>Ga0307380_10008037_pt1 | contig 13593 bp, 14 predicted proteins | sample UN3MG_FD_202239 | JGI IMG/M metagenome (GOLD analysis project Ga0307380, IMG submission 202239) | Soil microbial communities from Risofladan, Vaasa, Finland - UN-3 | ecosystem: Environmental > Terrestrial > Soil > Coastal area > Acid sulfate soil | place: Finland: Risofladan, Vaasa | collected... | reverse complement strand
CTATGGCGAGATCAAGACCAGGGCGAGCGAGGGCAACGCCGTGGTCATGACTGCGATGGAATTCAAGGAGTTCGTGCGGTCCAACGGCGTGAAGAAGGCCGCGAATGAAGTTGATATCGTCACGACTGGAACGTTCGGAGCCATGTGCTCATCCGGAGCGTACTTCAACCTCGGACACTCGGACCCACCGATCAAGATCCAGAGGGCTTGGCTGGATGGAGTGCCGGCCTATGCTGGCCTCGCGGCCGTCGACCTGTACCTCGGCGCGACCGAGCTCGATGAGTCCAACAACATGATGCACGGCGGCGCGCACGTGATCGAGGACTTGGTCAGAGGCAAAGCGGTCAGACTCAGAGCCACGGCGACGAGCACCGACTGCTATCCGCTCAAGGAGATCGACACTTACGTGAGCCTCAAGACGATGAACCAGGCCGTGATGATGAACGTCCGCAACTGCTACCAGAACTACGCGGCGGCCGCGAACTCATCTCAGAAGACCCTGTACACATACATGGGGAAGCTCCTGCCCGAGCTGGGGAACGCGACCTACAGCAGCGCGGGGGAGCTGTCGCCACTGATGAACGACCCGTACTACAGGACCATAGGCATCGGTACGCGCATATTCCTGGGTGGCGGAGAGGGGTTCGTAGCCTGGGAGGGGACGCAGTTCAACCCGGGCGTGGCGCGCACACCACGCGGGGTGCCGAAGAGACCTGCGGGGTCGCTCGCCGTGATCGGCGACCTCAACCAGATGTCCCCCGAGTTCGTCAAGGGGCTGACATTCACGAGATACGGCGCGTCGTTGGGTGTCGGCATAGGCGTGCCGATACCGATCCTGGACGAGGACATGGCGAACGCGTGCGCAGTCACAGACGACAAGATATTCACAGCCATCTTCGACTACGCCCTACAGAAGCGGTCGAGGGCGGTCCTGAAGGAGGTCTCGTACGCCGAGCTGAACTCGGGAGAGGTCTCGGTCAAGGGCAAGAGAGTGCCCACCTCGCCGCTGTCGAGCCTGTACAAGGCAAGGGAGATCACGACCATGCTCAAGAAGAGGATACTCGACGGCAGCTTCGTGATAACGGAGCCGGTTCAGAGGCTGCCAATGAAGAAACAGATGAAGACCCTTGAAACGAGGAGCGAGAAGGAGGCGATGAAGTGAAGACCAAACTCGTGCTCAACTTCAACCCTGAGTCGTCGAACCTGCCGATAACCCACAACCTGATCGCTGAGCATGGTCTGCTGGTCAACATACTGCGCGCCGAGATAGACGAGGTGGGCGGCAAGATGGTGATCGAGGTCTCGGGAAAGCCCGACAGCATCCGCAAGGGAATCGATTACCTCAAGGGCGCTTCTGTCGGCGTGAGGCCCATCAAGGAGGGCGTCAGGAGGGACGACACCGTTTGCACACACTGCGGCGTCTGCGTGTCCATGTGCCCGACCAACGCCCTGAGCATCGACCCGAAGACTCGCAAGGTGTTGTTCACCGAGGAGAAATGCGTGGCATGCGGGGTCTGCATCGACGCTTGCCCGCCACGCGCCATGGAGATCCTGATATGAGAGGCATCGCGAGAGCGAAGTTCGAGGTGGATGAAACCGCCGTCACCATCGCCGCTGATCAGCGGTTCATACCGCGTGCCGTTGAGGGGATCCTCCACGCGAGAGCGGACATAGAGCGGCAGATAGCCGACGACCCGTTCTTCCTGACGACGTTCGAACCATATGACCGTGGGCTGGCTGCGAACGAGACGACACGCAGGATGTGCGAAGCGTCGGAAGCCGTCGGGATAGGCCCGATGGCCTGCGTCGCCGGAGCGGTCGCCCAGGCGGGGTTGGAGGCGATGGTCGCCAACGGCTGTCGCCATGGCTGGGTCGACAACGGAGGAGACATAGCACTCATCGTTGAGGAGCCAACCACAATCGAGGTGTTTTCCGAGCCCTGCACGCGCGATGCCATCGCTTTCGAGATGGAGCCACTGGGCAAGATTATTGGCGTGTGTTCTTCCAGTGGTAAGCTGGGACACTCGATCAGCCTCGGGGAGTCGGACGTATCGGTCGCCATCGCGGACTCGGCAGTCCTCGCGGACGCCATGGCAACCGCGCTGGGCAATGCGGTCCACAGGGGACGCGGTCTCGAGACCGCCTTCGCAGCCGTGAGTGGCGTGAGCGGTTTCATTGGAGGGCTTGTCATGCTCGATGGCGCCGTGGGCATCACTGGCGACATGCCCGATATCGTCGAGGCCGAGCACAATCTGCGCAGGATGACAGCGCACAGCCGGATGTCATCGGTCGCGTACGGAGACGGCGGCGACAACGAGAAGCCGCGGAGGATGAGAGATTGAAGATAATGAAGTTCGGAGGCACATGTCTGGGCAATGAGGACGCCCTCCGAAGAGTCGCGAAGGTCGTGAAGGACGAGCCGGAACAGAAGATCGTCACAGTGTCGGCAGCATCAGGCGTGACCAGTTCGCTGAAGGACTTCGTCTCCGTGCCCCGGCAGGAGAGCGAGATCGACGATTTCCTTCTCAAGCTGAAGCTCCGACATGTGGACATGCTTCCGAAGCGCGATGGCAGCGCGAGAAAGGAAGCACTCGAGATGATTGAGAAGAAGATCACGAAGCTCGACCGACTTCTGTACGGGATCACATACACAGAGGAGCTAACGCCGAGGACATGCGACCTCATACTGAGCGCGGGGGAGAGGTTGGCGGCGATAATCGTCGCAGCCCGCCTGTCCCATCGGAAACTTGACGCGATCGCGATGGAGACGGACGCGCTCGGGTTGGTCACGAACAACCAGCATTTCAACGCGGTCGCCATCCTGAGCGAGTGCGAAAAGAACCTCAGGCCAACGCTGGAGAGCGCTATGAGCAAGGGCATTCTGCCAGTCGTCACGGGGTTTTTCGGCATAACGAAGAACGGCCACGTATCCACTTTCGGCAGGAGCGGGACGGACTACACGGCCTCGGTCATAGCCCACTCGATGAAGTCCGGACCCATTGAGATCTGGAAGGAGGTCGATGGGTTCATGAGCGCCGACCCCAAGATGGTGAAGAACGCCTTTTTGATAGACCGCCTGTCGTACGAAGAGGCGGCAGAGCTGGCGTATTTCGGCGCCCAGGTGCTTCACCCGCGGGCAGTCCAACCTGCCCGGTTGCGGGGGATCGAGATGGTCATCAAGAACCTTTACAACCCGAAATCCCCAGGCACGATCATCGGCAACAGCAGGGCCACCAGGAAGGATGTGATCAAGAGCGTGTCATACGTCCCGAAGGTCGCGACTCTCAAGATATACGACACGGGAGCGGGATACAAGTCCGGATTCCTATCGGACATAGCGACATGCCTGACGAACGAGGGCATCAACCTGTTCTCCGCGACAACGTCCCAGACCTGCGTGGCAATCATAATCGACGATAGCGATGTCACCGCCGCGAAGAAGGCGATGAAGACGCACATCGCGGGCGTCGGGGAGAGCTTCGATATCGAAGGCGGGAGGGCGTTGGTCTGCACCGTTGGAGAAGGCCTCGGGAGCACGAAGGGCGTGGCCGCCAGGGTGTTCCAGGCAGTGGCGTCGAAGGACGTCAACGTCGAGCTGATATCGGCGGGGGCGTCGACCGTCGCGTACCATTTCACGGTCGATCAGAAGGACCTCAGGACGACGGTGAGGGAGATCCATAAGGAATTCTTCGGATACGTCTGAGCTCTTCGTCCTATGCGGCCGATCCGCGTTCAGAGTATCTCCACGAAGGTGGAGTTCAGGGCAGAGCACTGCCCGTATCGCTGCACGAAATCCGTCGTCAAGAAGTTCACGTTCGTGCCGCCAGACAACTTCGGCCACAGTGCTGAGTAACAGAGCAGGACCCCGGCCGGCACGTCCTCTGACAGCTCCACCTTCACATTCGTCTCACCGAACTCGTTCCTCAGGGTGATCTGCGAACCGGCATCGAGGTGCTCGCTCTTCGCGTCCTTAGGGGAGATATAGACCAGATGCTCTATCTCGGGCCGTTGGTTGTGATATTGCGACCTGCACAGATGCTGGTGGACGGGAGAGAGCAACTGATAGGGCAACCGTCCGCGGACCTCGATGTGTGACGGCAGTCCGCCGAGGCCTTCTATCTCAGCGGAAGATGAATACAACTCTATCTTCCCGCTCGGGGTCTGGTAGATCGATCGCTCCGAGGGCTTCAGTCTGAGGAATCCCTTCTTCGACAAAGCGTCGAACGTGCCCTCAACCGCCTTGCTCTTTGAGACTAGTGTGCGGGCAATCTTCTCGTCTTCTTCGAACAGGTCCTTTGAGCTGAGCTTCATCTCGGCCGCCAACGCCCTGAAGAGGTCGGAGTTGCACTTGGCCTCCCCCATCGGCTCGACCGCCCTCTCGTTCAATGACAGGTACTGATGCATGTAGGATGTGTGGATGTCGAAGTGTTCGAAGGAGGTCGTCGCGGGAAGGACGATGTCCGCATAGTCCGCAGTGTCTGTCATGAAGAGGTCGTGGACGACGACATAGACATCTTCCCGGGAGAATCCCTTTCGCAGGAGTCTCTGGTTGGGGAATGTGGCGAGTGGGTTCGACCCATATACGAACAGCATCTTGGCCTTTCCAGAATCGAGGGTCCTGCCAAAGTCGACCATGCAATGCTCCTCTCGCAACCTCGAAATCAGCGCTGTACCTTGGAGGTAGTCTCGGTCCAACTCACCCAGGTCGGTCGAGTAGAAGAACCCGCGCTTCTCTCCGATAATCGCCGGCAGGATGCTGATGGAGCGCACCATGTCGCCGCCGTTCCTGTTGCGCTGCATGCCGTAGCCGATCATTATGCAGCTGGGGCGCATCGACGTGTAGTCGCCCATGAAATCCTCTATCTGACCGATGGTGAGGCCTGTTGTCCTCGAGATGTACCGCATGTCGAACTTCTTCACGACCTCAATGAGCTTGTCGAAACCAATCGAGTTCAGCCTCAGGAACTCCTCGTTGTGAAGACGGTTCTCGATGAGGTGGTTGACGACGCCGAGCGCGAGGGCGGCGTCTGTCGTGGGGCGTATCTGAAGGTGTGTGCCTATCTCGGTGGTCGCAGTCCTTATCGGATCAATGACGTATATCTTCGCGCCCGATTTCTTCGCCCTCTTGAGCATCTCGAAGCCGTGTGGGCTTGACCAGGCAGGGTTCATACCCCAGACGACTATCAACCGGCACTTCTCGATCTCGTCAGGGAGCATGCCGTTGGCCGAGCCGTACACGACCTCCAAGGCCTTGTCTCCCGCGTCGGAACATATCGTCTCTGCCACTCTCGCCGCACCTATGGCGTTGAAGAATCTGCTCGGGAAATGCCTCTGGATCAAGCCCATGTTACCTGCGTGCCCGAGCTGTACTACGGAGTTGGTGCCGAACTCGGTAGAACGGGTCTGAATCTCCAGCGCGATCTCCTTGAGGGCGTCACTCCATGAGATCCGCTCGAACTGGCCGTCTCCTTTCTTGCCCACCCGTTTCATAGGGTGTAGGACTCGATCCTTGGAGTATGCGTGCTGGGGCAGACCCTTGCCTTTGGGACATATCATCTTCCCCGTGAACGGTTGTTTCTTGTTTGCCTCTACAGAGTGTATCTTCTCCGCACGGACACGGGTGATCATGGAACAAGTGTCGGGACAATCCCTCGGACAGGTGCTGAAGATGTACAATATCGTGCCCTCCTGATGGGGGGTTGGTGATGCTTGGCCCATAAAGGAATATACTGGAATTTATACGTTGGCCGAAGCACAAGTGGCTTCGAGTGATGGCATACAGTCAAGCGCAAAGCGTCTGTCGTGAAAGCCTCATCGCCATAACGAACCCCATCCGTTCGCCATGAACAGCTCCCCAGACGACTTCCTCTTCCTCGCGGGAGGCGAACTACTGGGATGACCTAGTGTCATGCATATGGGAATCTCATGAGAATCAGGTATGCCGAGAACCCGTGCTACGCCCTCGGGGTCGAAATCACCTATCCAGCATGTCCCGAGCCCCAGCTCCACGGCTCTCAATGACACGTGGTCAAGGGCTATCGAAAGGTCGACCGTTGACATTGTCCCACCAGACTCCGCTACCCCGACCAGATATGCGGAGCACTCGCCGACGAATCGTTGTCCTCCCGATACGGGGACGAGCTTCTCGAGCGTCTCGCTGTCTGTTACAACGACGATATTCCAATCCTGCAGGTTGTTCGCAGAAGGAGCCAGCCGCGCCGCTTCCAGAACCTGGGCCATCACATCTGCTGGAATGACTTTGCGCTCATACGTCCTTATGCTCCTCCTCGATTCGATCGCATCGATGACATCCAATGAGATCACCCCTTGCCTACGCTCTCCCCAATCGTACGATAGTCTCCCCAGTACAGGAGCATCTTCCGCTTGTCGTAGTCCTCACGCTGCCTCGCGGCAACAATCTCTCCTACGAACCAAGTATGATCGCCAGTGTTGACCTCGTGAGTCTTCACACATTCGATGTTGACTGGGCATTCCGCTATCAACGGTGCTGTCACCTTGGCGCCGTTCTCGCGGGTCAGCCCAGACGCCTCGAACTTGTCGACGTCCCTACCTGATTTGGCGCCGCATATCTTGACCGCCCTGAGGAGCGACACATCGGGCACGTTGATCGCGAAGTCCTTGCTCTCCATGAACAGCCGATGGCTGAATCGCTCAGGAGCTATACCGACGCCTATTAGTGCGGGATTGAATGAGAACACATGGCAAAGTGCGAGCGTGATGATGTTATCCTTCTCCCCCCGCACGGTGCCGAGCACGACCGGGAACCCCGAGAACACATCTTCAGCGTCGACCGGAGACAGCTCTTGCTTCGTCACTACATCACCTAACTGGAAGGGGCTATTCGCCCAACAGCTTGCGATAATCGTCAGCCGACATGAGCGACTCGAAGTTGGATATGTCGCTGACTTCTATAGAGGCTATCCAGCCTTCACCATATGGGTCTGTGTTCAACAGCTCTGGAGAGTCGACGAGCCTGTCGTTCGCCTCCTTGACAACGCCAGAGACGGGGGCGAAGACCTCGGAGACCGTCTTGACGGATTCGACGTTGGCGACGACTTCACCCACCCCTATCTCCTTGCCCACGGATGGGAGCTCGACAAAGACGATTTCGGTCAGCTCATTCTGAGCGTGGTCCGTCAGCCCAATCTTGGCGACCTTCCCTTCGATCCTGACATACTCATGGTCTTTCGTGTATCTGAGGCCTGGCAGTATCTGGGACACCTGTAACCACTCCCTGTTCCAACGCATGAGCTTCTGCGAATTTATAACTTACCTCATAGACGATCAACGGTGCCGGGTTGCAGAGCGTCTACACTGATATATTCAGACACACGAAAATGACTGCCAGCGAGACGACCGATAGGATCGTGTTCGCCACGACATCGTTGTATCTGAAGGGCCCGGAGAACCTCCGCCCCGTGATTGGATGTAGCAACTTGCAGCCTTGAACTGTGAGAGAGTCTTCCCCGACATGGGCGAAGGACGCGAGGAACACCGTCGCGACAGAGGCAGCGGCTGCGGCTGTGTCAGAGAAGGGAAGACCGGTTCCGCGCAGAACCATCAGTGCAATCATGAGCCAGACAAACGAGAACAGTGCCGAGGCAAACAGGCTGTGTGTCCAGACAGATCGGTGTGCCTTCCTGGACAGCGGCATGAGAAATACGTCGACATCAGGCAGCAGACCCGCCGCTGCGCCGAGAAAGACCAGCTCCAGCCAGTTGCTCCCAACGATCTTCGACAGGACAGCCCCTATGGCCATCCCGGTGATTGCATGCGTCGCCCACTTCGTGTGTGCACCCCAGGACCGATTGACACGGCTTGGCGACTATTGCCCGCGTCCGTATTGAACCTTCTCCTGGCAGGCACAGCACGGGAGAGAATAGCAAGAGTTATTAGTCGCGACCCTGATTGCGCGGCTAATAAGGTGGTGGACCTTATGGACAAAAAGAGTCTGGCATTTCTTGAGGAGCTCACGAACAGCTTCGGGCCCGCTGGGTTCGAGAAGGAACCGACGCGGATAGTCAGGGATTATGTGAAGAAGTACTCGGACACGATAACGACCGACAGAATGGGATCCCTCCTGTTCACGAAGAAGGGGCGATCAGACGCTCCTGTGGTCCTCATACCGGGCCATGTCGACGAAGTCGGATTCATCGTTTCCTCGGTCAACAAGCTCGGATACCTGACGTTCAACCCGCTCGGCGGATGGTTCGACCAGGTGCTGCTTGGACAGCGCGTGAAGATCAGGACCGCGAAGGGGATCATCCCGGGGATCATAGCCGCCAAGCCCCCACACCTGCTCCCTGCTGAGGAACGGTCGAAGGTCGTCGTGAAGGATAAGATGTTCATCGACATCGGCGCCTCCAATGAGGAGGAGGCCAAGGAGATGGGCGCCAGAATAGGCAACCCAGTCATGCCGGATTCGACCTTCTCCACGATGACCAAGAAGGTCTATGTCGACGGCAAGCGGAAGGGTTCGGACACCATCGCCATTGGAAAGGCGTTCGACGACCGCATAGGGGCGTTCATCGCGGCGGAGGTCGTGAAGACCCTCAAGGAGAAGAAGATCGACCACCCGAATACCGTCGTAGGAGCCGCGACGACCCAGGAGGAGGTCGGCCTGAGAGGAGCCCGTACGACCGCGTACGTCGTCAAGCCGGATGTCTGCCTCACACTCGAGGTCGACATCGCGGGAGACGTGCCGGGCATCGAGGCGAACGAAGCGCCGACCAAGATGGGCAAAGGGCCGTCGATATCAACCTACGACTCGTCGATGATACCGAACCAGGAGCTGCTCGAGTTCGTCATCGCCACCGCCGACAAGGCGAAGATACCACATCAGCTATCGCAGATCGCGAGAGGCGGCACCGACGCTGGGATCATACACATCTCTAACGCCGGATGCCCGAGCCTGGTGATAGGCGTGCCCACGAGACACATCCACGCCCATGCGGGAATGCTGAGCCTGACCGACGCGGAGAACGCCGTCAAGCTGCTGATCGAGGTCATCAAGAAGCTGGACAAGAAGAAGGTAGCAAGTCTGACAGAGATATAGACGTCGAAGGTGTGCGCGCATGCAACGGACCATCGACCCTCGCCAGTACAAGGACTTGACCGAATCGAAGGCGGCCCTCGCCAGACATGGCATAGTCATCATACGCTCGATAGAGATGGACCTCGAGCCGGCAATCATGTCCGCGGCAAGGGATTCGATGGCATCTTCACCGAACGCCCTGGGCGAGATGGGCGAAGAGCAGCTCGATGAGTTCATGGAAGGGTTGAGGAGAGCCGCGATGAAGGCCGCCAAGGACTTGCGAGGGCTGTACATCAGGTTGCTGGCCCAGCTGGGCACGGAGTACATCGGTGACCTTGTGAAGGAACTGGATGGCATAGGAAGACTGTTCACATGGGAGAGGGTCTTGAAGTCGACCGAACCGGTCAACAAACGCCTTTCAAAGGCGGGCTTCCGACCAATACGATTGTCACACGCGCAGGCCGTCTCGGAGTCGTTCGCCGTTGAGTTGAACGAGAGATGGCCCGTGGCGTTAGATAGATTCAAAAGGCTCGCGACCCAGGCGGCAAAGACTCTGGAGGACGGCCGGCCAGCCGTCGCTCCTGAGACCGAACCCCGGAAGAAGAGACCTACGAAGAAGAAGGCGACGAAGACCACTGCCAAGAAGAAGGGCGGATCCGCCAAGAAGGGGTGAACAGGAATGGCAGTGTTGTCGGATTCTGACATACTCAGACTGCTCAAAGATGATTCCCTTAGGATCGGAGACTTTCGCGAGCAGAACCTTACCCCGAACGGCTACGACGTGACGATCGAGGAGATATGGGTGCCTGCAGAGGACTCGCGATTCACTGAGGGCACCGCGATGGTCCCGGGACGAGAGTGGTTCGTCGTCGGCACGAAGGAGTTCCTCGAGCTGCCGTCGGACATCGTCGGTGGGATATGGATAAGGACCACCTGGGTCCGGAAGGGCATACTGTCCTCTTTTGGACGAATAGACGCTGGTTTCAATGGTAATCTGACCTTTTCAGCATTTAACGCCTCTGCCGAACCCGTGGCCATCCCAATAGGCGACAGGTTCGCCCAAGTTGTCTTCGAGGAGATGCGTTCGGCAGCGTCCAAGAGCTACGACAAACGGTCCGGCAACTACCAGGGACAGAGAGGCATAACGCTCGCGCCGACGGACGGTCAGATGAACGACAGGTCGAAGGCGTAGAAGTTGAGAGATGGCGAGTAGCTCTTGACCTTTCGCCGTGCGAGGGGTTTGATGGCTCGGCCCTCCGTTACTGCGATTACCCTCATGTCGTTCATCCGTCTATCGAGTTCAGACTCTTCCATTATCTCGTAGTAGTGTATCACACCACCTGGCCTCAGCGCTCTGATTGCCTCGGGTAGGAAGTCGTAGGCACTGTGAGGGAGGTTCATGATTATCCTGTCGGCCTGCCCGAGCTTCGCGACCTCCTCACGCGCGTCGCCATGCACTGGTTTGACGGCACCGACATGGTTCAACTCGATATTCTCCTCCATGAATCTGATCGCGTCAGGGTTGGAGTCGATGGCGTACACCATCTTTGGTTCGCGGGTCTTAGCGATGAGGATGGAGAACGGCCCTATGCCTGCGAACATGTCGATCACCACCTCGTCAGGGGAGACCTGCTCCGCGACTATCACCCGCTCCGTCGCCAGCCTCGGCGAGAAGAACACCTTCGCCACATCCATCTTGAACGTCAGACCGTACTCGCGGTGAGCTGTCTCCGTCGACTTCTCGCCGGCGACGACCTTCACTCCTCTCGTTCGAAACTCATCGGCCACGCCCGCGTCCAGGCACACGGTTCGCACGGACTTCTGCGTAGCGATGATTGCACGTCCTATGTCGCCAGCGAACGGAAGCACCTCGTCGGACATCTTCACGATGGCTATTGACCCCAGGACGTCGTATGAGGATGGAAGAGACTGGCGGAGATCGTCCGGCACATCGACGAGGACCCTGAAATCCTTGATCTGGTCCTCCGCCTCATCGAAATCGCGTGTCTCTATCGGGTAGCCCACATCGACCCTCTGCGACACTGGCAGGTAAACGTTCTTCGCGTCAGAACGTATATGAAGCCCGCGCTTGAGAATCCCCTTTGAGGCGAGCTTGCGCCTCACAGGCTCCGCCTTCTTCTTCGGGACGACGACGCAGATGGATTCCATGCGGGCGACAAATCGGCGTCTGAGATAGATAAGGACTGGGGTCGCGTTGGCGGCAGAAGAGTACAATTACCTCTGCCAGCAATTCCCATGACGGATACGCATGGCGGACAAGAAGAACATGAGGCTGACGCTCATAGGGCTGGGTCTCCACGACGAGAGGGACATCACTGCCCGGGGGATGGACGAGATCCGAGAGGCCGACATTGTCTTCGCGGAGCATTACACATCGCGACTCTCAAACGACGCGATCTCCAGGCTGGAGAAGGCCATCGAAAGAGAGATAGTGATGCTGACGAGGAAGGAGGTCGAGGACGGCTCCCGCATAATCGAATCGTGCAGGGACGGCCGAGTCGCCTTCCTGGTGGCGGGTGATCCGATGACAGCCACGACACACATCGACCTGAGGCTGCGCGCAGCGAAAGAGTCGATTGAGACGGGCATCATCCATGCATCATCCGTGTTAACTGCCGTGCCGGGACTCCTTGGACTTCAACATTACAAACTTGGCAGGACCACCACTCTGCCCTTCCCTCGGGAAGGCTATCTGCCCACCAGCCCATGTGAGATAATAATGGACAACCTGGAGAGAGGATTGCATTCGCTGGTGTTACTGGACATCGACTCCGAGAACGACCGTTACATGACTGCGAGCGAGGGTATGGACGTGCTGGGGGAGATGGCGGATAAGCTCGGCGTTTCGGAGAAGATGGGCGACGATCTGCTCGTAGCGGTTGTCGCCCGAGCGGGTTGGCCAGATTGCCAAGTCGCCGCTGGTATGCTGAAAGACATGCGCACCCGCTCCTTCGGACCGCCGCTGCACACACTGGTCGTTCCTGGAAAGCTCCACTTCATGGAGGAGGAGGCGCTCAGGGCTTTCGCTGGCCTGGGCCACTGATTCTGACCTGAGCTATCACACGCAGAGCTCACCGGACTTCGTAATTCCATGTCGAGAAAAGGCTGCCAGAAGCGCCTTCTGCTGATGGTTTCGGCGGGATGATTTGTTGTTCCCTGACAACGATTAAGAAGGTGGACGGACAACTCAGGGGATGAGGAACCCCATATGAAGCCAAGAACGATGAATTTCTCAAGAGACTGGAAGAAGTTGAACGACAGGATGTTCGCCACCATGCGCGTTCATAATGCTGGTGACCTCAAGTTCACTCCAGATGAGACAGTGGAAGTGGTCAGCCCGAAGAAGAAGTTCAAGGCCAGGGTACTTCTGGCGTGCACGTGGAAGTTCAAGGACCTTCCATTCAGCTTTCTGGAGTACGACCTTGAGGCGGCGCCTGGAGAGACCAGGCAGAAGCTCATAAACAAGCTTGGGAAGCTCTACAAGTTCTCAGAACAGCCTAAGCCCGATAACACAGTCACTGTGTACTTCATGGAGAAGGTGTAGATCCGCCCGGTCCAGGCAGTAGCGAAGAACGACGTGGGGGGACACATGCCACCGTTGACCTGCCTGGATCAGAAACACGATAAAGAACAAGATAAGGTGTTTTACCGTCAGACCGCACCGATGAAGGTGCGGAGCTGACGGGTTCCGGTTTCCCAGAGTCTCATGCTTCGACGGGAACCGCCACGAGTTCAGTCCCGTACTGCGACTCAAGCAACGCGATCATCAGCCCGATGGCCTCCGTCGCTATCCCACAGTCGGTGCTCGTGATGGCGTCAACGGCCTTGTCGACCTTGCCCGCGTCCAGCATCTTGCGCGCAAAGCTCTCGGTCGCTGCCGTCTCGACGAACCATTCGGACTCCCATGCCTCGAAGGTCGGGATGAGGTCTCCCCAGTCGCCCAGGCTCCTGAGCTGCATTGAGAGGGCCCATGCACGGCCGTCGATGTACATCTCGAACGCCTCAGATGCCTGCTCCGGCTCCTGGAGCATGCCGTTGTGCACTGGCACATAGGGCGCCCACGCCGGGTTGTTTATCGCCATATACATGACCGACAGGTACTCGGGGTACTGCTTGTCAGTCGTGAAGACCGAGGCGCTCACAGTCCGCGCGTTACATATCGAGTAGCCTGGCCATCCGCCGGTCCAGCAATCCTCAGGGATCTCCGGGTGTGCGTCGGTAACCTCAGCTGGCGAGCCGACACCCCAATTCTCAAGGTCCCTTGTGAACTCCTGTATCATGGCGACGTCCACCACTGGATTCTCGGCGATGAGCTCGAACGCACGGTCGTATCTGGCGTAGGATGGTGTCCACATGTATCCGAACCCGTCCTCTATGACGGCGGTGTAGAACGGCTCGAACATGTACTGGTTCGTGTGGGCCGACACACCGTTCTCTATGACTTCGACCGCGATGTCGTTTCCGTAGACCGCCGCATACATGGTGGGCACGGATTCTACGAACACAGCTACATTCGA
>Ga0307380_10008034_pt1 | contig 13596 bp, 8 predicted proteins | sample UN3MG_FD_202239 | JGI IMG/M metagenome (GOLD analysis project Ga0307380, IMG submission 202239) | Soil microbial communities from Risofladan, Vaasa, Finland - UN-3 | ecosystem: Environmental > Terrestrial > Soil > Coastal area > Acid sulfate soil | place: Finland: Risofladan, Vaasa | collected... | reverse complement strand
TGGGGGGTTGTTTGCTGCTGGGGGCGGTGTCATTCTGGGGGTGACAGTTTTTCGGCACTAGTGGGGCCGCGATCAGGTCTGATGGCGTCGGTCGCTTCGGAGGAGAGCAGCATGTCACGTCGACCAGGGGGTGGGTTGCGAATCAAGTTGGGTGCGGGTGTGGCGCTTGCTGTGGCGATGGCGACTGCTGCGGGGATGTTGCTCGTGGTAGTGGGCGCGTCGCTGGCCGTGGCGGGGGAGGACGGGCCGGTGGTGTCCGGTGCGGATCGGCTGGCCGTTGTGGCGGCCGAGGCGCAGCGGGAAGTGGAGGCGCTTCGCGGGTGGAGGTTCAAGCGGCGGGTGGACGTGGGCGTCTATACGCAAGAGCAGATGCTGGCGTTCGTCAAATCGCCGTTCGACGAGACCGACGAGGCGAAGGAGAAGGAGGGCCTGGCCGAGGCGTCGTTCAGGATGATCGGGCTGATCCCGGAGGATTTCGACCTCGAAGACGCTACCGCGAAGGTGTTCGTGAACCTGGCGCCGCCGGGCATCTACAACCATCACACCAAGGAGCTTCGCGTGCTCGAACGGGCGGAGGGCGATTACGACGCCTTCTCCGTTCGGGTGACGCTGGTTCACGAGTTGACGCACGCGCTCGACGATCAGCTCTTCGATCTGGCCAAGTCCGGCAAGGAGGGGACGGCCACCAGTGATGAAGAGCAGGTGTGGGGGGCGGTGGTGGAGGGGTCGGGCGTTACGGTGCAGGAGCGGTATCGGGCGGCGGCCACGGCGTCGGGGAAGGTGACGGCGGGCGAGGTTCAGGAGTCGTCGGCCAGTGCGATGGAGCAGATGCAGGCGATGGCCGATGCTCCGCCGTATCCGGGGGTGTTCTTCGCCCGGTTCCCCAGCGGGGTGCGGTTTCTGCAGCGTGGTGCGCGGGCGCTGAAGAAGGAGGGTGCCGGCGGGGCGGCCGGTGGCATGTTCCAACTGGCCTGCGTGGCCGATGCGGTGCGGCAGGCGATGGTCGATCCGCCCCGGTCGTCGGAGCAGATCCTGCACCCGGAAAAGTACTGGGACGAGGACGCCAAAGACGAGCCGGTTGTGGTGAACGATGAGGACGTGGAGAAGATGCTGGGGCCGCTGGGGCTCTCGGTGATCCACAGGGACACGCTGGGCGAGTTGCTGTGTGCCGTGGTGACGTCACCGGCCGACAAGCGGATCAACCCGATGGCCATGCCGATGCCGGGGTACTGGACGACGGAGGGTGCGAAGGGTTGGGGCGGTGATCGGTTTTACCTGCTGCGGCCGGGGCACGCGGAGTCGCCGGGTGAGGGGCCGCGGTGCGGGCTGTGGATCACGCTGTGGGACACGACCGATGATCGGGATGAGTTCGTCGCGGCGTACGAGTCGCACCGCTCGCCGGCGTCGCGAGCGATGATGAACCTGGGCTCGCGCGCGGCGGTGTACTTCTTCGGCTTCAACGAGGCGACGCGGCGGGGCGTCGAGAGCGGGCTGCAGGCCGCAGGCCCCGGGTTGACTCGCGGAGGGGCTTTGTGGGCAAAATAGTGCTGCAAGGGCCGGAACCGCCAAAAGGGTGACCGTCCTCCATTCTCGATGCTATGCAGTATGGGGCGCAGACTCATCCGTGCGGTTCCGGCATACGCGACGTGGCCTAATCCGGACTGTCCGCTTCACCCAGCGCGTCCTCGAACGATGTCCCCCCGTCTTGCGCCCCGTCTGCGTGAGTTGCTTCTCCGATTAGGCTGCGTACGTGCGCAATATCATCGACCAGTGCCTCGGAAACACGGTGCCAATCGAATACTGTTCGTTGCTTAGACAGAGGCGCCCACGCCTCATCCAGGTATTTCCGAAATATGTCGCATCGATCCAGGCGATCAGCAAGCGATCTCACATCGCGTATCTGCGCACGTGTCGCGTCGTCGAAGAGGGGCGTGTCGACGATGACCGCATCCACGTAGGTGACGAGGGTTGCGAGCCGTGCCACGTGGTACGCGCCAAGGGTCGTCACTCTATACGAGTATGGGCGTTCCTCTTCGCGAGCCAACTCCGCGCGGCCAGTTTGCTCGATTAGCGCCTTGTCTCGCGATCGAGTCAGGGCCCAATCAATTTGTCGAGGCAAGAACTGAAGGCCCTGCATCTCTTCGTAGACGCGCTTCGCTTCGACGAACCCCGTGTCTTGGCAGGCACCAGTCGCGTTTGAGTGAAGCATCGCCACGATCAGCGGTACTAAAAAATGCTCTTTTGGATCCTCGCTGGCCACATCGAAGAGGTTTGTCACGCAGCTCGCGCCGGGATCATAGTACGCGGCGTCGCCGTATATGACAGCTCGGAGGAAATCATGCAGGCGGATTATGTACCGTTGATCCTTGTCGCGTCTCTCAACGATCTTCTGCGTGTCGACGTGCCCGCTTCCGAAATAGCCTCGAACAAGATCGAGGGCTCTCCGCATATTTCCTGCTGCGATGTTGTCGATGCACTCGATAAGCTCCGGGTTTTTGGCAAGCGAATAGAGGAATACGTCAAGCATCGTGTCGAGCTTGCCAAAGCTCTCTACTGCTCTACCACCAAGGGAATCCACGACGATGTCGCCGGAGGTGAGTTTCCGGGCGAAGCGAACGCGTCGTTCAATGACATGCTCGGTCCGTGGCGGTGGTATCGTGAAGGCCTTTGGATGGTATGCGGAAAGGACCCCGCCCCTCCTCGTCGGGCTGACGGTCTCTGGTCGCAATGCTAGGAAGACGGTAGCTGACCAATGCGACGCCATTTCCTGGGCGATCAAAAAAGCCGCCTCCTGGGTGTCGTAGGAGCGTTGATCGATGTTGTCGAGGAAGATGACAACCTGCTTCCGCCGCTCCTTCTGTAGGTGCTCCAGGGAACGCCGGAGATGTTCGTCTGTGTTTTCGAGGAGGCTCGTGAGGTACCGCCGTTCCTCCGCATCATATTGGGTCTTGTCCGTCGCGCGCAAATCACCATAGATACCGCGTTTGAACCGTTCAAGCTCTCGGTGATAGACGCCGCGGACGAATGGAGCCTCGTGCACATCAACGGCGTGCTCCTCCAGCAGCTGGCGGCTCAGTTCGGACAAGACCCAGTTCTTGAGACCGTCGCTGATCATGGTGGCTTGAGAACCCAAGTCGAGGTAGAGCGCAATTATGTTCTTGAACACGTCTGGCGCCTCGACCGTGATCAGATGACGAGTAAAGGTCGTCTTTCCCACTCCGACGTCGCCAATGATCAGAATCGGCCGCCGGCTATACGCCTTGGCAAGCACCTCGCCGGTTACGAATCGGCCCTTGTGGGCGGCGACCAGTGCGGGAACCGCGCCGCCCGGATCAAAAAGCGCTGCGTATCGCGCTGCGAGTATCCGCTTGCTTATCAGTGAGTGCTGCGATAGTGCGCCACTACTACAGTAGCAGTCTTTGAGAAAGAGCGCCTCAAGTTCGGGCGAACGTGTGATTCCTTCCATTACGATCTCAGTTACGATCTGTAGGTCGGTCTGGAAGACATTGCGGTCCTTATACCCCGGATAGACGGAAAGCGACGCGGAAAGCTTGGGCGGTAGGTGTGGGGCACGTGAGCCGGTCAGGATTGCGCCCAGTTTTTCATCCTGCATTGCTGGTTTCGAAAGGGCTTTCCAGAGCTCAGGGAATCGCACAAGCATGGCGTCAAACGACGGAAATACGAGGGCGGTACCGTGCTGTGGCGCGATGCCGTCGTTACGCGCAGCGATAACGGCAATGATTTGGGATCCGTTAGAGACGGCGCCATATGGGACACCTCGGTGTTGGCAGTACGCCATGACTTGGTCGAGCGCTTTCTTCAGTGCAGGATAATCCCGCCTGAGCCCGTTGATCTTGTATTGTGGACGCTGCTTTCCCGCAGGCAATTCGAAATACTCGCCTTCCCGCTTGGCCTCGATGATCAACACGCGTCGGGCCGTCGAACAGGTGTAGTCTGTGTACTCCCCTTCCTGCCTGTCCTCGGCGCTCACGTCATCGCGCGTCCATCCGAGGCACTCGAGCAACAGTCGGTCAATGAGATGGAGTCTCGTCGTTGCTTCGTTACGCTGTGCAACGCGCGAGGCGTACCATTTGGCCAACTTGTGCAACTCTTCCAGACATGTCTCGTAATCCGCGGCCATTCGTTACCCCTCTGCCTCGGAGGCGAAGAAAGGTTCCGCCGGCTGAACATCATGAGACTGACATCACGGTGTGAACAGCGACGGCCCCTGCGGGGGTTCGTCTCTAGTTGATAAGTACCCGGGTAAGACTCTGTCGTCAATCCCCCGGATCAAGCACGACCATGAAGGCTTCCTGGGGGATGGAGACGTTGCCGACCATCTTCATGCGCTTCTTACCCTCTTTCTGCTTCTCCAGCAACTTCCGCTTGCGGGTTATGTCGCCGCCGTAGCACTTGGCGGTCACGTTTTTGCGGTAGCCTTTGATCGTCTCGCGGGCGATGACGCGGTTGCCGATGGCGGCCTGGAGGGGAATCTCGAACATGTGGCGGTCGATCTGGCGGCGGAGGCGGATCAAGAGCCGGCGGCCGCGCTGCATGGCCTTGTCCGCGTGGCAGATCAGCGAGAGTGCATCCACGGCCACCGAGTTGACCAGGATGTCCAGCTTGACGAGCTGGCCGCCGCGGAAGCCGCAGAACTCGTAGTCCATGGTGCCGTAGCCGCGGGTGGCGCTTTTGAGCTTGTCGTAGAAGTCGTACAGAATCTCGACCAGCGGGAACTCGTAGGTCATCAGGACGCGGGTGCGGGAGAGGTACTCGGTCTTCTTCTGCGTGCCGCGGCGGTCAAGCGCGAGCTGCATGACGGCGCCGACGTACTCGGCCGGGACGATCAGCGAGGTCTTCATGAAGGGCTCGCGAATCTCGACGATGCTGGACATGTCGGGCAGCTCGGAGGGGGAGCAGATCTGTCTGGTGGAGCCGTCGTTGGTCTCGACCTCGAAGGTGACGGTGGGTGCGGTCTGGACGATGTTGACGTCGCTCTCGCGCTCCAGGCGCTCCTGAATGATCTTCATGTGCAACAGGCCGAGGAACCCGCAGCGGAAGCCGATGCCCAGGGCGTCGGAGGTGACGGTCTCGTAGGTGAAGGAGCAGTCGTTGAGCCAGAGGGTCTCGAGGGCCTCGCGCAGGTCGTGGGTCTGGGTGCCGGCGCCGGGGTAGAAGTCGCAAAAGACCATCTGTCGGGGCTGCTGGTAGCCGGGCAGGGCTTGTGCGGCGGGGTGGGCCGTGTGCGTGACGGTGTCGCCGACTCGGAGGTCGGCCAGGGTCTTGATGCCGGCCAGGAGGTATCCGACCTGGCCGGCGGGCAGCGCGGGGACGGCCTTCATCCGCGGCTGGTAGTGGCCGACCTCGGTGACGACGTGCGTGGTGCCGCCGGCCATGAGGTCGATCTTCTCGCCGCGCTGGACGGTGCCGTCCATGACTCGAATGTGGCAGATGACTCCGCGGTGGATGTCGAACTTGGCGTCGTAGATCAAGGCCCGCAGGGGGGCGTTGCGGTCGCCGGTGGGCGGGGGGATTCGCTCGACGATGGCGGCGAGCAGCTCGTCGATGCCCTCGCCGGTCTTGGCGGAGGTGAAGACGGCCTCGTCGGCGGACAGGCCGAGGACCTGCTCGACCTCGAGTGCGGTGTCCTCGGGGCTGGTTCCGGCGAGGTCGATCTTGTTGATGACCAGGATGATCTCGACGCCGGCCTCGGCGGCCAGGTAGGCGTTGGCCACGGTCTGGGCCTGGACGCCCTGGGAGGCGTCGACGAGGAGGAGGACGCCCTCGCAGGCGGCCATGGCCCGGGAGACCTCGTAGTGGAAGTCGACGTGGCCGGGGGTGTCGATCAGGTTGAGGTGGTACGTTTTGCCCTTGTGGGTGTGGGGCAGGGCGGCGCGGTTGGCCTTGATGGTGATGCCCATCTCGCGCTCGAGGTCCATGTCGTCGAGGAACTGCTCCCTCATCTCGCGCTTGGAGACGACGCCGGTGTGCTCGAGCAGGCGGTCGGCGAGGGTGCTCTTGCCGTGGTCGATGTGGGCGATGATGCCGAAGTTTCGGATGAGGCTCTGGTCCATAATGGCGGTCCGTCCGTGGGCCAAACGCGAACCACACAGTATAACGCCAATATCGGCGGACGGCAGGGGGGTGGGCCATACGGTGACGGTTTCTGCGTTTTGTCGGCCCGGGAACAAGAGTCGGTAGAGGCATGAAGCGAGCGTTTGATCATTGTGCGGATGAGTATGCCCGGTATCGGCTGGCGTATCCGGCCGGGGTGTTCGAGGTGCTGGAGGACGCGGCGGGGGAGGTGGCGGGTCCCTGCAGGCGGTTGGCGGCCGACGTGGGGGCGGGGACGGGGATCTTCACGCGGCAGTTGGCGGGTCATGGGTGGCGGGTTGTCGCCGTCGATCCGAGCGCGGCGATGTTGCGGCACGCCACCGCCGGCGGCGAGACCGGTTCGGGCGGGGGGCTGATCCTGCGGGTCTGCGCGTCGGCGGAGGCGACGGGTCTGGCGGGCGGATCGGTCGAGTTGGTGGCCGCGGCCCAGGCTTTCCACTGGTTCAACCCGCCGTATGCGCTGGCGGAGTTCGCCCGTGTTCTGACGCCGGGTGGGATTCTGGCTCTGGTGTGGAACAACCGGGACGCCAGCCGATCGACGTTCGTCGAGGCTTACGAGTCGCTGATCGCCCGGTACAACCCGGGTTACCGGCGGGAGTATCGCCAGCAGGATTGGGCGGGCAAGATCGCGGTCGGCGGGGCGTTTGAGCCGGCTCGCTACGACGGGTTCGATCACGAGTGGCGGCCAAGCGTCGAAGAATTCGTGGGGTTCTCTCGTAGCGTTTCCTATATCCGCAACGTGCTGTCGCGGGAGGATCGGCCGCGGTTCGAGGACGACCTGTGCCGGCTGGTGCGGGAGCATTTCGGCGAGGGGGCGTGTCACATTCCGATGCATACCGATCTGTGGGCGGCGCGGCGGGTTTCGTCAAAAGGCCGCGGGGCATCTATAGTATCTGCATGAATGGTGTTCTCGAAGTGCTGCTGTGGGTGGTGGCGGCCGTCTGGGTGGTGTTCTTCGTCCAGGTGATTCTGAATCGGCTGCTGATGCCGAACCTGATCAGGACGGAGCCTCGGGTGGACGGGGATTGGCCGTCGGTCTCGATCGTCGTGCCGGCGCGCAACGAAGAGCGGAGCGTTCGGCAGGCGGTCACGTCGTTCTGCAAGCAGGACTATCCGAACCTGGAAGTGATCGTGGTGGAGGACCGGTCCACGGATGCGACGCCGCACATCCTGGCGGAGTTGCAAAGGGAGTTTTCGAACCTGAAAGTGGTTCACGGTCAGGACCCGCCGGCGGGGTGGCTGGGCAAGCCGAATGCTCTGGAGACGGGGCGCAAGGCGGCGACCGGAGAGTGGGTGCTCTTCGTCGATGCCGATCTGGTGTATGAGCCGGACGCGCTGCGCCGGGCGGTGGCCTACGCGACGCGGGAGGACGTGGGGCTGCTGTGTCTGTGGCCGCGGCTCGTGACGGGGGAGGTCGTCGAGGCGGCGCTGATGTCGTCGCTTCCGCTGGTGGGGCTCGGGTTGGCGCCGATCTACCTGATCAACCGGTCGAGGAAGTGGCCGCTGGTGCCCGGCGGTGGGGCGGGGAACCTGGTTCGTCGGGAGGCGCTGGAGGCTTGCGGCGCGTTCGAAAGCCTGCGCGACGCGGTGGTTGACGACATCGGGCTGGCGTCGCGGGTGAAGGTGGCGGGGTATCGGGTGGTGTCGATCCTGGCGCGCGAGTATCTGAAAGTTCGGATGTACGAGGGGACGAGGGCGACGATCAACGGGTTCGTCAAGCACACCTACGCGGGCGTGATCAGGAGGCCGTGGCTGCTGCCGATGCCGATCGTGGTGGGGTTTGTGCTGGGCTTCCTGCCGTACGTCGGGTTCATCCGGGCGGCGTGCCTCGGGTCGATCAGCGTTCCGGCGTTGGTCGGGCTGGTGTTCATGCATCTGGCGCTGGGCTTCGCCGCGGTTACGATTCGGCTGCCCTGGTACGTTGCGTTTCTGAATCCGCTGCGCGAGGTGGGCTGGTGGTGGATCGTGGTGCGGTCGTATGTGAGCTATCGGCGGAACGGGCTGGTGTGGCGCGGGCGGGCGTACGCGTCATCGTGATCCAACGGTTTATAGTGTTGGTTTTCACTGGCGGGCGAGCTGCCAGTGGCACCCGGCGCCCGCCTATGGCGGGCTTCATTCACCCTGCCGCGCTGTCGGTATTGGTGAGGCGGTCGCGTTCGTTGCGGCAGAAGCGGTCGGTCATGCCGGCGACGTAATCGCAGACGACGCGGTGGGGGCCGGCGTCGGCGATGCGGGCCGCGAAGCGCGGCGGCAGGGTGGCCGGCTCGCGGGCGTACGCAGTGAACACTTCGGTGACGATCTCAGCGGCGTGGCGATCCATCTCGATCAGGCGCGGGTGTTTGTAGACCCGGTTGCGCAGGAAAGTGTCGAGTTCGGCCAGTTGAGACTCGATCGAGGCGGACTGGGCGACGAGTTGGGCGCCTGCATTGCGCACGTCGTCCACGGATGCGACGGCGGCGGCCTGGATGCGCCGGCGGGTCTCGGCCACGGCGTCGCACACCAGCAGATCGGTCAGCGCGTTGAGGATGGGGCGGCGGACGGCGTAGAGATTGGCGTCGGGGTTCAGGCGTCGGACGGGGTCGGCGGCCACGTGCCACAACTCCACGCCGGCCAGATCAGATTCGACGATCAGGCCTGCGCCGACGGCGTCTTCGAGATCATGGCAGTCGTAGGCCAGGCGGTCGGCCAACGACGCGATCTGACCTTCGATCGAGGGGAAGGGTCCGGTAGCCAAGAGGTCGGCCAGTGTGGGATCGTCCGCGGCGGTAGCGGACGGCTTGTCGTAGATGGTCTCGTGTTTGGCCAGGCCCTCGCGCACCTCGAAGGAGAGGTTCAAGCCTCGGAAGGGCGGGAAGGGGTGCTCGAGGTAATCGACGATTCGCAGCGACTGGACGTTGTGCTCGAAGCCACCGTGGTCGGCCATCAGTTCGTTGAGTGTGGTCTCACCGGCGTGGCCGAAGGGCGGATGGCCCAGGTCGTGGGCCAGTGCGACGGTCTCGGCCAGCGCCTCGTTGACTTGTAGGGCGGTGGCCAGGCGGCGGGCGATCTCGACGACCTCGAGGGTGTGGGTCAGGCGGGTGCGGAAATGGTCGTGCTCGTGGGCGACGAAGACCTGGGTCTTGTACTGGAGCCGGCGGAAGGCGGTGCTCTGGACGACTCGCTGACGGTCGCGGGCGAAGGGGCTTCGTGCGGACTCGTCGGGTTCGCGGTGGGGACGGCCGGCGGACCGGTCGTCGCGCACGGCGTAGTCGGCCAGATTGGATGGGACGGCAGCCACGGTGACTAGCCCGATTCGTTGTTCCGCAGGCCGAGGCGCTCGGCGGCGGCGGTGAGTTGCTCGAAGGTCGCGTCGAGGGCGTCGGGGATGACCCGGATGCCGCCCAGCACGGCCATGTAGTTCGTGTCGGCGTTCCAGCGGGGGACGATGTGGCCGTGAATGTGATCGGGGAGCCCGGCTCCGGCGCAGCGGCCGATGTTGTATCCGACGTTAAACCCCTGCGGGCCGATGGCATCGGTCAGGATCGCGATCGCGTCGCGGATCAATGTGGTCAGTTGTGACAGGACATCGTCATCCAGTGCGCCGAGTTCGGCGCGATGGGCGGCCGGGGCGATGAGCAGGTGGCCGTTGGTGTAGGGGAACCGGTTCATGACGGCGAAGACCGCCCCGCGGCGGAGGACCACGTGATTGGCCCGGTCGTCGTGCGGGTTCTGCCAGTAGTGGCAGAGGAAACAACCCACGTCGCGGTTCTGGGTCTCGAGGGAGCGGATGTACTCCATTCGCCAGGGCGCCCAGACGTTGGGGTTGAAATCGGCCATGGGGCGGCTCCGCGGGTGGGCTGCAACGATTGCCCGGGTTCGGGCTGGAGTCTACCGGTCGGCGGGGGAGGGAACAAGTAGGGGCCGAGGATTGCATCTGAGGTCAGTCCGGCTACACTTCCGCGGTGCCAGAATGACCGGACGGTTCGATACAACAAGGTGGACCCGTGTATCGCTCGCGTTGCTGGGCGCAGCGGCGTTGGGCCAAACGATCGGCTGCCGCGAGGACGCCCGGCTGTCGGGCAAGGCGGTTCCGCACGTTGAGGTCCGGACGGTTGAGGACCAGGGCGTTACGCTGGACCCGGAGGCCTCGCCGAAGGAGGTCGCGTACGTGTTGCTGCGGGCGATCGGCGACGACATCTGGGCCGGATCGGACCTGGCGGCTCGACAGCGAGCGGTCGAGCGCCAACTGGCGGTCTGCGACCCGGATTACATGTACGAACGGTACCTGGAATTCTTCGGCGACCGGGCGGTGTCCGAGCGGGACGAGTGGGTGTCCATGACGGTCAACAAGTGGGCGCCTACGCTGGCGTACTACGCGGAGGGGTTCGATTTCGATCTACCGACCGCGCAGTCGCTGATGCAGGAGGGCTCGGGGGGCAGGTCCGAGAACTGGCCGGACCAGACCGTTTACGTCGATCTGCCGGTGGCCGCCCCCGAGGGAATCAGCGGTGCCGACGTGGTGGTTCGCGTCCGGCTACACCGCCATGGTGGCGAGCAGGGGCATTGGCGGGTGTTCAGCGTGGGGTTTGCCGGACGTCCGCGTGCGGACGCGACGGTCCGGGCAGGCGGGGGGAAACCGTCCCCGGCCGAGTAGTCCGGGTTGTGAGGGCTGAACCGGCTCCGTCGCGATACCGAGGGTGGGCCGGCCGTTATCAGTTCAGCATGTACAGTATTGCTCGCCTGCATGGTTAATCCGTGCTACCAGGGAGGCGCCGACCCACCTGCGGCCCGGCGCTTTGCCAACCCCTATCTGCAAGTTGTTGTGCTATACTGGGTGGGTTGGAGACTGCGGATTTGCTCGCCCGCGTAGGGAGGGGAATCGCGCCGCGTGAATCCCCCGGATGATGGGACAGAGGCCACCTCAGGCCATGGCGGGAGAATCCTTTCGCCAGGACGGGGACTGGCAGGGAGCTTTTTTGCGAATAAAGGAGAAGGGCATGAGTAGGGTGGGAGTGATCGTTGCGCTCGTCGTGATGGTTCTGACGGTGGGGCTGTTTGTTCCGGCCAGGGCCGCGGCGCCCGAGACGGCGCAGACGGCACAGGCGGCACTTGACAGGCTCGAGGTGGACGTACCCGGGGTCATGATCCATCAGCGGGGCGACCGCGTGACGCGCGTGTACGGCAGGGCGCTGGTCTACGGGGCAACGCCGGAGCAGTCGGCGGAGCTGTTCCGTCTGGAGCGTGCGGGCGTTTTCGGGGTGCAAACGGATGACCTCGAGCCGGTGGGCTTCAGCGATGGGGCGGCTTTGGCCCAGCCCTTGATGTACGACCGTGCGACGGGCACGTACAAATTCACGCTCTTGCGCTACGGGCAATACAAGGAGGGCATCCCGGTGTTCCGGGCCGACCTGCGCGTGTTGGTCCGCAACGCGGGGGAGTACCCGGTGGTTCTGGCGGCGTCCGCCCTGCGAAACCTGGGCGACTTCGTGGTGGTGAACCCGAGGGCGGGGTTGGGGGCGGTCGACGCGGAGGCGGCCGAGGCTGCCGTCGCAGCGGTAGTGGACCGGAGCGACATGCTGGGAGCACCGATCGCGGGCGCGAGGCCCGGCTTTGTCAACTTCTCGCAGCCGGAGACCGTGATCTGGGCCGGTGTGGACGACATGGTCGTGGAGCCGCGGGTGGCGGTGAGCTATGTCGCGGACAACTACGGCTCGGCCGACGCGGAGCGTCCGGAGAAGTGGCTGTTTGTGGCCGATGCCCAGAGCGGGGAGATTCTCTACCAGGAAAGCTTGATCATCTTCACCGACGTAACCGGCAAGGTCAGCGGGATGGCGACAGAAGGTCCGAAGGCGGCGTTCTGCTCGTCGGAGGTGAATACGCCGATGGCCTGGGCCGATGCCAGCATCCAGGGCGGCAGCTCGACCTTCGCCAATGCCTCGGGTGAGTTCACCATCCCCAACGGCGGTTTCTCGTCCGTGACGGTGGAGTCGCCCATGAGCGGGGAGTACTTCTACATAACCGACTACGCCGGCCCGGAAGAGGATCTGGCGCAGTCGGTGATACCGCCGGGCCCGGCCAACTTCACGCACAACGTCCTGAACACGGACGAGTACGTCCGGGCCCAGGTGAACGGCTACGTTCAGGCGAACGTGGTGCGGGACTTCGTGGTGACGAACAATCCCTCGTATCCGGTCATCTCCGGGCAGACGAACTTTCCCGTCAACGTGAACCGCGTCGACGTCTACTGCCCCGGCAACGCCTGGTACGACTACAGCGCGATCAACTTCTGCCTGGCAGACAGCGGCTACCCGAACACGGCGTGGAGCAGCGTGATCCACCACGAGTACGGGCACCATACGGTCAACTGCGGCGGCAGCGGTCAAGACCAGTACGGCGAGGGCATGAGCGACTGCATGGCCGTGCTCATCGCGGACGATCCGATCCTGGGCTACGGCTTCTATGGCGATTGCGACACGGGTCTGCGCACGGCGGACAACACCTACCAGTACCCCTGTACGGGTGAGGCCCACGTATGCGGGAACCTGCTGTCGGGGTGCATCTGGAGCATTCGCAACGAGCTGATCGTCACGGAACCGGTGGACTACCTGGACATCCTGTCCTACCTGACGGTCAACTCGATCCCGATGCACAGCGGCAGCCTGATCACTCCACAGATCGCCATCGACTTCCTGACGCTGGACGACGACGACAGCAACATCGGCAACGGCACGCCGCACCGGACGGAGATCTGTGCCGGCTTTGCCGACCACAGCATCGACTGCCCGGCGTTGACCACGGGCATGAGCGTGACGCCTGGAGACAGCTTCATCTCGGAAGGACCCAACGGCGGGCCGTTCGTCCCGGGGAGCACGATTTACACGATCGAGAACATGGGCCCCGACCCGATCAACTACAGCGTGACCAAGACCGAGGCCTGGCTGACCATCACGAACGGTTCGGGCTCGTTGAACGTCAGCCAGACGGCCGACGTGACCGTGTCGATCAACTCGAGCGCGGACTCGTTGGGCGACGGTACGTACACCGATACGGTCAACTTCATCAACACCACCGACCACGTGGGCGACACCACGCGAGGCGTGTCGCTGGGCGTGGGCGTGCCGGTGCCGGTCTACACCTGGACGCTGGACAGCAACCCCGGCTGGACGACCGCGGGGCTCTGGGCGTTCGGTCAGCCGACCGGCGGCGGCGGGCAGTACGGCAACCCCGATCCGACCAGCGGGCACACGGGCACGAACGTGTACGGCTACAACCTCAGCGGTGACTACGAGAACTATCTGCCCGAGCGGCACCTGACCACGACGGCGATCGACTGCACCGGGCTGTCCCAGGTCTCGGTGCGGTTCTGGCGGTGGCTGGGCGTCGAGCAGCCGGCGTACGACCACGCCTACGTGCGGGTCAGCAACAACGGGACGAGCTGGACGACGGTGTGGCAGAACATGGAGGAGATCACCGATTCGTCATGGACGCAGGTGCAGTACGACA
>Ga0307380_10008033_pt1 | contig 13596 bp, 6 predicted proteins | sample UN3MG_FD_202239 | JGI IMG/M metagenome (GOLD analysis project Ga0307380, IMG submission 202239) | Soil microbial communities from Risofladan, Vaasa, Finland - UN-3 | ecosystem: Environmental > Terrestrial > Soil > Coastal area > Acid sulfate soil | place: Finland: Risofladan, Vaasa | collected... | reverse complement strand
CATGTAATATTTTTTTCGCTCACCACGAACCCAAACTTCTTTGGCCATACCCCAGCGTTCCAGGGAACGCATATTCATACTGACGGAGCCCTTGCTTATTTGTAGACCCTCGGCCAGCTCATCAAGGGACATTGCCTCCGGGCTGAGCAGCAGAGTGCCGTAAAGACGACCCATCAGCTCACTAAAACCAAAAAAACCGGCCAGCCGGCCGAGACCGGCCACAGTGCTTTCTTCTACTGCCACGAGATTCGCGTGCATATCTTCCCCTACGTTCAGAACGTTCTAAACGAAGAGTAGCAGAATTGAGCTATCCCGGCAAGAGTAGAAACGACTTATTTTTGATCGATCTTTAATTAGTAAACGTTCGCCCCCAAAGTATCGACTTTTCATCAATATTTATTGTATACTGTAATAGGAAGTCATAGATGGATGCCATCCGTGCCGGGAGATGCCCCTAACAAGACACACGGACCGGCCCAGATACTCTTTTGCCGTAAGGCATATCAGGCAAAATGTAGCTCAGGGGTCAGCCGGAAGCAACATGGGGTTAGAGACGAGTAGGCGAAACAGTCATCGGTAACCGTAGGTCCTGACGGTTTGAACTGAGCATCATCGCTATCGCCCGCACCATACCGTATTTTGAGGGAGAAGCGTTTTGTGGGAGAAGCTGTGAACGAGTTTCTGGATTTCATTCTGCTATTCCTGTCTCAGTTTTCAGGGGGACCGAGTGCACCGGAAAACAACCTGGTGCGATTTGGCCTGGCCACCATCTTTTGGGGAGTTCTATTAATTTTCGCCTTCTTCCGCCAGCGCCATGAAAACCATCCCAGGGAGAAGCTTCTGATTTATGGCTTTGGCCTCGGTTTTTTTCGAGGATTGATCATGGTCATCCATGCCTCAATCAGGATCCTCTTTCCAGCCCAATATCAGGTAACCTGCACCATCATCGAACCGATAGAACATGCGATGATGCTGGCGATGGTGGTAGTCGTTTCCGGTGCTTTCTTGCGTTACATTCTGGACGATGCGCAACTGGCTAAACGTTTCCTCCAAGTCGGTCTGGCCGTTGTGGCCCTTGAGTTTCTGGTGATTTTGGCCTGGTGGCCGCGTCAGCTAGCTAACAATACGAATCTGCAATTTCACAAAAGTTGGTCGGCTGCGATTATGCACTTGATAGCCTGCGCGGTAATCATCGTCGCCATCATCATCCTTGTGCGACAACGAGGGTGGCTGCGTAACGTGATCGTCCTGGCCTTGTCTTCTTTTCTACTATCGGAATTTCTGATTCTGCTCAATATCACTTCGGATTTCAATTACAATAGTATTCTCTGCCCAATCGCCAACACTTTCTATATCTGGGCCATCCCGCTATTCGGCTATGTCTATTTTCATGAACAGAGTATTGAGAAACAACGGTCGCAGGCTGCACTGCAAGCCCATCGGGATCACCTGGAGGAAATAGTAGCTGCCCGCACCAGCGAATTGATCCTGGCTAATAAACAGCTAGAGAAAGCGGCCGTGCTGGAGGAAAGACAACGGATTGCGGCCGAGATGCATGATGGACTGGCCCAAACCTTGACTTACCTGGGTATGAAAACGGATGTTGCCTCCGAGTTGGCGCAGAACGAGCAGTCAGACCAACTGGTGTGCGAATTTGGTGAAATGCGGCAGGTCATCGATCAAGCGACTCATGATGTCCGGCGAGCGATTACCAGTCTGACAGCAATTCCTCAATCACGCCGGTCGCTGCAAGATGTGTTAATCGACCTGGTCAACGAGAGAAATGAAGTCAGCGAGCCGATTATTCGACTGATAGACAAATTAGTAACTCCCTTGGTTCTGATTCCGGCCGAATTAGAACAGGTATCCCGGGTGATAAACGAGGCGCTTCTCAATGCTGCCCGCCATGCTCAGGCCACAGATATTTTTGTCGAGATTGGAGCGAGGTCAGACAAAGTAGTGATCATCATTGCCGATAACGGCCGGGGTTTTGATCCAACCGGAGAAAAAGTCGCCAAAAAGGACCATTTTGGTCTCAATATCATGCAGGCCAGGGCCGCCCGTCTAGGCGGTCAATTGGCGATCAAGTCTGGGATTGATCAGGGAACACAAGTTTCGCTAACGTGGCAACCCACCGTCGATCTCGGAGCTGGCGAGCGAACGAAGCAGTTGACTGATCAGAAATACCAGCCAACGGTATGGATACCGGCCGTATGAAACCCTTGGGACAAGGAAATGGCTAGAACTCGTGTATTGTTGGCCGACGATCATCACCTCTTTCGGGAAGGGTTAGCGAATATCCTGAAGAGCCAGGCGGATTTCGAGGTGGTCGGGGAGGCTAGTGATGGGCTGGAAGCGTTAGTAAAAGCGCGCCAGTTGCATCCCGATCTTATATTAATGGATGTGGCCATGCCCGGGTGCGATGGCCTCGAGGCGACACTGTGTATCAAACAGGAGATGCCAGAGATAATCATCGTCATGTTGACGGTGCGGGACGTCGATGAGGAGCTTTTCACGGCCGTCAAAAATGGAGCCCAGGGGTATCTGTTAAAGAGTATCCGCTCCCAGGAAATGCTGGCCTTGTTGCGAGGCGCGATGCAAGGAGAGGCTGCTATCACGCCTGCTCTCGGCGGCCGCATGCTGGAGGAGTTCCGCCGGATAAGTCAACAGAGTTCAGGGTGTGTGCAAGATGATCCGGAAAGTCTGACGGCTCGGGAGCAGGAGGTGCTTGTTCTCGTGGCGCAAGATGCGAGCAACGCTGAAATCGCAACAGAACTAATTATCAGTATTCACACAGTTAAAAGTCATATGAGGAATATCCTGGCCAAACTTCAAACGGATAAGCGATACGACGCGGCCGCCTATGCTCGCAAGCAAGGACTAATCCCCCCCTCGGCCGACGGCGCTTAAATGACCCAGAGGTAGCCAAGTCGTCGGGGATGCTGTTCCAAGGTGAAGGATCATCCATTTGGACAATTAAGGAGTAGCTCTAGCTTCAATAGAGCTAACTCATAATCCAGAAAAGAGCGATCTTATATCGCTCTTTTTTCATGCCAGGATGAGATCGAAGGGGATTCCTTTTTGCCTCTGCTATCCATTAGAATGCAATTGGCGTCATCCAATACAGTGGGAGTAGTTCATGGAAAAACAGACTATTGTCGCGCTCTTGGGCAATTCGATGATGATGGATGGGATTGCCGTCAGCCTGGCAGAGAATGAGGAAGTAATCTCACTTCGATTGGACCCGTCGACAATGAATCTTCAAGAACGTCTTTTGCGCATTAAACCTGATCTGATCCTTTATGAGCTGGATAGCGACTGGGCCCATACGATTCTTTCGTTGCTGAGTGAGCAGCCTGGAACGTTGCTGCTAGCTCTTGATGCGGATTGCAGCCGGGTCATCATCATGAACAGCCGTCAACGTCTTACCAAGTCGATGGAAGAGTTGTATCAATTGTTTCAAGACGAGGTGGATTTAGCACCTCGCACTTGAGGAGGAGGATGTGGGAATTTGATAAAGATAAATATCGATGGCTAATTTGACACTCTTAGACTGATTAGTAGGCAGGATCGGGTTGGGGCAGCAATTAGCTATGTAGCACGGCAATGCACAACCAAAAGCTCGATCCTCTAGGGAGTCGGACATCAGTTTGACTCAGGGGAGAACAAAAAAATGAAGAGGTATAAGTGGATATTCTTATTGGGGCTAATTCTCATTGTGGTGATACCCGTTATGGCTGAGAAACCCCCCGATGCCGGAGGGGGAGATATTCCCGATACCGGCGAACTGTTTGGCGATTTGTATGTAATTCTACGGAATGAGAGTGGCGTGCCTATGTTGGACGTCGATGGCTGTGTCCAACCTATCAGTAGTATGGATGGCATAGCTGAAGTGAATACAGCTGATGGTGTGATTACGATTACGGCCGTGGAAGGAGAACCGTTTACATTGGCCACCTACACCGATACCGCAGGAGACCTGGTTGAGTGTGAGTTGACCGAGGCCATGGCTGATTGGGCTCAGGCAGTTGATTTCGGCCGTCTCAACCTGGGTAGGGCGCCTCAAGAGGTTATAGACCATGCCTTCGATGAAGCGATCAAGGCCATGAATGACTCGACAGCTATTGGTATCGATCCGGTTGGTCGTCTGGTCTTGACCCGCACGGACGATACGATCAAGACTATCGACTCTCCGGCGGAGAACCTGGCCCTCTATATCAAGATGATGACGGAGGGGGAGTGGATCACTGAAGATACAACATCCTCCACTCGTAGTAGACGGCCGGGGACAAAGGGACCACCGGAAGGTGACGGCCCTTCAACCGAACCGCGACCTGTGCTGACTGAAAAGGCTATAGGCCTACTGGATGATCTTGAATATGGTGGTCTTGGAGTCTATACACACACTAACGCAGCTCTGACCAATCACGAACTGCTCCTAGGGGCATCCCTGCTGGCGGCCGCGGCCGATAAATCCGGAGGTATCACGCTTGACAAGGTGGTGTATATCAACTCGATTTACGGCATCAATCAGGTTGGTACTCTGGGGGGTGAGGTCGAAGGGAAAACTTACTTCGATTTCACTCTCTTCAAATATGATAGAGGAGTATTCGAATCGCGTGGCAGCGAAGAATGTGAGACTGATGGTTGGATCTGGGTCTTACAGCCAGAACTGGTTGATGGGAGTGAACTTGAAGACCATTTTATAACCAGTTGCAAGGAAATCCTGGCCAAGGTGCAATTCACCGATATGGTGGAACTTTATGAAACGGTTCAGGTAAACGAAAGACCTCTAGATTATGACTTCATAGACAATGTTCGAGGTTTTACGCAGGCGGCCGATGATGCGTTGCAAGTGCTTGAGTATATTCACAATTATAAAGTTCCTGAGGTTCTTTATACTTTTACGGGACCGACGGGGCTAGAGGCTACAGTCGTTGCTGCAACGACGGCGATCAGCCTGACCTGGCAAGACAACTCGGTTGATGAGACATTCTTCTTTATTGAGCGGTCACTGGACGGAAGTACGGCCTGGGAAAAAGTTGGCTGGGTAGAGTTCAACGTCACTGAATATGTGGACAGTTCACCTGCATGCGAACTGAATTACTATCGCGTCCGCGCCTACCGTGAAAGCGATGGACAGTACTCAATCTACAGCGACGTTGACTATGCAACCATGCCGGCATGCCCAATGCCACCAACGGACCTGGAGGCTACGGTTGTTGATGCAACGACGGCGATCAGCCTGACCTGGCAAGACAACTCGAGTGATGAAACACAGTTCATCATTGAACGCTCGCCGGACGCAACGAATGACTGGCAACCAGTTGGTGCTGTAGTGGCAGACATCACTGAATTTGTGGACAGTTCACCTGGATGCGAACTGAATTACTATCGCGTCCGCGCCTACCGTGAAAGCGATGGACAGTACTCAATCTACAGCGACGTTGCCTATGCAACCATGCCGGTGTGCCCAACGCCTACGGAACCTTAATTACCTGAGAATTAACGAGATCGCCCCGATTGCCGCCCTGGGTGGTACCTGCAAAGATCTTGATCGGGGCGATCATCATTCTTCACTGGAACAATTCGAGTTACAAAAGACCAGATTAGATCTCGATATAGAAAATAAATGGGGGCTGACATGACAAAAAAATTCATCTTCTTACTGATACTATTCATGGCGCTGTTACTGGGAACCACGGCTGCTCTGGCCGGGGTACAGGAAACTGGTCTGCCCTGGCAGGGTCATGCCGCGCCCTTTGATAAACTATTCAACAACCTGATTGACAACCACCAGCAGACAATGTTATTGCCCAATGGCAATTTGCGCGGCTTCATCTATATCCAGTTTACCGGGAAAGAGACCAACGGCATACCGGTTGCTGTACGAGCGGATTGTGAAGATGCCTCTCTTGATTGTCGCGTTGGATGGGTTGTTGATGGTAAGCCGATGCAGGCCACCCTGGTTCAGAAAAGTCCACGTAAATGGCTGGTCGATGAGGCGTCTGTCGTGAAATTGGACGGCTACAACCACTTCCAATGGGACGGCTTACCGAAGAAACCATGTGGCTTTAATTCAGAATACACCATAAATGTGGATGGTTATTTATTCAAGAGGACGGCCGTTCAAGAGTTTTACTGGCAGGGAGGTAGCGACAATCCAGAGCACGGCGGGCACCTCGTTACACCCGGGATCGATCCGCACGCTAACATCGTCACCAGCTGGGATGACCCAGGTGGTGGTGGTTCTGGTGGGGAGGGCGGCTGTGGTGGGCACGACGGAGACACCGATACGGGTGGCGGCTGTGGCGGTCATACGGACGATGGCTCCGACTCCGGTGGCGGTTGTGACGGTCACACCGATGACGGCTCCGATACTGATGGCGGCTGTGGCGGTCACACCGACGACGGCTCCGATTCCGGTGGCGACTGTGGCGGTCACTAGTGTGATTACGGAACGGAAGGTGGTTGGTCCCTGGTGACCGGCTACCTTCTTGTTTCGTCGGATGTGTCTCGTACTACCCGGCTCGCGAACAAAACGCTGCGGTTCGTCCGCAAGATTTGAGCTATCGACCTCCATGGGGAGTAGGAGTAGAGATTGGCAACAAGTTATGTCTGGCGCAGATTGGCCAAAGCCGGCTTGCTGATCGTCTTGTTAGTTGGCACACTCTACTTTGCCGGATTCCTCAACCTTGGGGGAACAACCGCCTACGAAGCCGGACAGAACCACGCGAATCTCCGTACTGACGCTAGAGGTTCACCGGATCCCGGCTCGGATACAGCTTCCTTACTTGCTACTGTTCAACCGGACTTTGAAGATCAATCCAGTGTTGTTATTCTATTTGATTCTATGCCGGTTTCAGGCCATAAAGCGGCCATGACATCCAGCTTAGTAGAGCTGACCTCAATTCAGCAAAACCAGCTCCGCCGGCGCAGCCTTTCACTAACCAGGGCTCATCAACGATTCCTTGATGAATTGCGCCAGTTGGATATCCATTTCCAACTCAACTACGAATACACTTACCTGCTCAATGGCCTGGCTATTACCCTGGATAGCGATGAAGTTGATGGCCTGACGGAAATGCCCAGTGTGAGCGGTGTCTACCCTGACAGTCCGGTACACTTGAATTTGACTGAATCTATTCCCCTGATAGGCGCGGACCAGGTCTGGGTGATGACGGATGACCTGGGACGGCCGATAACCGGGCAGGGCATTCGTGTGGCCATCATTGACACAGGCATTGACTACACCCATCCGGATCTAGGGGGTTGTTTTGGCCCCGGATGTAAAGTGGTGGACGGCTATGACCTGCGCAACAACGATCCCGATCCTATGGATGATGGGGGGCACGGCACGCACTGTGCCGGGGTCGTGGCCGCCAGCGGGACGATGACCGGGGTGGCTCCGGAGGCCAGCCTGTTAGCCTATAAAGTGTTGGATGGTGGTGGTTATGGCAGTATCTCGGTTATCATCGCCGGGATTGAACGGGCAGCCGACCCAGACCAGGACCCAGCCAGCGATGACGCGGTAGATATCATCAGCATGAGCCTGGGTTATGCTGGCAGCCCGGGGGATCCCTGGTCTTTAGCGGTAGCAGCGGCCGCTGAGCAAGGCATCCTGGTGGCAACCGCGGCCGGCAATCAGGGCCCTGGCTACAGCAATCTTGATTCGCCTGGCCTAGAGGCCAAAGCTTTGACAGTAGGGGCCAGCGATAAAAATGATGTGATCGCCACCTTCAGCTCCCGTGGTCCGGTGCCCGGTTACCCCGAAGTGATCAAGCCAGACATCGTTGCCCCGGGAGTGGGGATCATCTCGACCTGGTTGAGCGGCGGTTACGCCTCATCTGACGGGACGAGTATGGCTACACCACATGTTGCCGGTGCGGCTGCCCTTGTCTGGCAGGCTCATCCAGAGTGGACTGCTGAGATGGTCCAGGCCAATCTGATGAACACGGCCGTTGATCTGGGACTAAATGTCCACACCCAGGGAGCCGGCCGGGTGCAGGTAGATACGGCAATGAATGCCCCGGCCGTTGTGACTCCAGGCAGCCTGGGGCTGGGTATGGTGGAAATCAGCCAGCCTGAATGGCTTGTCTCCCGCAATTTCAGGCTTACCAATGTCAGCGCCTCAGAAAAAAGCTATACCCTCAGCCTCACCGGTCCCTTGCTTTCTGGCGAATCTGCCTGGCCCATCATTGCCAACCTGAGTAGTAGTGCGCTGAGCCTGGAAGCCGGACAAAGCGCATCTATTACGCTTACAGTAACCATAGAGCCAGCACACATACCTCCTGACCTGGATCGTAACGAAGGTAAAATCGTGGTTCAGTCAGGAACATCCCAGTTAACCGTGCCGTTTGCCTTTCAATTGCCGCCCATCTTCATCGCGAATCAGCTTTTACCCTATTCCACCCAGTCAAGCTACGCAGTTGAATTGGGCGATCTAGATGGGGATGGGGACCTGGACGCCTTCGTTGGCAATGCCGATTATTACGGGAACCCGGCCAACACAGTCTGGCTGAACGATGGCAGTGGGCTGTTCAGCGACAGTGGTCAGCGGCTAGGCAACTCCTTTACCTGGTCGATAGCTCTGGGCGATCTGGATGGGGACGGCGATCTGGATGCCTTCGAAGCAAATGGCGAGGAATGGGATCCCTTACCTAACAAAGTCTGGTTGAATGATGGTCACGGCGCTTACAGCGATAGCGGACAGAGCCTGGGAACTGAAGTTAGCCGGGGTGTGGCCTTGGGCGACCTGGATGGAGATGGCGATTTAGATGCCTTCGTCGCCAATGGGGACCCCAGCTTCGGGGGAGGAGAAGCGAATTCGGTCTGGTTCAATAATGGGTCTGCGTTATTCAGTAAGAGTGGGCAGACTTTGGGCAAAGCCGTAAGCCAGGACATTGCCCTGGGAGACCTGGACGGGGACGGGGATCTGGACGCCTTCGTGGCCAACGGCGATCCAGAACGAGGGCGGGGTGAAGCGAATAAAGTTTGGCTTAATAATGGGCAAGGTCTATTTACGGATAGCGGCCGGTCTCTTGGCACCGCCCTCAGCCAGGCTGTTGCGCTGGGCGACCTGGATGGCGATAGCGACCTCGACGCCCTGGTTGCTAATGGCGGACCGGAGTTTGCCGATGGACAGCCTGACCGGCTCTGGTTGAATGATGGTTCAGCTGTTTTTACGGTCAGCGGCCAGTTGCTGGGTAGTCAATCCAGCTTCGGGGTAGCGTTGGCTGATATCCATGCAGATGGACTTCTCGATGTTTTCATCGCCGGTTATCGTGGAGGAAATAAGGTCTGGCTAAATGATGGTAGTGCGAACCTCTCATTGAGCGATCCTGGTTTTGCAACAGAAAGCGCAGCAAATGTCGCCTTGGGAGACGTCGATGGGGATGGGGATGTAGACGCCCTGGTCGCCAATGCCATCGGCAGGGAGAATCGACTCTGGCTAAATCGCGGCAGCGGCCTACCTGTTTCTAATTGGCCGGCCGCCCCTACTCATTTATACGCCACGTCCGATTCCCAATCCGAGATCGATCTGTCATGGCAGGATAACGCCACTGACGAGACGGCCTACCACATTGAGCGCTCGCCGAACGGCAGCACATGGGCTGACATTGCCACCGTCACGGCGAACACAACGACCTTCAGCGATGATTCCCTCACATGTGGGACAAGCTATTATTATCGCGTTCGTGGCTATCGAAGCAGCGATGGTACGTATTCGAGTTACAGCAATGTTGCCAGCGAGACGACTCTACCGTGTACGCTGGGGGCACCGACAAACCTGATTGCCACGGCCGGCTCCCAGAACGAGATTGACCTGTCTTGGCAGGATAACGCAACCGATGAGACGGCCTACCACATTGAGCGCTCACCGGACGGCAGCGTAGCATGGGCTGAAATTGACACCGTCACGGCGAACACAACGACCTTAAGTGATGACTCCCTTACCTGTGGGACAAGCTATTATTACCGGGTTCGCGGCTATCGAAGCAGCGATGGCGGGTATTCGAGCTACAGCAATGTTGCCAGTGAGACGACTCTGCCGTGTACGCTGGAGGCGCCGACAAACCTGAATGCCACGGCCGGTTCCCAGACCGAGATTGACCTATCCTGGCAAGATAACGCCACTTATGAGACGGCCTACCTTATTGAGCGCTCGCCGAATGGTACTTCCTCGTGGACCCAAATCGACACTGTTCCAGCGGATTCAACGCTCTTCAGCGACACCACGCTCAGTTGTGGAACCAGCTATTATTACCGGGTTCGCGGCTATCGAAGCAGCGATGGCGGGTATTCGAGCTACAGCAATATTGCCAGTGAGACGACTCTGCCGTGTACGCTGGGGGCGCCGACAAATCTGATTGCCACGGCCGGTTCCCAGACCGAGATTGACCTGTCCTGGCAGGATAACGCCAATGACGAGACGGCCTACCACATTGAGCGCTCGCCGTACGGCAGCACAGCTTGGGCTGAAATTGACACCGTCACGGAGAACTCCACGACCTTCAGCGATGACTCCCTGACGTGTGGAACAAGCTATTATTATCGCGTTCGTGGCTATCGAAGCAGCGATGGGTTGTATTCTGGTTACAGCAATGTCGCCGGCGAGACGACTCTACCGTGTACGCTGGGGGCGCCGACAAACCTAAATGCTACGGCCGGCTCCCAGACCGAGATCGATCTGTCATGGCAGGATAACGCCAATGATGAGACAGCCTACCACATTGAGCGCTCGCCGGACGGCAGCACAGCATGGGCTGAAATTGATTCCGTCACGGCGAACACATCGACCTTCAGTGATGACTCCCTTGCCTGTGGGACGAACTATAATTATCGGGTGCGCGGCTATCGAAGCAGCGATGGCGTGTATTCTGGTTACAGCAATGTTGCCGGCGAGACAACTATGCCGTGTACGCTGGGGGCACCGACAAATCTGAATGCTACGGCCGGCTCCCAGACCGAGATTGACCTGTCCTGGCAGGATAACGCCAATGATGAGACGGCCTACCACATTGAGCGCTCGCCGGACGGCAGCACAGCTTGGGCTGAAATTGACACCGTCACGGCAAACACAACGACCTTCAGCGATGACTCCCTGACCTGTGGTACGAGCTATTTCTATCGAGTGCGCGGCTATCGAAGTAGCGATGGTTCGTATTCGAGCTATAGCAATTTTGCCGGCGAGACGACTCTACCGTGTACGCTGGGGGCACCGACAAATCTGAATGCTACGGCCGGCTCCCAGACCGAGATTGACCTGTCCTGGCAGGATAACGCCAATGATGAGACGGCCTACCACATTGAGCGCTCGCCGGACGGCAGCACAGCTTGGGCTGAAATTGATACCGTCACGGCAAACACAACGACCTTCAGCGATGACTCCCTGACCTGTGGTACGAGCTATTTCTATCGAGTGCGCGGCTATCGAAGTAGCGATGGTTCGTATTCGAGCTATAGCAATGTTGCCAGCGAGACAACTCTGGCGTGTACGCTGGAGGCGCCGACAAATCTAAATGCTACGGCCGATTCCCAGACCGAGATTGACCTGTCCTGGCAGGACAACGCAATCAATGAGACGGCCTACCTTATTGAGCGCTCGCCGAATGGTACTTCCTCGTGGACCCAAATCGACACTGTTCCAGCGGATTCAACGCTCTTCAGCGACACCACGCTCAGTTGTGGAACCAGCTATTATTACCGGGTTCGCGGCTATCGAAGCAGCGATGGCGGGTATTCGAGCTACAGCAATATTGCCAGTGAGACGACTCTGCCGTGTACGCTGGGGGCGCCGACAAATCTGATTGCCACGGCCGGTTCCCAGACCGAGATTGACCTGTCCTGGCAGGATAACGCCAATGACGAGACGGCCTACCACATTGAGCGCTCGCCGTACGGCAGCACAGCTTGGGCTGAAATTGACACCGTCACGGAGAACTCCACGACCTTCAGCGATGACTCCCTGACGTGTGGAACAAGCTATTATTATCGCGTTCGTGGCTATCGAAGCAGCGATGGGTTGTATTCTGGTTACAGCAATGTCGCCGGCGAGACGACTCTACCGTGTACGCTGGGGGCGCCGACAAACCTAAATGCTACGGCCGGCTCCCAGACCGAGATCGATCTGTCATGGCAGGATAACGCCAATGATGAGACAGCCTACCACATTGAGCGCTCGCCGGACGGCAGCACAGCATGGGCTGAAATTGATTCCGTCACGGCGAACACATCGACCTTCAGTGATGACTCCCTTGCCTGTGGGACGAACTATAATTATCGGGTGCGCGGCTATCGAAGCAGCGATGGCGTGTATTCTGGTTACAGCAATGTTGCCGGCGAGACAACTATGCCGTGTACGCTGGGGGCACCGACAAATCTGAATGCTACGGCCGGCTCCCAGACCGAGATTGACCTGTCCTGGCAGGATAACGCCAATGATGAGACGGCCTACCACATTGAGCGCTCGCCGGACGGCAGCACAGCTTGGGCTGAAATTGACACCGTCACGGCAAACACAACGACCTTCAGCGATGACTCCCTGACCTGTGGTACGAGCTATTTCTATCGAGTGCGCGGCTATCGAAGTAGCGATGGTTCGTATTCGAGCTATAGCAATTTTGCCGGCGAGACGACTCTACCGTGTACGCTGGGGGCACCGACAAATCTGAATGCTACGGCCGGCTCCCAGACCGAGATTGACCTGTCCTGGCAGGATAACGCCAATGATGAGACGGCCTACCACATTGAGCGCTCGCCGGACGGCAGCACAGCTTGGGCTGAAATTGATACCGTCACGGCAAACACAACGACCTTCAGCGATGACTCCCTGACCTGTGGTACGAGCTATTTCTATCGAGTGCGCGGCTATCGAAGTAGCGATGGTTCGTATTCGAGTTACAGTAATGTTGCCGATGCGACTACTTTTTTGTGCCCATTGGAGGCGCCGACAGAACTTAGCGCCACTGTCGTGTCCTTAACCGGGATCGAACTGACCTGGGAGGACAAATCGGCCGATGAGACGGCTTTTTACATCGAACGCTCCCTGATTGGAAGCTCGGATTGGATCGTGGTCGGAACTGTCACTGCGGATACAACTGCATTTGGCGACAGTTCCCTAAATTGCGGAACCAGTTATTTCTATCGCGTTCGTGCTTTTCGTGCTCACGATGGATCTTACTCGCCTTACAGCAACATCGCTATTGGGGTCGTCCAGACCTGCCTGTATGCTATAAACCTGCCATTGGTCGTATTGTCTACCCAGGAACTGGTTGTCGCCGGAAATGACGATAACCTTGATTTTCTGCCTACAAGCGACTATCGCAGCAACGACGTACTGTTCTCGAACAACACGAGAGCAGCCCTTGCTAGTACCGGCTTCTGCCCCCTTTTTGCGCAAGCTGGCCTTTACACCACTGCCTTCTCCGAGAGGATGATCGACACATATTATTTCAAAATCGACTGCCTAAACCCAGTGGTTGACCGGCCCATGGCCACCACCCATCTGCCAACCAGCCGCGCCCTTTATGGCGGCGGCCGTAAAGGAGTGGGCGCTTCTAACAGCCTCCAGCATCGGCCGACCCTGGGCTAAAA
>Ga0307380_10008029_pt1 | contig 13598 bp, 17 predicted proteins | sample UN3MG_FD_202239 | JGI IMG/M metagenome (GOLD analysis project Ga0307380, IMG submission 202239) | Soil microbial communities from Risofladan, Vaasa, Finland - UN-3 | ecosystem: Environmental > Terrestrial > Soil > Coastal area > Acid sulfate soil | place: Finland: Risofladan, Vaasa | collected... | reverse complement strand
CTTAATAAGAGCCAAGCCTCTACTATTTTTATAGAATATATGCTATAATTAAGAAGAGCTAGAAGAACAGTAAGGACTTCGGCTCTGTTCAGGCCCGCTTACATTCTTTTGGATAGAGATAAGCGGGCTTGTCCTTTTATATATATTATATATAAAAATTAGAATTTTGTCAATAGTTTATCGTTCTAAAGTTATTGTCTCTGTGCCCAAGCTCTCTTGGCACAACGTTTTGAACAAAATACATGGTCCAATCTTACCGGAATAAAAATTTTAGGGCAGTCCTCGGCTATACACCTTCTTACGGAAATATGTTTAATCCAAGTCCAGTAGACCCAATAAAAAGCTAAAGTCCTACCCGGAGGTATGCATATATGTAAAGAGGGATAAAAATGTAGGTTACTCTCTTCGAGGTAACTCTCTATTTTTATCTTCTTATTTTTTAACATAATCTCCTCTAGAATTTTTATATCCTCTTCATTCGGTCTTTGACCAGAAATAGCCCTATCGGTCATCTCTCTAAAAACAGCCAAATAGGACTCAGAGTCCCGTTTGATACGTTCTAACTCCTCTGCAGAAAATATCCCAGAAGGCAAAAGTTTAAAACTTTGGGATGGAATCCCTTCATTATACAATCTTACCCCGTATTCCCCAGGGAAGTTCTTAGGAACCTTACAGCTCCCGGAAAGGGAGACCAAAAATTCGGAATAGTCTATTCCCAGAGCCTTAGTTAGCACTGCATCGAAAATTTCTCTCTTTTTATCTTTTCTCATATATATTTCCTCCTCTGTTTTTTCCTCATCTGATTCAATTTAAGGTACATTTATTTTGAATTATTATATACGATAATAAATTCCAAAAATCCTTCTTTTTTTGAAAAATAATTTAATAAAAAACAAAAAGCCCTTCAGCTAACGCCAAAGGGCTTGAAATGTCTTGGCTCCCCCAACAGAACGATTTTCGAACTTTTTGCATGAGTGATGAAACTGAAAAATTGTATTATGAGTTAGAAGAAGCAATTGGTGTCTGTTAAGAATCAAAAGACAAAGCTACTCTTCAAATATGTTTTATCAAAAGCTTCAATTTTTTTTCGATTTCGGTATTCCTACCCATCTTGGAGTTCTATTCATATATTTACGATAGGTATTCCCATACTGCTCCACAAGGAAGTGTTCTTCCGTAGGGACAACAATATGAAAGAAGACTATCCACAATATAGCGCATAGCAAGATAACCCAAGAAACACAGGCAATGGCTATGCTCAAGTTAAGCAGGAAGCCGCTCAAGTATATAGGATGTCTTGAAATACGGTAAATCCCACCGGTAACCGGCTTATCAACTGGGGTAATGGCAAAGCCAATAGTGGTCATAAGACTCATAACCAAAGCTAAGATGAAAATGACAAGACCTATATAAAACCAAGCAGTACCTATCTTCAGAGGCAGGAAGATAGAGTAGATAATAGAAAAAGGCATTATTACTACATGAGTTGACAGTGCTAATATCTTCTCTTTTTTGTTGAAGGCTGGGAATTGGGGTGCTCTCTTCGTTCGTATTTTCGCCTCTTCACTCATAAAAAAATTCGGAATAATCATTGATAGAAACTGTAACACCCAAAATATCCAAGCATTCCAAATACCTATTTCGAAAGCTGGTGTAAGTGACATGATCTTCCTCCTTCCTTATATTTTGCCCCGAAGTCAGCATTTTGCCTAACTTAAAATAAACGAAATACTCTATTTACACTTCTAATTTATTATATATTATGAAGTACTTCTTTGGAGTAATATAATTTCTTAATATTTATTATACTACAAATCTTTTAAAAATTATTTTTTTAAATAAAAGCCCTTTAGCAAAATGCCAAAGGGCTGGAATATCTTGGCTGATCGAGTAAGACCGCAAAACAATGTTGGAGCCCGCTTTCTTGACAACGACATCTTCCTTCGCCTGACTGCACCAAGCAGTTGCTCGACCAGGCTGCCCAACGACCAAGCTCACCGGCGGCAATGGAGCGCAGCGGAATTGTTGCCCGGTGCAGCGCTTTGTTAGATTTTTTTGCCTTTATACTGTAAATCTTCAAAATATTGAAACATGGAGTATGCTGTCATCAATAAAGCAAATAAGTAAATGGGGATAGTATATTTATAGTCAAATAGTTCTTTTCCATTCCAAAGAAAATAACCTATTATGATAGGGAACAATCCTACATAAAAAGTGAAAATAACTTTGTACATTATAACCTGCCCAAATTTGAAAAACTTAGGAGCTTCTACCGCATCACGTATTTCAGACCAAGTATAGTAAGAAGGCGTTTCTAAGAGATATTCCTCCCATTTTTCCGTTGGGCACTCATTCTCTTTACACAAAGACCGGTAATAATGCTTGATTCGTCTGTGATAAAGCCCTTCCAGTTTCGTATAGGCTACCAGCTGGTGATATAAAAATACTAAAATCAATGGGGCAACAAACAAAACATATGGCTTGGGGACTTCAATCTTGGTACCTAATAGACTAATTTCTTTCAATCCAAATTGAGCATATATTAAGAATACAATGGATAGCGTTAGAAGATAAAAGGTAGTCCGGTGTAGCTGCTGGTTACAGTATTTTGTTCTCTCATTATAGAGCTCTATCGTTTTTATGATGATATCGTCTTTAGCCAATTCGCTGCCTTTCTTTATGAATCTAACATAAGATTAGGTGTACTAATGAAAAAAGCAAATGTTGCTTTTCCCGACTACCTAATATTATGTGCTTATTATTAGTTAATTGTTTACTATTAAATGCTTTAAGCATCTTTTCTCTCCTTTTATATCTTATATTATGTTGCTAGAAATAGCAACCTAGTCTTTTAAAAGAATTATAAATCTGCCGGACTTCTCACGCCCTCCCCCAACAGAACGATTTTCGAACTTTTTGTATGAGTGATGATACTGAAAAGGTATATCAAAAGTTAGAAGAAACAATTGGTGTATGTTAAGAATTAACATATGAGTAACTCTTTAAGTATATTTTTTGAATTAACTTGCATTATAATCCTTAAGAGATAGGCATAACCTAAATTGACCGCTGTTGTGGTTTTCCCGGTACCACCCTTAAAATTTAATATTGCTATTTTTCTCATAAATCCCCCTCTACTATATACTTGTAATGTTTGTAATAATTATTTTTTAATAGAAATATATTTTACTCGAGATATTCATATGAATATTCATATTCATTATCATCTATTAGCCCCTCTGTTATTAATCCACCTTTTAGATTGTCTTTCTTATCTTCTATAATAAGATAGAAAGGCTTTCCCTCATGGCGTAAAATCGAAATAATATCATTAAATTGACTAATAGGATAATGGAGATTTATCTTCCACAACAGTCCATATTTTTCTCTTAACTTTTTTGATCTAGATTTATAATCTCCTTTATACCATTCAACCTCATTTGGAGGAATCTCTGAGTCATCCTTAAAAAATTTCATTGTTAACACAGTTGATAATACAGTCCCTAAATCCTTTTCTACTTTTTGGTCCTCATTGTAACAATTTATTTTTGCTATACAATCGTCTGATTTTATTTCTTTATCGTTGGCGTAGTAACAAAGGCTGTAATGAGTAAATTTTCGCTTTAAAAATTTCATTTTATAACCCCCTTATTTATTAATTTTCGGGTTTGCAACCATTAGGACACTGCCAAGAGCCTCGAACAGTACGGCCATCACTACCAGGTTGTGGATGTAAAACTTGACCGCAAATTTTGCATTTGAAAACAAAATCAGTATCAGTAGTTTCATCATCCAGATAAGAATCACGAATACTATCCACTATATTATTTAGTTTACCTTTAAGCGATTTTTGTGGACTTTTCTTCTTATATCTTCTAATTATTTCTATAATAATGAAGAAACAACCCCCCCATAATAAATAATCGAGAAGTGTAGCTTTCATTTTTTTACCTCTCTTTTTTTATTAAATAACTCGCTCAGAATACCCCTAAAACCACTCTATTTTTAATACTACAGCGTTCTCCGGAATCATTTAACTCTTTTTTTTTAACCACACCTTCAAAATAGCTAAGAGTATTGTTATATATGGCTATTTCGCTAATTTAGCTAAAAGAAAACACTCTATTTTGATTTAAAGGCCTCTCTTTTTTAAAATAGGTGATATCATAACCGTAAATTCGATATTTTCGTTACCTTTTTACTTCCCGCCATCTAAAAAACCCTTTTAAATTCTCTTTTTTTAATAACGAACAGATTATAGGTAAAATTATTTATGTCTTGCTCTTTATGTTTTTAATTCTCCTGGGCCTAATCCACTCTTTTATTATTTCTCTCCTCTTTTCTTCCAGGACAACCCAAAAGTTACCGGACTATTGACTTGCTACGCCTTCCCCATTTAAGAAAATGATGTGTCCCTGTTTATTGTTTTATATCTTTAATGTGTCAAAAAATCGTCCCCTGACAAATCCCCTGACACATTATTAAGCTCGTGGGCAGGTATTCCCAAACTGTAAGTCACAAATTGCCTGCGGATCTAAATCTATCAATAAGACGTGCTTCTTAAGTTTATTTAAGCCCGCTCCTATATTAATAGCGCAAGTAGTTTTTCCTACTCCGCCTTTTTGATTGATTAAAGCTATTATTTGCATAAAACTATCCTTTAATTTTTATTAATTATTAGTACGTGTTTTTATTAAATTATAATAATTGCTGGTTAATAATTTTGATTTGATTTCTGTTGCCATATTTAAGCCTATTTTTTTAACATTAATATTAAAATATAGTGCAAACACCAAATCATCTACGTATTTTTTAATTTGATTTTGTTTTTCATAATCAATGACCGGCAAATCTTTTAATTCTGATAAGCTAATTTTTTGTTTCTCTAATTCTATTATTTGTTTACCGTATCTTTCACTAAGGGATTTTTTAACTAAACCCTGATTTTCTTTAACGGAAAGTTTAATTTTTTCGTTATCTTTTTCTAAAATTAAGTCATTACTTTCTACCGAGACTTTATCAAATTTTTGGAGCATTACTTTTGAGAAATCAACAAAATCCGAAAGAACTCTGTCTTCTAAGAACAGCATTTCTTCTATTTGTTTTGTAACCTCATCTTTAACATACTGGTTATCTTCTGTAATTTTTGGAACACGGACAAATGCTTTAATTGCAGTTGTTGAGATTAAAAGACTTTTTTCGTGTTCACTTTTAAAATAAGAATTTAAAACCAAACCTATAATAGGAGAATTTAACAATGCAAATATATATAAAATCTCTTGTTTATTTTCACTTCCAATGGCACAAATTTGATTTCTTGCCCATATTACTGGTATTCCGACAAAATAAAATCTATTTGGATTGGCATAAGACCAGATGACTTTATATTTACTATCCAATAAGTTATACCCTTGATTAGCTTGTCTTAATTTAATCGTAAAAGGCGAATTCCCAATTCGAATATTTGGCCAAAACCCCTTATATTCTTTAATCGTCCGAAATGATTTAATAAATTTGGGATAACAGTAATAAAAATAGTCCGGTCTTTTTTCAAGTACTTTTTTTTCGTCTATACTATAGCCACTATCAAAATAAAATTTACTCTTAAATTGAGCTTCAGCTAAAATGTGTTCATAGTAAATAGAAATATCATTTGTATTCCTTTGATATTCTTCATAAAAATCCAAAAACCTATTGCTTTGTTTAATAAAATTCCAATTAGCAAAGTTTTGAAATAATTTTTCTTGTAAAATTTCTTTTCTACTAATTCCTTTACTAGTTAAAATATTTTGTAAGGTTTCTTCAATGTTATCATCTGGGTTTTTATAATTGATAATTTCAATTTTATGAAGCGCCAATGGCATTTTTTTATTAAGAACAAAAATTAAACTTGAAGTGGCTACGGGTTTATTTTGCTTTAACCCCCTACCGATAAACATTTTTCCGCTAAAAGTAATAATTTTTAAAATTGTAGTAAATTTAGCTAAATGATAACGAATTACATCAAGATCTCCTGCTGTTAATATTGTTTGAGGAATAATAAAACATAGTTTTCCTTTATCTTTAAGCAAAGCAATCCCCAAGGCAATGAAAAAGACATATAAATTTGGGTTGGGCCGATATTTCTTAGGTTTATTTGGGGTACTATGCAAATTCACGCCATAAATATTATTGAGACTTGCTTTGCCCCGTTTCATCAATTCAAAAATTAATACTTTTTGCTTTGAACACTCGTTATATCCAACATACGGGGGATTGCCGATAACATAGTCAAAACGGCGACGAGGAACTTCAGGCAGTTTTTCTTCCAAACTTTTTTTCATTTCTTCCAAATCGCTTTCTTCTCTCATATAACTTTTATATCCTAAATCCAAGGCTGTTTTAAAACCCAAAGTAAATTGTTTCCCCCCAAGTTCAAAATCGTGCATTGTGTTATCTAACGCTGTGTTTTTAAATTCAGCTATACTATCGTTTGCTTTAAAAACCTTTATTTTTTTATCAACGGGATTATTATATTTTTCGCTTATAATCAGGGGCAACATTCTCATTAAAATATTCATTTCCGCAAGATATAAAGGAAATTCCTCTATGTCTAACCCGAAAATATTGTTATTTACTATTTCCTCAATTTGTTTGGATTTTTCTCCGTTATGACTATCGAATGCTTTAATAATTTGATTTACTGCACTATAAAGAAAAGTTCCACTTCCACAGGCAGGGTCTATTAATGAGATGCTATTTTTATCGGCTTTATATCTATTTCTTATTTCTTCTTGAGTGAAACCTATTTGTTGTAACATAAAATTAACTACAGCGTAATCTGTAAAATATTGTCCTTTCTTCTCTTCCCCATAAAGTTCTTTTAGATAATTCTCGTAGATGTAACCAAAAATTTCATTCTCAATATTGGCAAAATTATATTTTTTGATAAAGACAAATATATCTAACCACGGCGAGATATCTGAAAGTTTATTTTCAACTCGATAGAGTTGAGAAAGTTTTTGGTTAATAAATTTCTGTTCTTTCAAAAATGGTCTGTAAATATTTTTAGAAATTTGATCAGAAATCATATCAATTGTGCCTAAAATGTCTTTATAGCGTTTTTCTTTTAAGTATTGGTGTATATTTTTAACTACTATATTGTCAAATTTTTCTTTGAAACTTTCGAATTCATTATCAACCAAAGTTTTATATAAGATAAACTGAATTATATAGGCATAAGTTATTTCTACTGCCCGTTTTTCCCTCGTTATTTTATCTAAACCATTGAAATATCCTTCAATGTTTAGTTTGTTTTTGAATCCTCTTATCAATCTTGTAATATCTTCAAAAAACATCTGCCTATTTTGTTCTACAGGCAGTGTTTCTTGTTTAATGAGTGATAATTGCCCAAAGGGTTCAAAGAATAGGAGATAGTAAAACTCTGGCTTAATATATTCTTTCCAAAACTCTAAAAATAACTCAGTTTCATCTAAAATTTTATTTAGATTAAATTCACGAAAGACATTATTAGTATAAAAACGCCAAGTAAATCCATCTGTTAGAATACCGTATTTTTTATCTAAATCTGCTTGATAATTCAAAAGTTGCCCTTTACCAGCCTCAATGTTTTGGTATTTTTCAATTTCAACAGGTATTATTATTTCTGGTGAAATATAAATTACAATGTCCACTCTTCTTTGTGCTTTTGTTTTTTCCTCTTCCAGAAACTCATTTTTTCGATTCTCGAGGAGCGTAGATTTTAAACCCCCTTTTAAGGAAAAAATACATTCAGATTGAAATACATCTTTGACAAAAATTTGGACGCCAGAACCTACCTCTTGGATTTTATAGGGTTCTTTTTCTTTGCTCCACTTAGTTTTTAGTTGAGATATTGTAAGATTATTATAATTAGAAATCATTTACTATCCTTCCCGTACAAAAAATATGTAATTATTACACAGATATAAGCAGAAAGCTTTAAAATTAAATAATTATATCGGAATATTGTTTCTTTTATTATTTTTATTACTTAATGAATACTACTGCTATTATTGATATAATTTGAAATATAATACCAATAAAAATATATCTAAAACCCTTTTTTGCAATATTCATATCTAATGTTGCAACTGGACGAGCTTCTCTATCTTCCCCACTCTTTGCATAATAATGAGGGAAAGGTATAACAGACTTATATAATTTATATGCACCAAGTAAGTTTAGTAAAAGACCTGTAATTATTAAAGTTTGATTGTACACTTTATGTCTCCATTTTAATGCAACATTCTATTTTAAATTAAAGCTAATTCCTTATTTTTAACCCTATTATTTTTATAATGAACCATACCCCTATAAAGAGGATTTTCTAATATATATTTAATGGTTTTGCTAGTCCATTAATGTTCAGTTCAGTAGAATAAAATTTTGCTACCTTAACTATATATATAATTTAATAAAAATCCTTCTTTTTCAAATAAAAAAGTTCTTTAGTAAAAAACCATACTCTATTTAAAATTCTACTAATTATCTATCAACATTTGTTATTTTATAAATTAAATCTTTCCCTTTAAAATATTTTTAATTTTAATATTTCATTATTTTTTACAGATTTCTTCGTTTTGATATATATTTATCTAAAGTATCATGTACTACTTTCCACACACCTTTTGTCAACTCTTCCACTCTATGAATTTTCTTTGTATAGTTTTTATTTGTTCTATCAAAAAATAATAATTCTTTAGCAATATTTTTTGACTCTGCCGCTATCTTTGTTAACTTCTTAAATTTATATAAAATAAAATTCTTGCTGTTTCGAGCTATGCCATTTAATCTACTAAAAAAGCCTAAATTCCCTATTAATGTTTTATATGTTTTTCTCTTTTTACTACCACAAAAAGGACAAATATTATTGTTCTTAGATAATTTTTTCCCACAATTCAAACATTCATATTGAATTTTGCTTTTTTTCTTCATTTAAATTATTAACAAAACAATGTTAAGCTCCTTCGCAAAAACTTTTTAATAAAAGTGAAAACTGTCCAAATTTCTCTTTTAAATATAAAGTCATCACTTATTAACCTCTTTTATAATATTTAAAAATTCTTTCTCTATCCTCGTTCTCCTTATCTTGTTTGTAATAAATCTCAATCAGCTCAATTTTTTCCTCATTTTTAAAATAAGCGTAAATTATCCTGATACCAGAATACACTCCTTTACCCTTCAGAGAACGACAAGTAAACTTCTTGGCCTTATAAATTTCAGGGTATTTAATATCTAGATCGTTTATCCTAAATATTCCACGATTATCAATCTCTAACTTGTGATATATTTTAAGCTGTGACTTAATAAATATATTAAGATCATCTTCAAGGGTTTTAAATCTTTTGCCGAGTTTTTTTAGATCTTTTTTGAATTCACTAATATAAGATATCTTATTAAATATCTTCACTGCTATATTCTCTTACCGAATAAGGGGACTTTCTATAAAATACAGTTTCATACTCTATATATTCTTTATCTTCTGAAACTAACCACGGTACATCGTTATGAGAATATTCGCTTATTTGTGCTGCGTTCATATCAGAAAGTTTATCCAAAACCTGATTTATTATTTCAACCTCATTAGCTTTCAATTTAGTAAGATCTGGTCTCCTTAAGGGTAAATATTTAACCTGAGGATAGATAAAATACTTACTCTTTATCTTCTCAATCTCTTTATCTTCAGTCATTTTATCGGCAACCTTTTTAAACTCAATAGGAGTAGGTCCATAATTATTCTTAAGGTAGGTAGCACCGATTAATTGTTCCTCATATTTTTCATAGAAGTCAAAGTCAATAAAGTATAGTAGCTTATAAATCACTGTCTCTCCAACATTGGATTTCGAACCAATTTTATTGAGGATATATAAGAAAACTTCCCTAAATTTCTCTAAATTCTTTTGTGGTACGTTAATTCTAATTTGGTCTTTCAAACTTTTATTTTTTTTGCTTTCCTCTAAAATTACTTTTGGTTCTTTTTTAAAATCAAGCAAACTCTCAACTGAAATATTAAATATTTCTGCTAACTTCACTAATTCATCAGCAGAAATCTTTCTTTCTCCACTTTCTATTAGAGATACTGTGGGACGCGATATTACTAAAAGCTTAGCAAGTTCTTGTTGGCTAAGTCCATTCTGTTCTCTCAATTTTTTCACTCTTTGAGAAATTTCTTTAAAAATAATTTTATTCATTTTAAATCATGCCTCCTTCTTATATTATATTATACATATGTTTTGATTTCTGTCAAGAGAATGTCGTTTTTTCTTACAATATAATTTCTTAAAATCATTCTTTTTTAATATAAAACCTTGCCCAATATATTTTACAAGCAAACCTCATCTTCAATCTTATTGATCTCATCCTGGTTGATACCAATATATCTTTTAGTTACAATACTACTACGATGGCCTAACTTTTCGGAGATTTGCTCAATAGTAATGCCTTTTTTACGTGCTTGATATCCCCAGGTCTTCCTCAAGGTATGGATAAGAAGTCTAAAAAGCTCCCAAAATTGTAAAATTTTTTAAAAAAAGCAATTTAAGCTGGGAGGTTTTTTTAGGGATACAGATATGCCTTGGTTTCTAAAATATTTAAAATAAGGGTTAAAATTAGGTGTAATTACTTAACTCATAAAAAATCATTTGTTATATGCGCTTATATTAAAGATCTTCTTGCTTTTATTACTCTCGCGTGCGGAATAGGGTACGAAAAATATCAACCCTTAAAAAGTAATATTTTTCTAAAAACTATTAATATGTAAATACTATAGATATTTTTTAATTTGATTGACCCAATTTTTAAAGGAACAACTTATTTAATACCTCTAAACCCTGCTCACTCTTTAGATCACAATCTAAAATAGTGAACTATAATGAACTAAATTTATCTTACTGAAATCTCAACTTTTCTCAACATTCTGGGTAACCTGCGGGTAACCTCTGGGGAACTTTTCCTTGCTTATATCGTATTATATATTGGGAGTTTAAAGATAATTTTAGAGGGTATAAGCAATGAAAAGGGAAGTTAAGAAAGTTTTGTTGGTGGTCCTTACCGTATTTTTAATTTCAATACTAGCGGGTTGTGAGCCTCAGTTTCTTGATGGAACGGGAACGGAAGATGCAGATTGTGCAGAACAAACAGTTTATCAATACTGGCAGGCTATTATCAATCGGCAATATGAACTGGCTAAATGTTATTGTATAATTGACGGAATTTGGTGTAACAAGGTTGATGAGTAGGAAGAATATATCAATATTAATTCTGAAGGCGAGGCCTCCTCATTAATGATTTATTTCGATAAGTTTTATAAACCGACTGAGTTAATCGGAGATAATGCTGTTGTATATGCAAGAATTATTACCGATAAAATAGTTTTTCCCACTAAAAAAATGAATGGAATAGATATTGATATCTTTGAATACGAAACAGAATTAATTAAGCAAAATTACCCATACGGAGACTGGGAACTTAAATAAAATTTAAAAAAGAATAATTTAGGTTAGGTATATAAACAATGAAAAGGAAAGTTTTAATATCGTTCTTTATCATACTTTTAATTTTGGCCTTAACCGGTTGCGGGATGATCCCAGAAGGTTTACCTGATTGGATGAGAGCAGAAGAAGCAGTTTGTCAATACTGGCAGGCAATCATTAACCGTCAATATGAATTAGCTAAATGGTATTGTGTCCCTGACGGAGTTTGGTATAACAAGGTTGATGAGTGGGAAGAATATATCAATACTAATTCCGAAGGGGAAGCCTCACTGATGATCTATGGACCTTCTTTTTATGAACAGACTGAGGTAACCGGTGATAATGCTATTGCATATATATGGATTTTTGCTCATAAAATACCTTTTCCTGGTAGTTATATAGAGTTAGTTGACACCTTTGAATATGAGGTAGAGTTAATTAAGCAAAATTACCCACCCGGAGACTGGATGCTTAAATAATTATTTAGGAGAAAGGTCAACTTTTATCAACCTGAAAAACTTACCTTTTCTAACATTTTGGTGTATCTGTGGCTAACCCCTGGTATACTTTGAGTTTGATTTATCAAATTCCATTAATCGCTTTTTCGGGGACACCCTGGGGACACTCCGGGAACATTAATTTCGTTAACCTGGTGCGGTCCCGGTGCGATCTTGGTGCAATCTTTTATCGCTTTTTTACCAACCCTATACCGACTCTATACCGACATTTTTCTTCGCTTTTATTAATTCAATTCATTCCTTTTTTTGCTATCATCTCACCATCGTTTTTTCTCATTTAGTTTATCTTATATCACTAACGCTATACTGACGGATCACTAACCTTTTTCAATTACTGAAATATTGACTTTTGTTAACCTATGGCCAACTTAATATAAACCGGAAGGATCGCTTTCCCCGGATAAAAAAAAGAGGGTTAGACACCCCCTAAATTTTCCAATGAATTCCACTCTCTTTTCTTTTTTATTCCTTCTAAAAATCCTTAAATTGTAAGAGCTTCACCGTAACCAGGTAATTTTATTTTTAGTAAGAATTTTTTGCTTCCTTTTTTGTCGATTTCTTGTTTCATTTTTTTATCTAATCAACAGCTCTTTAAAACCCTTATAAAATAAGGATTTTGATTTTTACAAGTCAAAATAACGTACAATCATACCAACTTCCAAAAAATACGATTTTCAGCCCTTATATATCAACGGTTTCAGAGAGCTGATTGTGGACATTTACACTTATTTGTCTCTTTTTACTTTTACTCTCTCTCCAACGTTCTCGATTAAGATATTTTTTACATTTATCACAGTATTGAGACCTGTAATTATTAGCTAAAAATATCATCTTACATCGCTTACAATGTATCTTTACTTCACCTGCTACTGAGCTTTTTTCTTCTGAGATTCGTTTTTTATACTGATTGCTTAACTCGCAACCTTCTATTTTAGCCTGATGTTCAGATCGATAAAGTGCTTCTAATTGTGGATTTGTTGGTAGAACTGCTCTCTCAAAATAAACACATTCGGTATTTTCCTTGATAAAGAAGATACAACGATAGCCTTTAGTCCATTCCAAACAACAATAATCTTTTATATCATTAAAGACTTCATCGTAATTAGCACATTCTCTAGTTACCAAAATTTTAACTGCTTTACCGATATTCATAATTCACCTATTTTTTCGCCTCCTTCGAATAACCTTATTTTTTAATAGTTTCAGGACTTTGTAAAATTTCTCGTGTATGATTACCTACCCCATTACCTTAAAAATAAAAATACGCGCGAATAAAAACACTCTACGTGCGTTTTAGGGGGATCCTGAAAGGTTAGAGGAGTTTTATCTAATCATTGGAGAATTGAAAAAACAATAGCCGTAGGTAAAAACCAGCGTGCGCAATGTTCCCCATATATCGAATCGCCTATATTTATTTTGTATCTCAGGAGAAACGTTTCTCCCTGCGCGAAGGGTTAGACAGCCTTACCGGGAGAATCTTCTTCCGAGGAAATCCGGAGACCCCCGCCCCCCTGCCTTCGGGTCGTCTCCAGATTCAAAGAATCAATCAATTAATTAATAGCCAGGATCTGGAGACAACCAGCCTCCA
>Ga0307380_10008027_pt1 | contig 13599 bp, 11 predicted proteins | sample UN3MG_FD_202239 | JGI IMG/M metagenome (GOLD analysis project Ga0307380, IMG submission 202239) | Soil microbial communities from Risofladan, Vaasa, Finland - UN-3 | ecosystem: Environmental > Terrestrial > Soil > Coastal area > Acid sulfate soil | place: Finland: Risofladan, Vaasa | collected... | reverse complement strand
AAGCTATGTTCGGCAATTCGAGCGTACATGACAATAAATTCGACTTCTTAATCGAGGCCCTCGCTAATGCGGCTTAAGGCATTAACAAAAGTGCGAAAGTTTACCAGAATACAGGAGACAGAATTTGAAAATCTGATAAAAATCCGTGTCTATCAGCGTTAATCAGTGTCTAATATATCTTCTGACACGGAACTACACAGATTTACACGGTTTTTATCTTTTTCTAAAGCTTTTGACAGGATAACAGGATCTACACAGATTTTCTCTTTTTCTTTAAACAGTGTAAATCAGTGTAAATCAGCGTCTAAGTAAATTTATATTTGAATATTTTCTCTGTGTCCTCTGTGTGCTCCTTCGACTACGCTCAGGACGGCGTCTGTGGCCAAAAGAATCCGCGTAATCCGCGAAATCCGCGGTTAAAGCTTTTGACAGGATTTACAGGATATACATAGATTATATTTTCTTCTTTAAACCGTGTTAATCAGTGTAAATCAGTGTCTAAGTAAATTTGAATATTTCTCTGTGCACTCTGTGTGCTCCTTCGACTACGCTCAGGACGGCGTCTGTGGCCATTGTCATTGACTATTTTCTAATGACTATTTTTCTTCGTGGTTCTCGGTGCCCTTCGTGGTGAATCTCAGGTTTTATTTATATTTATTATTGTCTGCGCATAAAAAATGCAAAAAAAAGTTAAAAAACTCGCATTTAGTGGAATTTTCGTGACCGGGGGGGGATCTTGTGCCTTTAATAGGTAGAATAGAAGTAATTAATAGAACGCCGAATAGAAAGGAGGCGTATGATGTTCATGAGAAAACAGAAAACAGAAATCAGAAGTCGGAAATCAGAAATCAGAAGCAAGAAATCAGCAGCCGGAAAGCGGATGTCAGAGGCCGGAAATCTGTCCTCTGCCTTTCGTCCTGTGTTTTATGTGCTCTTCGTGCTGATTCTCGCACTTATAGCAGAGCCGGTTCTGGCGGCTAAAACGCAGTCCAAGAGCACGAAATCCAGCAGCTCCAGTCAAACCCGGCAGGCTTCAAAGCCGGCCCCTGCGCCAAAGGCAACATCCAGACCGACCCCTTCGAGCAGTTCCAGTAGGGTAACAGCAAGCCGGACGCCGAGCAGGAGCACCTCAAGCAGATCCATAACCAGCCGGACGCCAAGCAGCAGCTCCAGCAGGGTAACAGCAAGCCGGACACCGAGCAGGAGCACCTCAAGCAGATCCATAACCAGCCGGGCACCCAGCAGCAGCATCTCCAGTAGAGCTATAACCAGCCGGGCACCCAGTAGCAGCATCTCCAGCCGGGCTATAACCAGCAGGGCACCCAGCAGCAGCATATCCAGCAGGGCGATAACCAATCGGACGCCCAGTACAAGCATCTCCAGCGGAGCTATAACCAATCGGGCACCCAGTACAAGCACCTCCAGCCGGTCAATAAGTTCCCAACCGACGGCTCCGAGCACGAGCAGCCGGATCAGCCCGAGCATATCATCGCGTATCGGCAGCTCTATCAGTACGAGAACACCATCCAGCAGCCCTTCGACTTCGCTCAGGACGAATTCGAGCAGCAGGATCAACTCCAGCATATCATCGCGTATCGGCAGCTCTATCAGTACGAGAACGCCGTCCAGCAGCCCTTCGCAAACCACTATCACAAACAGGCCGGCGACGAGCACGAATAGCCGAATAAGTACGAGCAGTAGAATCAGCCCGAGCATAAGCTCGAGTATCGGCAGTAGAATCGAGACAACAAGACCGTCTGTTCCCAACAGAGCCGAGCAGCCGGCTGCACGCTCAAGCGGAGCTTCGCGCATAGGCAGTTCGAGCAGTCTCAGAACGCCGCCGGCCTCGAATGCGAAGAAAGAGCCGACGACAAGCCAACGTTCGCGTATCGGCAGTTCGATCGGCACACGAAGCTCCTCTGCTCCCACAGGAGCAAGGCAGCCGGCTGTAAGCTCAACCAGGCCTTCGATTTCGTCCAGGTCCGGGACGGCGACTTCGCCCAGGGTGAATAGCAGCCAGTCGTCGGTTCGCACCGATCGCAGCCGAGGCATCGGCAGTATAATCGGCGAGAGAAGCACTACCAGCCGGTCGGCGGAAAAAGTCGCCGGCGCTCGCGAGCCTAAGGCCGACACCCGCGGAACCATCGGAAGCGCCGCCGGCAGGACAATCGGACGACCGGCAGGCCGGGATATCAGCGCCGGGCGCAAAGATTTGAGCCTCAGAGACACAAGCGTCTCTCCGCTTCGGGACAGCTCAAGATCGACGGGGGTAATCTTGCCGCAGGATCGGCTTACCGTAGCCGGAAGTCAAACAACCGGCAGTTTTAGTACAGCCGCGACGAGCCTGCACCGTTACGATACGCTCAGGCCCTCTCGCCTGCTCTATTACGACCGGCCGTCCTTGATCAGAGACTCTTATCACCATGACTACGTTTACAGAGACTACCACGACAGGATCCGGAGCAGGACCATCTGGCCGAGATTTCGCTTCGCGGTTCACTACGATTGCGGGCCATGGTTCACGTTCCGTTATGTGTATCCCTATTATCACCGCAAGTACATGTTCATCAGCCTGGGCGGCTACTGGCCTCTCGGTTACAGCTATACCCGCTACTACTGGTACGGCTGTCATCCCTACAATTGGTACGGCTACTATCCCATCGCACGCGAGGTCCGCGGCACGAATTACAACTATTACACTTACAACTATTACACCGACGGCGACGGCGGCTACCAGCCGGCACAGACGGTCAACTCCGAGATATACGAGAACCTTGCAGAGCAAACCGCCGATCCCCAGGAACCCACTCTTGCGGACGTTTACTTCGAAGAGGGCGTCAAGGCTTTCGAAGTCGCTCAGTATAATACCGCCGCTCTGAAGTTCGCCAAGGCTATGGAACTGGCGCCGGAAGATATGATTCTTCCATTCGCCTACGCCCAGGCACTTCTGGCGAGCCAGCAATATTCAAGAGCCGCCGAGGTCCTTCGCGGGGCACTGGCAAAAGTCAGCCCGGAAAAGGAAGGCGTTTTCTTCCCTCGCGGTTTGTATCCCGATGAGGAGTCACTTCTCAAGCAGATCGACCGGCTCGCCGAACGGGCCGCACAGTTCAGCTACGACGCCGACCTGCAACTGCTGCTGGGCTATCAACTGCTTGGTATCGGCCAGCATGACAGGGCGGTCGAGCCGCTGATGAATGCCGGCAAGGATATGGAAAATGCGAAAGCCGCCGGGGTTCTCATGCAGCTTCTGGAGAAAATCAAAATCACCGACTCTAAACCTGAAACTTCCGCACCGGCTGAAATCCCAGCTCCGGCACCGATCAAAACTCCGGCTCCGGCACCGCTCCAGGCTCCAGTTCCTACGCCGGGTGAAGCTGTCGTTCCGAGCCCGGCACCGGCACCGGCGCCGGCACAAAGCAAGGCCTCGATTCAAATCCACTCCAAAGCATTAGGCGGGGCGATGATTGTCACGAGCCTGTGCGCCCTGGGCACGAGCGTCGGCATCGGACATTTCGCCCGGGGTTGATTCGCCGGCGGCAAGTAAGGGTGGTGCAACGATGAAATCGCTCACACGAAAAGAAAAATCAAAAATTTCAAATCAAATATCAAAGTTGCGGAATCATCGCTCTGCGATGTATGTGTTCAGCCAGGAAAGAACCATCCCCGATAGAATTGATGGAAAACGGGTGGCAGCCTCAAAGCCGCAGGCTTTGGGGATGGACGCGAATTCTATACTCCGGCTAAAGACGTACTCTGTGATGATTAACTCCTCGATTATGATTTTTCTTACGTGCTTGTTTATTCTTTTCGGATTGCTGACGCCCGTTTCTGTCCTGGCGAGCGAGAGTTGGAAGGAATTCGCCGTCTGGCCGACGACCGACGATCAGGAGGCCCCCGACATAGACGGTGACATTGTCGTCTGGCAGCAGTTCGTCGAAGAATACCAGGACTATGACATTTACGTCGCGGATATGAATAATCCGGACGATCCGCTGGCCCTTATCATCGGCGACGCCAACGACCAGATGCTCCCGGCGGTCTTTGAAAATATCGTCGTCTGGCAGGACTACATCATCTCGGGCGGCTCGGGCGACTGGGACATTCGAGCAAGTGACATCACCGACCGCGAGCAGCCGGTAATGTTCGCCGTCTCGAATATCTTCGGCAACGACGAGCAGGCACCGGCCATTCACGGCAACATCGTAGTCTGGCAGGATGGCGCCGAGGGAGATTACGATATATTCGGAGCAGACATTACCAATCCGGCAAGCCCGGCGGAATTTTCCGTCGCCGCCTTCGAGCGCGACCAGCGGCGCCCCGCCGTCTATCGAAATACGGTCGTATGGCAGGATTCCTTTTACGGCGATGAGGACATTCTCGCCGCCGATATCTGGATGCGGAACAAGCCCGCCGAATTCAGCGTTTCGCTCGCCGAATTTGACCAGCAGCGTCCGGCCGTCTGGGGCGATATCGTCGTATGGGCGGATAATTATTTCGGTGACATGGACATTTACGCCGCCGACCTTTCGACTTCGCTCAAGGCAGGCATTTCCGAACCTGAGAACCCCGTAGAGTTCGCCGTCACGTCAAACGAATCGGAGCAGACAAATCCCGATATCGACGGCAACATCGTCGTCTGGCAGTCCTGGGGACTCCCTACGGAGGACAACAGAAACGGCAACTGGGACATATACGGCTACAACCTGACGACCCGGCGTGAATTTCAAATCACCGCCGAATCGCACGACCAGACCAACCCCGCCGTCAGCGGCAATACAGTCGTCTGGGAAGACAGCCGTAATGGAAACTTACAGATATTCGCGATCGTCCTCGACGGCCCCGAAGTGGCACGATGCACATCAAAGCTAACCGGCGACGTGAACGGCGACTGCAAAGTTGACTTCGACGATCAAGCTATCATGGCCTCACAATGGCTCGAATGCAACCTCGAACCAAATGAAGCCTGCATGCCATATTAGAGACCCTGCAAAACTCCGGTCAACTGCGTTTGTCGTCAGGGTAATTATGAGATAATCACGCCTAAAAGCAGGGCACATCTTAACGGATTCAACGGGAAACGCTAAGTAAGCAGCGCAAACTAGAAAAATATGATTGTCCCTAGTTTTCTCGATAGTGAGTTAACTTATAACTTAAGGTCTGACCCCTTAGCGACCCCCAGAGCTTAGCGATAGCAAAGTTTGGCTATCGCTAAGCCTTAAAGAATTGTGAGGTGAAAACTATGAAGAAAACTGAGGATAAAAGAATCAGAACGATTGAGCAGCTTAAAGAAATTGCATCAAAAGGTATGGACTGCTGCATCAGGCTAAACGGCGGATTGAGAAGTTCAAAGCACATAAGGGGGGAGCATAGGGGTCAGACCTTAAGTTATAATATAACACTTGGCATCCTGTCTGATTTGTGGTACGGTTTGCCTCATGGCTCGTCCGTTAGTTGCCTATGCACTATGCCAGTATTCCGGCAGCACCCAACGCGAGGCGGCAGAGATCATGGGCGGTTGCAGTGGTGTGGACGTGTCTCTACAACTGAAAAAGCTGCATGAACAGGCAACAAAAGACAAAGACCTACAGAAAATTGTAGCGAAACTTGAGAAGAGATTGGATTCACTAGTGAGGTAACTTATAACTTAAGGTCTGACCCTTTAGCGACACTCTAGTTTTTCTATAGATAGGGATGGAAGAATATGAATCAATTCAGAATGAACGTTAATGGTCAAGACGTAGGAATGGTGTGGGGAGATCCCTGGTCTCCGGTGGTGTGGCAGCATAAGCACGGCCGCACGCAGGATAAGTGGGAAGTAGTTCTCAATGGGCAAGTCCTTCGTACCAGTGTGGAAGTCGGGAGCATTGAGAATACTGAGAAGTGCAGAAGTGATGATCGGTTTTACTGTCCAAGCTGCTTCCACATCTTGGAACTCCCTGAACCTGTCTGTGAGGAATGCGGAGAAAATACGGGGGGGCGTTGTAGTTCGACTGAAAGCTTGTGGAATCCACGCGATTATTGCAGGAAGTGCCGGCGAGAGGTCAGTGTTGTTTTTTATGTGCCGCATTGTCCAGAATGCGACTCACAGGGTTGCAGGATACCGTGTTTGTCTGCGGCCTGTGAATCTATTGTCGTCTACGCGCGCATGCACAAAGGGGGGGTGAGTCGATGTCTTAACAGACTTCGACAAGAACAAGCGATATCGCGCCTGACATCACTAAGCGTGTTACCCAAGAAGGTAGAGTTAGATTCCGGACAGTGCCCTCTAACGCGTATCGTTGTTCTTCCCCTTGAAGAGATGTCGAGCGTGCAATGTGCGCGCTTGTTCGCCTCCAGAATCCTTCAGCCACTCGACCACGAACCCGCCACCCTTTGCATCGCAACAATGACATCGTGGCAGACAGGCGGCAATTATCGGAAAGCGGCGATCAGACTGACGAGAGTTGCCGAGGACTGTTTTCAGACATATTTTTTGTGGGAGGGTTACGATGACCGGATTACTTGCTATGCTGGCTCTGATCAAGATGCATTAACAGCTGAAGGAATAGGGAGACTTTGGAACGAACTCGGCCCTTGAGGAAACACCGTACTTAATGCAGGTACTTAATGGGGTCAGCCCTTAGCGGGCTGTTGCCCAAATCTTACTTGCAAGACAGGTGTCACTTGGTAGAATATAGGTCATGAATCTACACGGAAAGGACTCCTGCTATGATGGGCAAGCAAACACCCCAAGAAGCAAAGCTATTCTATTACGATATCTCTCTGGAGCGGCGTATACCTCAAAACCATTTGCTTCGCAAGATCAAAGATATCCTTGATTTTGACTTCGTCTATCCACTCGTCAAGGATTGCTACGGAAAAAATGGAAATGTTTCTGTCCCACCTCCGGTCATCATGAAGATGATGCTGTTGCTATTCTTATATGATGTGCGTTCGGAACGCGATCTTATGGACACAATTCCGTTCCGTATGGATTGGTTGTGGTTTTTAGGGTACGACCTGGACGAGGAGATACCCAATCATAGGGGATATTGACTGGGGTCAGCCCTTAGAATAGTAATTTATTTTTTTACATTCTTTTCAAGTATCGTCTATAGTCTGCCATTATGGCCAGACCTTTAAGACTCGAATATGATGCCATATTTACTATACTAACGGGCTGGCCCTATTATAATTGCTATTATAATTCCTAGAAAATAGTAGGAGGCAATTCAAGCATGAATGACGAAAGCAGGCCTAATTATGACAATGGCAAGTGGGAAACGGTGCACGGATCAAAACCAAGGCTGCTCCGAATGAAGGTGCCTGACGGATGGCTGGTGACTGTAACAGGAGGTTTAAGCTATCCCGTCAGCTTCTACCCTGATCCAGAACACAAGTGGAATCCTCGCATCAAGGACTGATTCGTTGTCGGTGGCAATAAAAAAAGAGGAAATAAGGGGGGCAAGTATTAATTATTCCGGTTGTCCTGGTCTGTCTGCAGAAATCGTATATTTCCAGCAATCATGGGGTCAGGGTTTAATTCTTGCATTTTGTTAGGGAAAACGAGGGACAATCCGTGGTGGAGCAAGAAAAGAGGGGAGCATAAAGGTCAGACCTTAAGTTATAATATAACACTTGGCATCCAGTCTGATTTGTGGTACGGTTTGCCTCATGGCTCGTCCGTTAGTTGCCTATGCACTATGCCAGTATGCCGGCAGCACCCAACGCGAAGAGATCATGGGCGGTTGCAGTGGTGTGGCCGTGTCTCTACAACTGAAAAAGCTGCATAAACAGGGGAAAACTATGGACAGTCACCTATTGTTTTCTTGACACCACACTTTATTGGCCGTTGTCAATCCTGCCCTGAACATACTCAAGACAAGGATATTTGTTGTGAAATATTCTCATAACGGATGGAGCAAAGAATGGGGGCAGGCCGGTCACACTTAAATCCTATTTCCCTTTACCTGATTTTATATATGGTTTATGATATTTTTTATATGATTACAGATGGTACAGATAAACAAACATCTTCTCATGAGTCCAGTATTCTCATTGCGGACGACCAGCCTGACGTTTTGAAGGCCCTGCGTTTACTGCTCCGGCCGGAAGGTTTTCAGATTAAGACGGCCTCATCCGTCGCCGAAATCATCGATTCGGTCAAAGCCAATGATTTCGACGTTATTCTAATGGATATGAACTACGTGCGAGGCGAAACATCAGGCCGGCAGGGTCTTGACGTACTTTCAAGCATCCGGCAAATCGATGAAATGCTTCCGGTGGTCGTAATGACGGCCTGGAGCAGCGTGGAGCTGGCTGTCGAAGCCATGCGTCGAGGGGCCCGTGACTTCGTCCCCAAGCCCTGGAAGAACGAGCGATTACTAACCGTCCTGCGCACCCAGATAGAACTCGGCCGTGCCTTGCGCAAGGGCAAACAGCTCGAACAGGAAAACGTCTTACTCAAGGACCAGAGTTCTCAGTCACTGATCGCCGAATCACACGCGATGCAGCCCGTATTGGAGACGATTGCCCGCGTGGGTCCTTCCGACGCTAATGTGCTTATTACCGGTGAGAACGGCAGCGGCAAGGGTGTTGTCGCTTATGCCCTTCATGCGGCGTCGAGCCGAAAAGACGAGACGATGGTTACCGTTAACACCGCCAGTATCCCGGCGACCGTTTTCGAAAGCGAGTTGTTCGGACATGTAGCCGGCGCTTTTACAGACGCCAGAACAGACCGTCTGGGACGATTCAAACTGGCTGATGAAGGCACGTTGTTTCTGGATGAGATTGCGTCTATCCCGGCGAATCTGCAATCAAAACTTTTACGGGTTCTTGAGAGCGGCCAGTTCGAGCCTGTCGGTTCATCCAAAACCTGCCGTGTTAATGTTCGTGTCCTTTCCGCTACGAATGCAGACTTGCCGACCGAAGTTGCGACGGGCCATTTTCGTCAGGATTTGCTCTATCGCCTGAATACGGTTGAGATACATTTGCCGCCTTTGCGGGATCGCAAAGATGACATTCCGCTATTGGCCATGCACTTTTTAAGCAGATATGTTACGAAGTATCGCAAGTCCATCACAGGCTTTAGTCCCACCGTTATGGAGTTTTTGTGCGCTTATCCCTGGCCTGGAAATGTGCGTGAGCTCGATCACACGATCGAGCGGGCCGTCCTGATGGCACAAGGTGAATGCATACGCCCCGGCGAGCTTGGTTTGACCACAACGTCGGAGGATGAACCCCGGCTCGAAGATATCACCCTTGAAGAAATCGAGCGTTGGGTTATTCGCAAGGCCATGATCCGGTTTGATGGTGACATCAGCAAGGCCGCCGCGGCCCTCGGGCTCAGTCGCGGCGCGTTGTATCGACGCCTGGAGAAGTACCAGATCCAATAAGATGAGATTCGAACGTCAAATCCTGATTTGGTCGCTGGCGAGCGGACTTGCGGGGTCCCTGACATCGATGTTGTTTTTGTGGACCGGCAATTACTCAATCCAGACGCAAGTGCTGTTAACGGCCCTGATTCTTCTGCTATGGATCGGATTTGCCTTTGGTCTCAAGGCCCGGGTAGCTTATCCTCTGCGTACACTTTCGAACCTGTTGGAGGCGCTGCGGGAAGGCGACTATTCTGTTCGTGTTCGCGGCGGCCGCCGGGATGATTCGTTAGGCGAGCTGATTTTGCAGGTCAATGCACTGACTCGCTCCCTGCAGGAGCGGCGTTTCGGGGCCGTGGAGGTGACTGCACTGCTGCGTAAGACATTGGCGCAGATCGATGTGGCGATGTTCGGATTCGATCAGGAAGACCATCTCTGTCTGGTCAACGACAGCGGCCAGCAGATCCTGGGCAAGGACAATGAAGATATCCTGGGACATCATGCTAAAAGCCTGGGACTTGCAGACTGTCTGGAAGGAGCAACTCCCCGCACAGTAGATTTGGCCCTGCCGATAGGCGTGCGCCGCTGGGAACTCCGCCGGACAACCTATCGGGAAAAGGGCTTGTCCCATCAACTAATCTTTCTATCCGACCTGACACGCACACTTCACGAGGAAGAACGGCTCGCCTGGAAGCGGTTGATACAGATTATGAGTCATGAAATCAATAACTCATTAACACCTATCCAATCAGTCTCGCAAACCTTACAGACACGAATCAAACAGGACTCTCGGCCGGAACAATGGCAAGACGATGTACAAGAGGGTTTGGAAATTATTGCGGCACGGTCTGAAGAGCTGAGTAGGTTTATTGCCTCATATTCAAAACTGACACGTCTGCCTGATCCTGTGTTCGATAAAGTCAATGTGCCCGCATGGATTCAACAGGCAACCAGCCTGGAAACTCGCTTAAGAGTTACCGTCAATCCGGGACCCGATGCGACGATCGATGCAGACAGGGGCCAGTTAGACCAATTACTGATTAACCTTCTGACCAACGCGGCGGAAGCCTCTCTGGAAACCAGGCCGGATGGCAATGGTGAAGTTGAGGTGGGATGGCGAATCGAAGGCCCGCATTTACTTGTCTGGGTTGACGACGACGGACCCGGTTTGGAGGAAACTAGGGACGTTTTTGTGCCGTTCTTCACGACCAAGACGAAAGGGTCCGGCATCGGCCTGGCTCTGGGCCGTCAGATTGCCGAGGCTCACGAGGGCTATCTGACGCTCATCCAGCACCAGGACCGGCCCGGCTGCCGTGCGATGTTGAGACTGCCCATCGAGCACCGGCCGTATCATGTTCCCTGACGGAGTAAATTCCGAATACTCTGTCCGATATCGGGCGCGCTTTTTTCGAAATCGGACACACGATGCGATCCCAGTCGAACCCGGTACACTGAAAACATGCCATTGGGTGGTTTTAGAGCACTCCCGAGATGGAACCATCCTGGCACAGCACTTGCAAACAAGTTTGAGGGAACAAACTGTAAGACAAGGAGAGTTTTATGGGAACGCTATGGCAGGATATTCGATACGGCTTTAGAATGTTGAGGAAGTCCCCGGGGTTCACGGCGATTGCCCTGATCACGCTGGCCATCGGCATCGGAGCCAACACGATTATGTTCAGTGTGGTCAATACGCTGCTATTTCGACCGCTGCACGTCAAAGACCCCGACCGATTGGTGCGCTGCGCGATTGGTAGGTTCAGTCTCCTCCCCTATGCGGGCTATGTCGACCTGCGTGACAATAACCCAGTGTTCAGCGATCTCATTGCCAACAGTTACTACGGCGGAGTGCCCGATACCCTGGTAAGAGACGACAGCGTAATGCCTGTAGCGACGCTGTTCGTCTCGGCCAACTACTTCAGCGTCCTGGGGTGTGCACCCCTCCATGGGCGGACTTTCTTGCCTGAGGAGGAACTGGGCGGGGCCGAGCCGGTGGTGGTTCTGAGCTACCGAACCTGGCAGCGTCTGGGGGCTGAGCCCGAGATCGTGGGCCAATATGTGCGTATCAGTGGTGCACTCTGTAGAATCATTGGCGTGGCACCCAAGACATTCACAGGCGCAGCCGTCGTCGGCCCCGACGTCTGGTTGCCTCTGGGTACGGGCGGTCTTGTGTACAGATACTATCAAGAGAAGCCGGAGAAGCCGGATGAAAGCTGGTACTATCCGCCATCGGCCATTGTGGGGCGACTCAAACCTGGCGTGAGTCTATCGGAGGCCCAAGCACGGCTGCAATCTATGCTTCCACGCCTGAAGCAGATGTATCCCAGGTGGGGGAAAAGGTGGGAGAAACAGGGTGCCATGTTTCGCCTCCGCCCGTTGCCCAGACTCAACGCCGGTGGTAGCGACAATGACAGGCCCACATTGGGTCGTATCAGCCTGGCTTTGATGGGAGTCTCCGGGGTCGTCCTGCTCATTGCCTGCCTGAACCTGGCGAATATGATTGTCGTTCAAGGAGAGGGACGCCACCGAGAGATCGCCATCCGTGCGGCCATCGGGGGGGGGCGTCTGAGGATCATACGCCAGTTACTTATCGAATCGCTTCTCTTGGCCGTATTCGGAGGACTCCTGGCTGTGATCGTGACCCTCTGGGGCATCCGGGTTCTCAAGCTGTGGGCGGCGATGGGCCAGCTCCCCATGCAGTTGGGGGAAGCCATCGCCTCTGGAATCGCGCTGGACGTTCGCGTCCTGGCAGCTACTCTGAGTTTCTGCCTGATTGCCACGGTGCTCTTCGGCCTGAAACCGGCCCTGCGCCTATCAGGGCGAGATCTCTGTAGTGACCTGAAGGAATCCGGCCGAGGCGTATTTCAAGCTACGCGAAGAAGGCGATTTTTCCTACCACGCGGCCTGTCGGTGCCCTGTCAAATGGCCCTGTCTGTCGCGCTGGTCATGTGCGCGACACTATTGGCTCGAACCGCGCTGAGGGCCACCCGGACCGAACCTGGTTTTGGCCTGGACGGCAAGGTGGTCGTCAGCGTGAAGCCATACGCGGGAGGTTACGGCATTGCTCAAGCAAGGCAAGCCTGCGAGACGTTGGCCGAGCGTTTGAAGGAAAACCCCGAGATTCAGGCGGTGGGCCTGTCTCGTAAATCTCCTGTGGACCTGGGGTGGTGGCCCTGGGTTAGCGAGAGAGTCGTCGAGTACGCGCCGGGCCGCGCAGACGAAACGTCAGGCAGCCTATTGACGAAGGAACTTCACAAGTACGAGGTGAACGGCGATTATTTCGAGGCAATGGGAATTCGGCTCTTGCAAGGTCGGCCCTTTCGCCGTCTCGACAGTGCCCCCGATGCGGAGGAAGTCGTGATCATCGATGAGGTTCTGGCCCGCAGACTCCGGCCGGATGGCAGTGCCCTTGGCTGTCTCATCCAGTATGGCGATGACGGGTTAGGGTCGCCCCGCCGAGTAGTCGGAATCGTACCGAACCTACGGAGCGTTTGGGGCAATGGGGAAGTTCAACCCCACGTTTACGAGCCACTCAAGGCCCACCACGAGGCCGCATCCATCCATCTGCTCGCCAGAAGTACGGCACCGGGAGCCGAGGCCGCCCTCGTGCGAACTATCGGCGCACGGATTCGAAAGATCGATCCTCGTCTGCCGGTCGTCTCGGTAGCGTCTCTGGCGGACCGACACCGTAATCATCCCACCGTATTGTTCACGAGAGTCGTGGCCCGACTTGCAGTGATGTTCGGGGCCATGGCCCTGTTCCTGGCCGGTATGGGCCTTTATGCTGTCAAGAGTCATATGGTCGCCTCGCGAACCCCTGAGATTGGCATCCGCATGGCGTTGGGCGCTACTCAGCAGGACATTCTGACCCTGGTACTGCGTCAGGGCGCAACATCGACGTTCGTAGGGCTGCTGGTCGGCACGCTGCTGGCGTTCGTCATGACGCGGGTGATTCGCAGCGCGCTCAACGGCATCAGTACCATTGATCTTGTGAGCATCGTTGTCACCGTGGCTATGCTCACAGCTACTTCACTGCTGGCCAGTTACCTCCCGGCGCGGCGGGCGGTGCGGGTCGACCCGATGGAGGCGTTACGGTACGAATGAAAGAATGTAGTCGGTGGCCGGCAGGCAGTTGTCGGCAAAAGAAAACTTAACCTAATGAGAACCGAAAGCTGACTACCTAAAACTGACAGGATTTGGCATGGATATACCAAGAAAATTTTCAAAACGTAAACGTATAATACGC
>Ga0307380_10008026_pt1 | contig 13601 bp, 8 predicted proteins | sample UN3MG_FD_202239 | JGI IMG/M metagenome (GOLD analysis project Ga0307380, IMG submission 202239) | Soil microbial communities from Risofladan, Vaasa, Finland - UN-3 | ecosystem: Environmental > Terrestrial > Soil > Coastal area > Acid sulfate soil | place: Finland: Risofladan, Vaasa | collected... | reverse complement strand
CCACGTGCCGCAATCCGCCCAGGTATCTCTCAACGGTCTCCGAGGAGAATACCTCCTGTCCCACTGCTTCCGCGTCGCGCTCAAGCGAGATCTGCACTCCAATCTCTCCTCGTTTGAACCCTCGCTTGATCGCCTCTTCCACCTGCACCTGCACCTGCGGACGATCGCTAAGGGAACGCACACGCACCGACAGGAAACGGTTGTTCAAGGTGCGCAGGGTCACCTCCGCGCGCCAACCGGCGCCGGTCGCCGTTCCCATGCCAAAGCCGGTCATACTACTTATCATTCTTTCCTCCAATAAACGAAATTGCAGCATACCCGACGACCGCGGATCGGTCTCCGATCACATCGCCAGAGGTAGCATACGAGACGAGCCTCGCCTCCCACCCCAGGGTGCGCGCACAGCTCATCACGGCAGCGATCGCGCCCCCGCCGCAAATCGTAAGCCTCTCTTCGATCAACGTACGGTAGAACCCCTCGATATCCAAGGCAAGAATACGATCGATCGCTTTGTGGTCGATCTGACGAGCAATCTCGTCGGGCTGATAGTGGGTGAAGTCACTGCTGGCGATGACAACACCGACGTTCTCTTTCGCGACGGCCGCTATTGCCTCTCCCAGAGCGATGAGATCAGCGATCGGCGGGAGCATCACGCAGATGGGGACAAACGGTACGTCAAGTCCAAACAGGTGCTGCAAGAACGGAAGCTGCACCTCAACTGAGTGCTCACGCGAGAACGCCTCCGGCGCCACTCTGACCACGCCCGAGACCAGCCGTCGTGCAATCTCCGTTGCGATAGCAGAAGAGCCGAGCGGCGTCTCCCACGCCCCACCCGTGGCAATAGATATCGGCTGTCCCATCCCCGTGTGATTCGAGCCCAGGATGATCGCCCACTCCGGCTGGCCCCGTGCAGCAAGCTGCGCGTAGCCCTCCCCTGCCACCGCTCCCGAGTACACGTAGCCCGCATGCGGCGCGATAAGCCCCATCGATGAGTCGAGCGCAGCACCGGAACGCGGGGCGCCACACAGTCGTGTCAATTCCCGGGAGAGTTGAGCGGGGCTTCCCGGGTAGAACGTACCAGCAACGACGGGCCTGCGGTGTAAGATCATCATGTAACGATTGTAGCCCCCCATCGATCGACGGTGCAACCGCTCGTCTTGACAGGCTGGGCTACGTTCATTAACATCTCGCTACCAATTGGGAGATCGTTTAATGGTAGGACGACAGGCTCTGGTCCTGTTAGTGGGGGTTCGAATCCTCCTCTCCCAACCACTCCTTCCCTATATTCGCTGTCCGTTGTCGTTTCAAGTGGGCAGTTACTTCTAATCTTGATTCGTGCAGTAAGCATGGCAAAGGGAAGCCTGTAACTCTGCGGGGGTCTTGGGGCTTGGCTATTTCCCATTAGCCACCCATTTGAGAAGACGCAGAACTCCGCTCATTGAGTACTTCCAAGTTACACCATTGATTGGTTAACGCTGAAGAGATCTCTATAATGGTCGAGATGAGGTGATCTCGAGAAGGAAGGATGAGGCAACGAGAACAGGCAATGACCCAAATCAAAGGGAAACATGGTACGTCGATTATCAGCGGTAGTCGTGTCAATCTGTTTGCTAGCTGGAGTCGCTGCGTTTTCGATGCAGCTCAACTACCTGTGAAGCTTCGATCCACCCAAGGACGATTGGACGTTTAATGCGATCAGCGTTGGGGGAATATCTGGGCTGACACTCGCTCCCGATGGCAGCTTCTTTGCCATATGTGATGACAAAGGGGACTATGTTAATTTGCCTGGGATTCTGTACAATCTGAATATCAATGCCGATCAAACTGGGATCCATGGCGTAGATGTCGTGGGCATCGTGCCTCTCAAGACGCCGGATGGATCTCCGTACGCATCAGGCAGCATCGATGCTGAGGATGTCCTCTGGACACCGACCGGTTTCATTGTCTGCTCGGAGAGGGATCAGGATAACAATCCGTGGATACGGCAGTTCTCGCACGACGGCACGTTCATAAGTGCGATACCCGTCCCTGAGGAGTTTGTCCCCGCCTTCGATGGCGACACACAGGTGCGCGGGGTTAGGACGAATCTCTCGTTCGAGGCAAGCACACTTACACCCGATTATGCTACTCTGTATGTGATGAACGAGGAAGCGTTAGTGCAAGACGGAGACGTCGCAACTCCAACCGCGGGGACGCCCGTGCGCCTGATCAAGTATGATCTGAGCAGTGGAACGCCCGTGGAAAAGGCGGAATACGTTTATGTAACCGAGCCGATATTTGCGGCTCCGCCGGAAGGCCAGTCCGCAGACAACGGGGTGCCGGGGATGGTCTACGTTGGGCATATCACCTCGCAGTTTGATCTGATCGTCATGGAGCGCTCGTATTCAACCAGCGCGGGAAACTAGGTTGGCCTGTTCGGCGTCAAGTTTGACGACACCTCGAACGTGATGGGATTCGATGCCCTGGCTGATCCAGCCAATCCGCACACGATCTCGGTGTTGGAGAAGACGCCACTACTGATCATCTCCGACAACCCCGATCTCACTCAAATCAACTTTGATCCGGATAACATGGAGGCAATAAGCCTTGGGCCACAGCTTCCAAACGGACACTGCACGCTAATCATCGCTTCGGACAACAACTTCAACCCGAAGTACCAGCGAAACGTGTTTGCGGCGTTCGAGATTGTTCAGGACAAGTAGGAAAAGCTATTTATCGATTAGATCTGGATCATGCGCGATTAGTGTGATCCGGCAAGGCAAGACGGCACGCTCAGAGTTACCAGTGGATCATAGGCGTGCCGTTTCTTCTTCTTCATCTGACCCAGCAGCCAGTGGCTCTTACTCTTCTTTCTTGACCTCAACACTGTCCGACCCAACACAGCCATCGGCGCTGGTGACGGTTAACGTGTACACACTTGTCAAGGTTACGGTTAGGTCCTCCGTATCACCGACTACTGCTCCGCAAGCGTTCGTCCATCTGTAGGTGTACGGACGTGCTCCGCCCGAGACCGTGGCGTCGAGCAGGACCTCTTCTGCTTCACACGTCAACACCTTGTCCGCTCCGGCATCGACCCGCGGAGGGACGATCCCGTCTGCTACCGTGACCGTATCACTGGCTGTGCACCCATTTGCGCCCGTAACGACAATCCTGTAGACACCGGGGAGCGTCACAGTGATGTCCTCCGTCGTGGCGACTGTATCCCCACAATCGTTTAGCCATTTGATGACGTACGGTTCCTGCCCGCCGGAGATGGTGGCATCGATGTAGACTTCCGGGTTTGCGCAGGTAATAGTCACATCTGGGCCAGCATCAACACTCGGAGAGGTCATGTTTTCGATCACCACAACCTCGTCGCTCGCGCAACAGCGATTGGCGCCGACAACGGTCACTCGGTAGATTCCCGGAGAGTGAACGACTATCGTCTGCTCCGTCGAGAGCAATACCCCCTGCGCGTCCCGCCAGAGGAAGAGGAAAGGCTGTTTCCCTCCAGACGCACAGACAGAGAGGGTTACTTCATCGACCATGCACGTCAGTTCACGATTAGGACCAGCATCGACCAGCGGTGGCTCGATGTCCTGATTGACTGTCACACAAGCTCTCGCCGAGCAGCAATTAGCTCCGGTTACCCTAAATGTGTATGTGCCGGGCTGGCTTACATCCACGTCTTCTGTCGCACCAACGATATTCCCATCTGAATCGGTCCACACATAGGTGTAGGAAGGAGTCCCACCACTTGCCGAGCCGTCCAGTGTGACGAATGTCACAGCACAGCTCAGCGTCTGCGGATCAGCTATTGCGACTAGCGGCACAGCGACATCCTGCATCACAGTAACGGTATCAATTGCCGAGCAGCCATTGGCTCCGGTTGCAGTGAGCGCATATGTGCCAGGCTGATCCACAGTGACGTCTTCCATCTTGCCGACAACATTGCCAGCCGCATCGACCCACGAATAGGTGTACGGCGGAGTCCCGCTGTTTGCTGATCCGCCCAGTGTAACGGATGTCACACAGCACGTTAGTACCTGATCGGGGCCGGCATCGACCACGGGAGGAACGATATCCTGCGTTACACTCACCGCGTCGCTCCCTGAACAGCCGTTGGCACCGGCTACCGTCAACTTGTACGTTCCGGGCTGCCCAACCACCACGTCCTCCATCAATCCAATGATATTGCCCGCAACATCCGCCCATGCGTACGTGTACGGTGGAGTCCCCGCACTTGCCGAGCCGTCCAGTGTGACGGATGTCACAGCGCAGTTCAGCACTTGATCGGAGCCAGCACTAACTGCTGGAGACACGCTGTCCTGAGTAACGGTTATGCTTTCACTAGCTGAGCAACCATTGGCTCCAGTCACGATAAGCGTGTACGTATCTGGCGCATCAACTGTGATTTCGGCGGTACAACCAAGCTCCTCACCCTTTGAGTTCCTCCAGTTATACTCGTGGGTTGCACATCCGCTATTGACCTCAGCCTTCAATGTGATCTGATTCACCAAACACGTCAATATCGAAGCGCTGGCTGCGATATCTATCGACGGAGGAGTGGCATCTTCGCTGACTGACACACTGTCGCTTGCCCGGCACTCGTTCAGCCCTGTTGCCGTCAGCGTGTATTCTCCCGGCTGATCAACGATGATGTCTTCGGTGCAGCCGAACAGATCGCCACTAGAATCTCTCCACTCGTAGGTGTAAGGAGGTTTTCCAGAGCTGACGGTGGCATCCAGCTTAGCCGTTGTATTCACACACGTTATCGTCTGATCGGAACCAGCGTCGACTGTTGGAGGAACGATGTCTTGAGTAACTTTCACAGTGTCACTCGCTGAGCAGCCGTTAGCTCCAGTCACGATAAGGGCGTACGTGCCGGGTTCGCTCACGGAAATATCTTCCGTTGTCCCGACACACTTCCCGGATAAGTTCGACCAACTGCACGTGTACGGCGGCGTTCCTCCACTCGCCGAGCCATCGAGTGTAACGGATGTCACAGCACATGTGAGAAGCTGGTCAGGACCTGCGTCGACCATCGGGGGAACAACATCCTGTGTGACTGTTACGGAGTCGCTTCCAGCGCAGCATCCTGCCGAGTCTACTTCTACAACATAGGTTCCCGGCTTGTCGACGCGCAGTTCTCTGTCCGCGCCAACCTTGTATCCATCTGAGTCCTTCCACACAAACGTGTATGGCGGCACACCCCCAGACACGCTCCCGCTGAGGCCAACAATAGGCACGTCACAGGTAAGCTGCCGATCCGCTCCAGCATCCACTGCCAACGGGGAAGTCGCCTCTCGCACCCGTTCATCGCTTCCCTGTTCATCCTTCATCTGGCAGAACCAGTCGTACGATCCGGGAGATGCCCTTGTGGGAGTCGTCGCCAGCTCCGTCCCCGCGATTGGTTCTGTCACTGGCGTGCCGGTCAACCAATGCGCGACGATCGTCTTCAGCGTTTCATACCCCACCGTGTAGCCGCACGTGTACGGTACGGCCGCATTCTGCTGCCAGAAGGCAACGGCACGCTGTACCTGCGGGAACGATATGTTGTCTGATAGCTTCACATCCAGGGAATCATCCGCGATGTCCCAGCGGGATATGGCAAGGATCACGGGAAGGCATTGCCAGATGTGGACGGTATCCTCACCGGTGACGTCCTGTCCCCCACAATCGAGATCGCTGGAGATCGTTCCCACGATTCTCGCATCCGCTCCACAACAGCCCACCGTACAGTCGCTTCCATCGGGCGGCGTGGGGCCAGCCTCCACTTGGTAGACGATCGTTCTCTTCTCTCCCGCGGCCAGCCGCTGGGGGTAGATCCACTCTGTATGAGAGGCGCGATAGACAAACCCGTTGTTATCAAGCGGCGTGACATGCCATCCCGTAGGGAACCACTCCTTCAGTCCCGCGCCGTAAGCGTCATGCTCGGCGGTCACCTCCACCGTAACGAGTATCCTGCGGGCGGCAATACCCGGATCAAGACAGCCAGTGGGGAGAAGGATCGTATCGCTAGGGAGGAACGTCGTGATCGTCCGCACTGCCCGCAATGCAAAATCGTTTGCAAGCGGGAGATCCTCGTCCACCGGGGTGCACGTTTCGTAGTAGGAGATAATCTTCTCCATGAGCGGAAGGTCGATCGTCGCCCCACCGGTATCCGGGATCGTGCCATCCGTCCTCCACAGTTCAATCGCCCGTGTGAGCTGTTCACGCGTGATCTTCTGCCCAAGGCGAAGGTCCACCGTGCCCGTCGACTGTTCGTCGCTTTCCGGAACGAGATGGGCGATGGCGCTCATCACGGGAAGAGCGGACATCACCTCTATTTCAGAGTCGCCGGTCACTGTGGTCTCAAGTGCGGGGACCTTGCTCTGGAAAATGCCGCTGATGGAGAAGCACTCCGGCAGTGTGTCCGCGTACAGTTTGTCGCCTGGAGGGACGGTGACTTCGTAGCAGATGTCGAACTTTGATCCTGCCTTGATCTTGCCGCTGAATGTCCATTGCGACTGAGACTGCTTGAACGCAGCTCCAGCGTTCTCCAATGGGTGGATCTTCCAACCGTAGGGGAGCGTCTCGTCGATCCCCACTCCGTTCATTTCGCTTCCAACTTCAACGTGCAAGGTCACGAGAAACTGGCTCTCAGGAAGGGCGCATGCGGTAGAAATGATGCGCACCACCAGTAAATCCGAGTTAGTAGGACTTTGGGCAGCGCCCGACACCGCAAGAAACGCCAAACACAAGAACGTCACACCCAGCACAAAACGATGAACCGTTTTCATAGACAATGTCGGTCACTCCCCAGTTTAGTTCAGTACAAGCGATAATCTAGTCCTCTGGATAGTGTACCCGCCACAGCCCCCTTGGGTCTGTAATAGGAATCACAGCCGCTGCGTTTCATAGCACTCGCAAGGGTTTCTGTCGTTTCAAGTTGGTAGCGACCTCTAATTCCGGTTCGCGCAGCACTGATGCCAACGAGAATTGACCACGAAGGGCACGAAGGACACGAATATTCGAACTCGATGGGTTGTCGAGTGTTGTAATTGCCTGCGCAATGCCACCAATCTTAGAGGCGGGATCAAGCGCTTAGTCCTTTGGAACCTTCGTGTCCTTCGTGGTGAAGCAGTTCTGCACTTCTGTGACGGTCTCGGCCTTTGAACCTTCCTCTCTTGGTTACCCACTTGAAATGACAAAGAGCCACCCGCAATGGGGGCCGTCGGATCACGCCCCGAGCACTGGCAGAGTGGCGGCAGTTTGGGTATCTTAAGGCAAGCCTGAAAGCGAGGACGATATGACAGAAGACAGAACGCTTAACACTGAACCAGATAAGGACATGAATAAGCCGGAAGAAACGCACGTCGATTTCATCCGCCAGATAGTCGTGCAGGACGTGGCAGAGGGGAAGAACGATGGCCGAGTGCATACGCGCTGGCCGCCGGAGCCGAACGGCTATATCCACATCGGCCACGCCAAGGGGTTCTTGCTGGCATATGGGATCGCCCAAGATTTCAATGGCAAGTTTAACCTGCGCTTCGACGACACCAACCCCGCTGCCGAGGAGCAGCAGTTCGTCGATGGAATCATCGAGGACATGCACTGGCTCGGTGTCGATTGGGACAACCGCCTGCTCTTCGCCTCAGACTACTTTGAGCAACTGTACGAATGGGCGGAGTACCTGATCAACGCGGGGAAGGCGTACGTGTGCGACCTCTCCGCGGAAGAGATCAGCGAATACCGCGGTCGGGCGATCCACGAGGGCGGCAGGACGACTACCCCGCCGGGGAAGGACAGCCCGTATCGCAACCGTACCGTGGAGGAGAACCTTGACCTATTCCGGCGCATGCGCGCCGGCGAATTCCCGGATGGGGCAAAGACCCTACGCGCCAGGATCGACATGGCTCATCCCAACCTGAACATGCGCGATCCAGTGATGTACCGCATCCTCCGCGCCACGCATCACCGTCAGGGAGACACGTGGTGCATTTACCCTACCTACGACTGGACGCACGGCCAGTCGGACGCGATTGAGGGGATCACACACTCCACATGCAGCCTGGAATTCGAAAACCATCGCCCATTGTACGACTGGTTCCTTGACCAACTCCCGATTGCGAATCATCCACGGCAGATCGAATACGGTCGCCTCAATCTGGCGCACACGGTGATGCACAAGCGCAAGCTGCGTCAGCTCGTCGGAGAAGGTCACCTTAGTGGATGGGACGATCCACGTATGCCCACACTGCGCGGGCTGCGCCGGCGCGGTTACACCGCGCAGGCGATTTGCGACTTCATACACGGAATCGGAGTCACCAAGTCAGACGGGTTTGTCGAGACAGCCTTCCTTGATTACTGCCTGCGCCAGGATCTAAACAAGCACGCTGAGCGAAGAATGGCCGTGCTCGATCCGATGAAGGTGGTTATCACCAACTACTCCGAGGGACAGGTAGAGGAGCTGACGGCGATCAACAATCCCGAGGACGAGTCTGCTGGTACGCGCCAGGTCCCGTTCTCCCGCGAACTGTACATCGAGCGGGAAGACTTCATGGAAGAACCGCCGAAGAAGTTCTATCGCCTCGCCCCTGATTGCGAAGTGCGCTTGCGCTACGCCTACTTCATCACCTGCACCGATGTGATCAAAGACGAATCCGGAAACGTCGTGGAGCTTCGTTGCACGTACGATCCGGCCACGCGCGGAGGCAATGCTCCTGACGGAAGGCGAGTGAAGGCAACACTACATTGGGTGTCGGCACAGCACGCAATCGATGCCGAGGTACGGCTCTACGATCACCTATTCACCAAGGAGAACCCACTCGACGTAGAGGAGGGCGAGGACTGGCTGGATGGCCTCAATCCGGACTCCCTCAAGGTTCTCGCTGGATGCAAGATCGAACCGGATCTTGCAGATGTGACACCGGGTAAGCGCTTCCAATTCGAGCGCAAGGGCTACTTCTGCGTCGATCCGGACTCAACACCTGAGACGCCAGTATTCAATCGCACCGTCACCCTGCGCGATACCTGGGCAAAGCTGCAGAAGAAAAAGTGACCGTACTGCTCTTCGCAGTCGTGAAAGAGTTGGACGCGACGTTGTTCATTCATATCGCCTCAGATCTCCACGCAAAACACAGGGCTAACGTGGCAAAGTCAGGTGCGCTGTAAAGCGTCGCCTGCCCATGTTTGCTAGACCCCTGTTTGCTGCTCTCGAAGATCAAGTAAGTCTAGCACTTGCGGCAACCTGTTCTTGAGCAATGCAAATTCATCACGAGACACAGTTACCCACGAGTCTATCCCCCGTTGGATCAGAGCCTTCTCCCGCACGGTAAGGATTGTCGTGACGCGTCCCTTGTCAAATGCACACCATTCTTAGGAAATACTTCTTGGCAAAGGCAAAGACTGATTGAACCAAAGGCAACGCTATAGACACCGACCATTGTCGCGTGTCCAACGGGATTCTAGTCGCATTCGTTGTGCCGTAGTCAACATACCCTGAGAATAGATCGCCCACGAGTACACCGCCCTTTGGCTTTGGATGGACAATATGATTACGAATCTTCAGCACTTCTGCAGCCAATTCCGACTCACGGCATGTGCGATCGATATGCCTCGCGGCAACGGCAAAAAGAAAGTAGTCAAGCTTCGCGAACGTGGGAAGCCTATCGATCTCTTCGGCGAGCTTTCCCGGAAGAGCAAGCGCCAGGAGGCAACTGTTCGCTGCACATTCAAGCAGCAGCGCCGCATTTGTGATCGCTGCCCTTGCCGCTGCATTCTGAAGCGGCAAGGAATGCCCGGTGGCGCCGATCTCCAAAAGATGAAGGAGATCGAAGATGAGCGTAAGTACGCGCTGGTCTCTGAACTGGATATCTTGGGGCTTCATAGGCCTGACCCTAACAATGATTCGTGTGCGAATCTGCACCATATCACAGACAGGCGCCGTTCCCCGCTACTCCCGTTCCCAGGCATTCTACTGTACTTTCGATCTCCTCATGTTACCATTACTACATGTCATCATACAGCCATGAAGGTGCTCAAGCAAATCCATCTGGCATGCCACGCAAACCACTACTCACTGGATCGCACAGTTCCTGTGCCTCTATCTGGAGAAGGAAGGAGAATGTGTGCATCCGCGCAGCAGGTGGATCGCTACCTTACACACGTCGTCACCCTTGAGCACGCTCTCCAGGAGATTCACCTCCACCGACTGCTGCAGGATCTCCTCCCACATGCCCTTGTAGAAACCGGCGCCGCAGTAGCAGTATATCGTGGGGATCGTTTCCGATGTCTTGAGCACATCGCGAATCCGCGGGCAATGACAGTAGAGCGCTCGCTTCTTGTCCGGATCGGTCTCGTTCATGTACTGGACGAGATAATCGCTCTTGGGGATCTTCGTAGCAATTATCGTGTCGCCCACACGCACTCCGGCGGAACCCCATCCGTTGCTAACAATCTGTGTGATCATCTCCTCTTCAAGACGCATCGTCTCTCTAAGGAACGTCTCGAACTTCTCCTGCAGCATCCCAAGCACTACATCGACGTCGCCAGTCTCCTCATAGGCCGAGCGAACATCGCGAAGATTGGCCTTGGGGTATTGGCAGGCACAGCTTGTCATGGTATCCCGTGCTTGTTTCTCATCAACCGCAGTAACAAGGCGCTCCATCGCTTGTTGAGACCAGCAGATGACGTCTTCCCTTGCCGAGGTGGAAGAGAGCTCCTCGCTCCCACGCATCACTTCCTCACGCACCAGCTCACCGGCGATCTCATCAAGAGCCGTAGCAAACTTGCGAAGCCACATCTGCTCGAAATCCAACTTGCTCTCCATCTGTCCTCCCTGAATCCGGCCTTGTCCATCGAAGTACAAGATACTGCGACACTTGGCTTGCGGGCAAGCAGATGGGTGCATATCAGATAGCTCAATCCGCGTTAAAGAAAAACGGGCCATCAGGCCGAGAAAAGCGAGTGGCCTTCCACCTCAGGGGTAGGCCACTCGCTGTGCAATAACTTGGTCTTACTTCATGATCTGGTCCGTGATCTCACTGGTGAGGGTCTCCGCCCCTTCCGGACCAACCTCGAGGTAGGTCGCTCCTACCTTGACGATCAATCGATCCCCAAGGGCAAAGAAGGGCGCCAGCTCCGGCTTCAGAACAAGGATGTCGAAGTAGGCGCTGCTGAACGCCACGATCTTGACCGTCTCTTCATCGATGTACGTGCTCTCGATCCAGACGCCATCCTTGAGGAAGAAGGTGCGATCATCGACGGTTCTCACGGTCTCTTCTTCGGGAGGAGCAGCCTCATCCTCGGCCAAGTTGCGTACGCTCGTCGCGCCAGCAACCGCCTGCTTCCCGCTCGCAGGCGCAGCGGCGGCCTGGCCCATTCGTTGTGCCATCTGGTCTGCCGAGAGTGGTTCTTCCTCAACGAGGAACGAGGTATACGGGGTTATGATCCCATATCTCTTGCTGAGGGCTATCACTTCATCCACAAGCTCCTTCTTCTCTCCGTAGAGGCGCAGCTGATCGAGCAGGTAGGCGATCTTGCGCCCTGCCCACACGCGAGGCAAGAAGTCCGCGTTGAGGGCAAGGTCAGGAAAGACGCGCGTCGCGATGAACGAGGCGGTATTTCCTCCCACGTCGCCGCTCAGTGTCACCGTCGCCTCCCCTCCATTCTCATAGCGCCCGGCAAGCAGAAGTTGTGATCCGCGGAAGACGTCAGGGAGAGGATTCGGGTAGGTGTCATACGTGTCTACCCCGTCTATCACGATCCGCGGCGACGTGAGAACGGGCGAGGCGATCTTGCTGTAGAAGGAGGAGATCGCTCCCTCGAGGCTCTCCCCCGGGGTGACGTAGACCGTCGTTCCGTGATTCTCCTGGCTCAGTCGGTCGAGGAGCAACGTGTTCACATCATATCCAACCCCGAACGAGAAGATCCGGGCACCCAAAGCGTTTGCATGGGAGGCGTCAGTGATGATCGAGAGCGGATCTGTTTTTCCCACCGTTGGTTCGCCGTCGGTGAGGAAGATTACGTAGTGCGGATGATCGTTTGCCTCGAACAGGGAGAGGCCCGTGACAAGTGCCTCGTCGATGTTCGTTCCTCCTTGGGCACCTAGTTTGTTCACCCAATCGCTAGCCTGACGCCTCGTCTCCTGGTTCACCGGCAACAGCTCACTGCTCTGCGCGCGGGGGTAGTCGCTGAAAGCGACGACCGCGAACCGATCCTCAGGATTAAGGTTCTGGAGGATGAAGTTGAGCGCCTCCTTTGCCTGCACGATCTTGTCCCCGGACATGCTCCCGGAGGTATCGAGGACGAAGACAAGGTCCTTGGCGATGACCGTCTCGTCTTCCTTTACGTTTGGGGAGACAATGAGAAGGAAGAACCCATCCTCGCCGGCCGCTTTGTAGGTGAGGAGGGTCATCCCCATCTCCTCTGGAAGCACGGAGTAGTAGAGGATGAAGTCGTTGTGCGGGAGGATGTTTTCCTCGGCGTAATGGACGGAGGCTTGCGTGTCCCCGCCCTTACCGACGGTGATCTTGTGCGTCGGGGAATAGACCGCCTGCAACGGGCTCGTCGTCTTTAGGTCGACGTCGATCCGCACATCCTCAAGCGGATAGGCGGAGAAGCGTTCCGTGTCGAGCGGGTAGAGGTAGCGGTAGATCCCGCTCTCGGCCTGCAGCACCTCGGTGTATGAAAGCTCAATCCGCCGCTCTCCACCGGCGGGGATGGGGAAGATCCTCGCGGCGAGAGTGTCTCGATCGATGTACTCTAGGAGCGCCGGATCGAGGACGCGTCGCACGTAGTCCTCATAGATATTGCGCGCCTCATCGGCTCCAAGAACCTTCCCTTCGAGCCTCTCTCCGTCTACCCACATCGAGAAATCCGAGACGACAGCCCCGTGCGGAAGAGGGAAGACGTAGCGCCCCTCGATCGCGAATGACGTGTCGTTACGAAACTCCTGATCGACACGCGTGATCACGACCCCATCTTCAATGCTTACCGAGACGTGATGATAGGTTACGGTAAGCCAGCCACGCTCCGGATGATCGGGAAGGATCATCCCATCGGCGAGTGCGATTGCCTGTAGGAGCCCAAGAAGCAGAACAACGAACAACGATAGAGAAAGGAGCCGTTTCATTCTTCTCACCCCGAGATACGTTTGCTTACATACCCATGTGGTGGGCACATGGTTTCACGATAGGCCGAAAACAGCTCCGCCATCTCCCGCGAGGCACTCCCCTCTGCACGCATCAATCGCTACGTCTCGGCGTCGAGGAACTCCTCCGAATCGACGTAGGGCTCTACGCGCCGTCCAAAGAGCGATAGGATCCTCCCCACAATGTATCCCGTGACTATCGCGATCACTATCATCAGGCCGATTCCGGCTAGCTGCACGCCCGGATTGATCCCGTGTACGACAAACAGGGCACACAACAACGTTCGGAACGGAAAAGATAGCTGAGCTGGTCATTAGCAGCTAGCTCAGCTATGCTTGGCTATGCTATAAATATGCTGACTCGCCTAATTCTCCGGCATCAAGACCGTTTTCCTGTTCCTCTGCGGAAACGCGGACCTTCGTTACTTTGCTAATCAGCCACAGAGCCCCATAGGTAAACAAGAACGCATACAACCCGACCATCGTC
>Ga0307380_10008024_pt1 | contig 13602 bp, 8 predicted proteins | sample UN3MG_FD_202239 | JGI IMG/M metagenome (GOLD analysis project Ga0307380, IMG submission 202239) | Soil microbial communities from Risofladan, Vaasa, Finland - UN-3 | ecosystem: Environmental > Terrestrial > Soil > Coastal area > Acid sulfate soil | place: Finland: Risofladan, Vaasa | collected... | reverse complement strand
AGAGTCGAAATCACCGATAAAGTGCTGGTCGAAGACGCCGTTCGATTTGGAATCAATCTCGGTGGAGATACGTATTATTCGGGCGCGGTGCTGCTCAAGAAACGTTCGCAGCAGAACTTCGAGGGTACGAGCTACCGGCAGTGTCATTTCGGCCCCAGCCAGGACGAACATGGGGCGACTTCCTGGTTTCGCCAGCCTAAATGGTGGCAGGATTTGATGGTCGAGCACGGATATTATGAGATCCTTTCCGGCCCGGCAAAAGGTACACGCGGCAAGATTAAGGCCATCACGACCAAAAAGGAAATGCATCAGGGCAAGCCGGAAGATTTTATGTACATCCAGTTTGATAAGGAAGTACCGCCGGGACCGCCTAACGGGGGGCTTCTTGTCGAGGCATTCAGGCTTCAAGACGGCCAGTTTCGCAGTCTGGACGGATTCTGGACGTCAAAACAAAATGAGATAGCCATCGGCGACGTGCCGGCCGGTTCGTTCGGCCAAGCGGCACTGAATATGAAAGGTTCCCGCGAGAAGGCGCACTATCATCTCAGCACACATTACCACAGGTTCGGAGAGTTGAACGGACGCTGGCATGTACGTTTCCAAGCGAAGATCAAGAGCGGCAAGCCTTCGCTTATAATTACGCCGAGCCCCGAAAAGTGGGGAGAAAAGAAAACCGTCGAGCTTGAGAGCCGGTGGAAGCAGTTCGATGAAATCATTACCGTCGACGGGGTGCCGGAGCCGGGCAGTGACGGCGAAGTGCAGAATCTGTTTTTCAAAATCGAAGTCACCACCGGCGATGTGCTCATCGACGATATCGAGATATGGATGGAAGGCGATAAAAATCCGACGGTCTTTCGCGACGACCTGGTAGCTGCGATGAAGGAGTTCAATCCGGGGGCGATTCGGTATCTGCAGACGGGCGGCAGTACGATCGACAATACAATCGCCCCGCCACTTCGGTCATATTCTTACTCAAATCAGCAGGCAGCCACGTACGGTCCTTATGAAGGTCACCAGACTGATCCGTACAGCCTGCACGAGATGTATGAGCTGTGCGAGTATCTTGACGCCGAGCCCTGGTATTGCCTGCCGGGAACGCTGCACAAAGATGAGCTTGCGAAATTAATCGAGTATCTCAGCGCACCGGCCGACGTTGGCTACGGCAAAATACGGGCCGACCTGGGACAGAAACGTCCCTGGAGCGAGGTGTTCGACAATATCCATATCGAGTTCGGCAACGAGGCGTGGAACAATGCGGCGTGGTATCAGTGCGGCGGATATAACGGGCCCGACTATTGGCGGGAACTGATCGACACGGGAAAAAGTTCGCCGTACTACAAGTCCGGCATGCTCTTTCACACCGCGGGCCAGGCTTCGTGGTCGGGCCGAAATGCGGGCATACTAAAAAACGCCCCCAATGCCGACCGTTTCTCCGTGGCACCGTACCTGGTTTCGGAACTGAACAATAAGGACCTTGAGATACTTGATACCGATGAGAAGCTTTTCCGCTGGGTCTTTGCAAAGCCGATCTGGCGGTCGCTCGATCCGCGCGGGGCGATGTTTCAGAATTACGATCTCGCCAAAGCCGCGGGCATCGAGCTTTCGATTTACGAAGTCAATCACCATACCACACACGGTGACGCGCCGGCGGAACCTCGCAACAAAATCGTGACTTCCATCGCGGGCGGAATAAACGTTGCGAATGATATGCTGCTTATGATGCGCGAGCACAAGTTGCGGACACAGTGTTTGTTCTCGCTGATTCAACACAAATATCGCGCCCAGGGCGTCGGCGACGTTTACCTGTGGGGGACGGCCCTGAACATGCGGAAAGGGAACGAGCGTTATCGTCCCACGTTCCTGGCTTGTATGCTGGCCAACAAGGTCATCGGCGGCGACATGGTCGAAACGATTCACTCGAAGGACGAGCCGACTTTCGACGCCACCGGCTACTTCGCGTCCCAGGGTGACGCCGAGACCGTCAGGGATATTCCGGTCGTCTGGAGCTATGGTTTCGTCGAAGGCGGCAGGCGTGGACTGATCCTGATGAGCCTGGATGTTTCCAGCGCCCGCCCGGTCGAAATAGCTTTTGCCGGCAGGCCGGTGCAGAAAAAAGCGTCACTATGGCGTATGAGCGCCGAGAAGATAACCGCAAACAACGAATTCGAGGCAGGCCGGCCGCAGGTTGCGGTCGCCCGGGAGACGCTTAACGACTTTGGCCCGCGTTACAAAATAACGCTGCCGCCGCACTCGATGACAGTACTCGAATGGGAAGTTCAATAGTGCGGCAGGATTGTGGTATGATCGGGCCGGATATGCTCGGCCGGTGACTATCGATTATCCAACTGTTCGCGTACCTTTTGATAAACCTGCTCGACGGTTATGACTTTAATATCGTATTTTGGATCGAAGTTGTTGATTGTAATGCCCCTGCCGTCCGGCTCGATTGCCATAACGCAGTGCTTTCTTCGGTAAGGTTGAAGTCTGATAGGATTCGCCCGGCCGAACATCAAAACGAGCGGTACGCCTAAAGCCGCGGCAATATGTCCCGGACCCGTATCGTTACCTACGACCAGCTTGGCGCGTTTGAGCAGGGCTACCAGCTCACTGAGAGACGTTTGCCCGGCGAGGCTTGCTATCGGGACATTGGCCTTTTCCTTCACTTTTTCAACAATGCCGGCTTCCGAGGCCGAGCCGGTGGCGACGATGGACAAGCCATACTGCTGTGAAATCTTTTCGGCCAATTGGGCAAAACGCTCGGGTGGCCAGCATTTGTCTTGATGAACCGAGCCTGATATGAGAACTGCGTAATTGTCTTGAATGCCGTGACTTGCCAATAATCTGCCGACTGAAACTTCGGCGGTAGGATTCTGCGGAAAAACAAACTGAACGCCGAAATCGGAGGCTCCGGCGGCATGAATAATCTTCAAGTAATAATCCACCATGTGGATGCATTCGATGTTCTGGGGAACTTTATGCGTGTAGAAGATGGTGGCGAATTCCCTGGCGTTCGCCATTCCGAAGCGTAATTTACAGCCGGAGAGCCACGCTAAAGAAGCCGTCCTAAAAAGACCCTGAAAATCGAACACGACGTCAAATTTGCTCCGGCGAAGCTTCCGGATAAGTGATATCAGGGCACCGAATGCGCCAGGATGGAACCATGCCTTGCCGAGGAGCTTGCGGTCGAATGTGATAATCTCGTTCAGATGAGGATGATTTTCGATAAGCTCTGCAAATTCCGGGCGGATAAGCCAGCTTATTTTAGCTTCGGGAAAACTCATGCGCAGCGCCCTCAACGCCGGAAGAGCCAGGACGATATCGCCCAGCGAGCTGGGTTTTGTTATCAGGATGTTCTTGAAACGCTCGGGCATTACTAACTCATTTATAGTATATCGTTTTTCGTTTCGCCCTTCACAAGAAGCGAATATTTATTGGATTATTGTAAGCGATTGACTGATTTGAAGCAATCGGCATAAGAAAATTAAGAATTGAAATGCAAAAAGCCGGGTTACGTATTAAAATGCAGACATGATATTGGAGTCTCATGGCTGAAAAAGGAAAATATATTTACGACTGGCCCCGGCCGATGGTTACCGTCGATGCGGTGGTCTTCAGTCTGTCCGGCGGCAAAACGCAGGTGTTGCTGGTCAATCGGGGCAGGGAGCCGTACAAAGGCAAGTGGGCCGTGCCGGGCGGATTCGTGGAGATGAATGAGGAATTGGAGGATGCCGTGGCAAGGGAACTGCAAGAGGAAACCGGACTGACGGGAGTGCATCTCGAGCAGATGCGTACCTTTGGCACGTGCGGCCGTGACCCGCGAGGCAGGCAGATTTCTATCGCATTTACTGGCGTCGCGACCGAGGGACAGGACAAGATACGCCCCGGCGACGACGCCGCGAAAGCCCAGTGGTTCAATATAGAAGAGCTGCCTCAGGATCTGGCCTTCGACCATGATGAAATGATAAAGTGCGGCATCGAAAAATTAGGACAGAGGCGGGGCAAGCCCCAACCTACTGATATTTAGAATGACCGGTATGAATGATAACGATGATATTTCGGTTGATTTTGCGGGATTGAAACTGAGCAATCCGGTTTTTACGGTTTCGGGGACTTGCGGCTATGCCGACGAGCTTAGTGACTTCATGGATGTCAACTGTCTCGGCGGATTTATTACCAAGAGTATCACGCTCAAGCCCAGAAAGGGCAATGCTGCGCCGCGGATTGTCGAGACCGATTCGGGGATGCTCAACGCGATCGGGCTGGCGAACGTGGGCTTAGAGAAATTCATCGAAGAGAAACTACCCGTGCTCGAAAAGTTCTCGCCGGCGGTTTTCGTCAATGTCGCCGGCCAGACCATCGACGAATATGTCGCCGTAACCGAGCGGCTGTCATCGGTCGGCGCAATCGCCGGCTTCGAGCTGAATATCAGTTGCCCCAACGTTGCCAAAGGCGGCATAAGCTTCGGCAGAGATCCCGAGCAGGTAATGGAGATTACCGCAGCGGTAAAAAAAGCCGCCGGCGACAAAATCCTGATGGTCAAGCTCTCACCCAACGTGACGGATATCGGAGTTATCGCGCGCGCCGCGGTCGATGCCGGCGCCGATGCACTGAGCCTGGTCAATACCTTCACGGCAATGGTTGTCGACATTGAGATCCGCAGGCCCGTCTTAGCCAACCGTACCGGCGGGCTGTCTGGCCCGGCAATAAAACCTATCGCGGTCTATCTGGTCAACAAGGTCTACAATGACGTAGCCAAAGAACGCGGTATTCCGATTCTGGGGATGGGAGGAATCCGGACAGCTTCGGATGCCATCGAATTTATCATCGCCGGGGCTTCGGCGGTCGGTATCGGCACGGCGAATTTTATCGAGCCCGACTGTGCGGTTAAAATCATCGACGGTATAAAGGCTTATTGCGCTGCACACAATGTATCCAGCGTTAAAGAACTGATTGGTTCGTTGGAGGTGTAAAAAATGTGCAGAGCAATATTACTCACATTCATATTGAGCATAATTGTCTCAATTGCACCCGTACCGGCTCTTTGTAGCGATGAACAGAAAAATAATCTGAAAATATTGGACGTTAAATTCGAGCCTATACGCCAGGGTAAAAATATCGTTCGTGTAAAGGTGGAAAATACTTCCCGGCAGGAACAGATATTCAAAATCGGCATATATACTCGTTCGCCCGACTATAGCCGTAACGGCATCGGCTGGGGGACATCTTTTTCCGATACCCTCAGAGAGCACGAAACGAAATGGACCCGGTTTGCTTTCAAGATTCAAGGCCCGATCACAGATAAAACGTTGCTCCGGCTGAGATTCTTCAATCCCGATTCGCATGACGGCAACGAGCGCAAGGAGCCCTTCGGCGAGAGAAGGTACACCGGGAGTGACCTGGAACACTACAAGGGCAGTCAAACCGCTGCAAAGCCAGCCCCGGAAACCGAGTCTAAAGCCGTTATCGAGGCATTCCAACAGATACAGAATCTTATCAAAGACCAGAAGTACGAAGAGGCCTGGCGGCATTTCACGAAGGACTATCAGGATGCGGAATTTCAATCGCCGGGATTGGAAGCCTTCAAGCGAATAATGAATCCGAAGCGTCCGCTCGACTCTGCCTTCTGGTGGGAGAGAGAAGATTTTCTAAACTTGCAGCCGGCAGGTGTTGTCGAACGAGACGGCGTCTTTACTTTGACGGCGACCGATGAGAAGCGGAACTGGACGATAGATTTTGTTTTGCAGGATAGCCAGTGGAAGATTGACTGGATTGCGGGATACCTGCCTCGCGTTTTGGGCTGGCAGAACTGGGAAGAGCGTCTGCTGCCGGAGATGGAGAAACGCGGCACGAAACATTTCGATATCTACTATTTCAAGAACTCAACGGCGGCAAAGGGAATCGACCGAATTGCCGAGCAGAAAGACAGAGGTTTCCAGGAAATATGTAAGTTCCTGGGTGAGGATTCCGATATACGAATCCGCCTGGTGCTGTTCGAGGACGGCCGGACAAAGCACGCGGAAACCGGGCATCAAGGACGAGGCTGGGCGTACGGCAGCACGATAGTCGAAATCTACAACGAACAGGAACAGCTCGATCCTTACCACGAGACGACTCACGTCTTGATGCGTCGGTTCGGCAATCCGCCGGCTTTGTTCAATGAAGGCTTTGCAGTCTATATGTCCGAGAGGCTCGGAGCACATGGTTTGGATGATTTGGGCGGCGGCAGGGCCGCTATTTATGAGCGAGGCAGAGAGCTGAAGAGCAAGGATGAGTGGATAGAGCTTGAGGAGCTTATAACGTACGACGAAATCGGCTCGCCGCAAAGCCGCCCTTCCGTGGCTTATGCCGAAGCAGCTTCCTTTGTTAAGTTTCTGATAGATAAATATGGCGAGGACAAGTTCCTACAAGCATATAAGGACCTTAAGAATTCAAATAGCAAAGTCGTTCACTGGACGAACAAAATGTTGCTCCCAAAAATATATGGCAAGCAATTTTACAAGCTTCAGGAAGAATGGGAAAAGGCCTTTCAGAAGGAGTGACGAATAAAAACTATAAGTTATTAAATGAGTATTTACGGATCGCTGCAATTACAGATAAGATCAACGGAAAAAACGGCAGGCAGGCCTTTTATAGTTTGGGTAGCGTGAAAATGCAGGACAAACATGTACGTGCAGGAATAGTCGGCTTTGTGTTTCTATTCATATTTTTCATAAATGCTGATGTAGTTATCTATGCACGTGATGCGCTCGTGCTGAAAGCGAATTCGTTTAAGCATTACGTTGACGCATTCAACGAAAACGACGAGGAATTGTACGTCCGGCACATTTCCAACGAAAAGGCGTGGGAATTTCTCAAAGCCAACATTCCACTATTCGAGTGTCCCGACAAGGATATTGAACGGACTTATTACTTCCGTTGGTGGACCTATCGAAAACATATCAAGAACACGCCCGACGGCTTTGTGATTTCCGAATTCCTGCCGGAAGTTCCCTGGGCCGGCAAGCACAACACGATTAGCTGCGCAGCGGGACATCACTTCTTCGAAGGCCGCTGGCTGCATGACAATAAGTATCTCGATGACTACGCAATTTTCTGGTTCCGCAAAGGAGGCAGCCTGCGGAGTTACAGCTTCTGGGCCGCCGACGCTCTCTGGGCAAGGTATCTGGTGACCATGGACAGGAACCATATCACGGATTTACTTGAAGACTTAATCAACAACTACGGGGAATGGGAGAAAGAAAGGCTCGAACAGGACGGCCTGTTTTGGCAAATCGACGACCGCGATGGTATGGAAGTTTCTGTTGGCGGCAGCGGAAAACGCGCTACTATCAATTCATACATGTATGGTGACGCTGTGGCTATTGCCGGGATAGCTTTGATCGCAGACCGGCAGGATATCGCCGAGCAGTTCCGGGAAAAGGCGCGAAAGCTCAAAACTCTTGTCCAAACCAGGCTCTGGGATGACAAGGCGAAGTTTTTCAAGACTCTGCCGCGAAATGGCGAGAGGCTTGTCGATGTCCGCGAGCTGCACGGCTATACACCTTGGTATTTCAATCTGCCTGATGCCGGCAGGGATTACGAGGTTGCATGGAAACAACTGATGGACCCCAAGGGCTTTTATGCCCCATACGGCCCCACTACGGCCGAGCAGCGTCACAAAGGCTTCAAGATATCGTACGAGGACCACGAGTGCCAATGGAACGGGCCGAGCTGGCCGATGTCGACGGCGGTGACCTTGACAGCCATGGCGAATGTTCTGAATAACTACGAGCAGGACGCCGTAAGTAAAACGGACTATTTCGAAATCCTGAAAATCTATACGAAATGCCACCGCCTCAAGCGCCAAGACGGCAAAATTGTTCCCTGGATAGATGAAAATCTCAATCCCTTCACCGGCGACTGGATCGCAAGAACGCGACTGAAAAGCTGGAAAGACGGCACATGGAGCGACAGTAAGGGCGGCAAAGAACGCGGCAAGGATTACAATCACTCCAGCTATTGCGATTTGATTATTTCCGGCCTGGTTGGCCTGCGTCCTCAATCCGGCGACATCGTCGAAGTCAATCCGCTGGTGCCTGCCGGGATGTGGGACTGGTTCTGCCTCGATAATGTACTTTACCACGGCCGAATTATCACAATTCTATGGGACAAAACCGGTGACAAATACGGCAAGGGTCAAGGTCTGCGTGTATTTGCGGATGGCAAAGAAATCATACAATCGCAAATCCTCACCCGCGTTACGGGCCGATTACCTCCTGTCGAAAGAGGCAGTCGGACCACCGCCGGGTGGCGCAAGTATGAGAAGAATCCCGTTCTCGGAGGCAAACTCGGCACGTGCTTCGATGTGGCGGTTTTAAAAGAAGAAAATACTTACCGCATGTATTTTTCCTGGCGTCCGAAAGAGTCGATTGCCCTGGTCGAAAGCCCCGACGGGATGCACTGGAACACGCCGGAAATCGTACTGGAACCAAATCCTGAATCCGGCTGGGAGGATCGTGTCAACAGGCCCGTTGTCGTAAAGCGAAAAGACGGATATCATATGTGGTATACGGGACAGTCACCCGATCGATCGTGGATAGGCTATGCGACCAGTGATGACGGAGTAGCGTGGAAACGCGCCGGCAATAAACCGGTCCTGTCGGCCGAGGAACCGTGGGAAAAGGTTGCCGTAATGTGTCCCCACGTCCTCTGGGACGAAGAAAAAGCACTGTTTCGTATGTGGTATTCGGGTGGTGAGCAGTACGAGCCGGATGCGATCGGATATGCTGTAAGCCCCGACGGCCTGCGCTGGACCAAACGGCCGTCCAATCCGATATTCGCCGCCGAGCCGGGCAATGAGTGGGAACAGCACAAAGTGACGGCGTGCCAGGTGGTTCGGGACGGAGATTCGTACCTGATGTTCTATATTGGCTTTAAAGATGTTAATAAGGCTCAGATCGGCATGGCCCGTTCGCGCGACGGCATAACCGGCTGGCAGCGATATTCGGAAAATCCGATTATTGCACCGGGCGATAACACATGGGACGGTGATGCCTGTTACAAACCTTTTGCTGTCTATGAAAAGCAGCCGGAACGCTGGCTTTTGTGGTATAACGGGCGGCTAAAGAGTATCGAACAGATCGGTCTGGCAATTCACGAAGGAAAATATCCAGGCTTCTAATGGACGGCGATTTCTTTTTGAGAAGGGGAAATAATGGCAGGAAAGACACGTTGGCTCGATAGCTTATTTCTTTCTGTTGTTGCGTTGTCCGCGCTAAGTTCGGTTGTTGCGGACGCTGCTGAGGTCACGACGATGACTTATGAGCAGGCTGTTCGAAGAATACCCGAGCGAAAAATTCCCGGGTTCTGGATTGGTGATGTCACAGGCCTGTCGGGGCGCTTCGAAAAGCTTACCGAAGGCAAGGTCAGTACAATAGCGATTTCTCCCGGCGGCAGGCCGATGCATCTTGTCACTTACGGCAAAAAAGAAAAGCTCGGGCACAAGGCCAACTTCAATTCCGCCGTCGGGGGCAGAGAGCCGGCCGCGTATATGGACAAGCCGGCGAGAAAAAAGCCCGTAATCCTTTTCGTCGGTCCCGTGCATGGAGCCGAAGTCGAAGGACTGACGGGTTTGGTCAACTTCATAAATATAATGGAGAGCGGCGAAGACATGCGGGGAAAACAGCATGCGAAACTTCGTGCCCTCGGTGAGCAGAGCCGGCTGCTGATTATACCCCAAGGCAATCCCGACGGCATCGCGCGTTTCGAGCCTCGCAGCCTCTGCGGAATGGAGGGTGACGACCTTCGGTTCTGGGGCCAGGGTACCTGGAGCGACGACACTTTCTGCGGCTGGCCCCAGAGCAAGCGCCGGCACCCGATGGCCGGTGACGACGTCGGATTTTTGGGCTGCTATTTTAACGACAAGGGAATCAATCCCATGCACGATGAATTTTTCGACCCGATGGGGCCGGAAGCTCCCGCGATCCTGAAGGTCGCCGCCGCCGAAGGGCCCGATCTGGCCGTCTCGCTTCACAGTCATGAGAACAAACCGGCAGTTTTACGCCCCGCGTATGTCACCGTCGAAATCCAGCAGGATATTCGCTTGCTGGCCGAAAAGTGCCATGAAATTCTCGCCGGACGTGATTTGCCTCATGGGGGCTTTTTCGAAGTCAAACCTGAAGGCGGCGCCAATCCGAGCTCCTTTAATCTTACAAGTGCCCTGTACCATATCAGCGGTGCAGGTTCGTTTACGTTCGAATGTCCCCACGGGCTGAAAGAAGGCTGCCGGGTGAGCTTCGAAGAGATTCTCGATATACAACTTTCACTTTATGAGGCGATGCTGCGACATGAAATTGACAAAAAAGGACCTTAGACATTCTACGACCAGGAATCTGATAAATGTGCTTGCCTCGGGGATTTCTCTCGTGTTGCTGTGTGTGACGCCGGGTTTTGGCGCCGAGTTGGACCAGCGTCCCGCCGAGCCGGGCGAATGGGGTTACCGCCCTGCCGCCGGTTCGGTCTCGCAGGTGAATCCGCCGAGCTTTAGCTGGCGGCCTCAGGCCGGCCTGGCTTGGGAGATCCAGTGCGCCGCTGATGCGGAGTTCAAAAAGATCGAATACCGGGCGGATGATCTTCAATTCAACGTGCATTGCCCGCCGCGGACTTTTGAGCCGGGCACTTATACATGGCGTTATCGCGGTAAAGATAAGAACGGCGTGAATACGAACTGGAGCACGGCGCGAACATTCACGATTGCCGGTGACGCCTCGGCGATGCCGCTGCCGGCTCGCGAAGAGCTTATCGCACGCATCCCGAAAAGCCATCCGCGATTGTTCATGCGACCGGAGAATCTCGGCCGGCTGCGGGAACTGGCGCAGGGCAAGATGAAGCAAGAGTATGGCCGGCTTGTCAAAGATTGCGATAGGCTCATGGCCAGACCGCCTGCGACCGAAGAGCCGCCGAAGTATCCGGAGGGTACTATCCGTAACAGCGACCCGTGGCGCGAGATATGGTGGGGCAACCGGACTTATACTATCCGGGCGTTAAACGGTGCCGCCACTCTCGCGTTCACCCGGCTGCTCGGCGGGCCGGAGAAGTACGGCCTTGAGGCCAAACGAATCCTGCTTGAATGCGCCAAGTGGGACCCCAAAGGCAGCACGGGCTATCGCTACAACGATGAGGCCGGCATGCCTTACAATTACTACTTTTCCCGCACGTACACGTTCGTCAACGACCTGCTTAGCCAAGATGAGAAATATATCTGCCGGCAGGTAATGAAAATCCGCGGTGAGGAGATGTACCAGCACCTTTGCCCGCGTCACCTGTGGCGGCCGTATTCGAGTCACTGGAACAGGGCGTGGCATTTTCTCGGTGAGGTCGGCATCGCTTTTATGGGCGAGGTCGACGGCGCCGAGGACTGGGTCTGGTTCGCAACGAATGTGTTTTTCAATGTGTATCCTGTCTGGAGTGATGACGACGGCGGCTGGCACGAGGGCTCATCCTACTGGGCCAGCTATCAGAACCGTTTCACCTGGTGGGCCGATGTGATGCGCGAGGCGATGGGGATTAACGCCTTCGACAAACCGTTCTACTCGGAGGCCGGCTACTACCCGATGTACCTCATGCCGCCCGGCAAAATCGGCGGCGGCTTCGGCGACTTAACGGCAACTCGCACGGCAAAGCAGAACGTGCCGCTGGTCAGCACTTTTGCCGCACAGGCGCAGAACGGGCACTGGCAATGGTACGTCGAGCAGCTTGGCGGCCCCGAGCCTGCCGACGGCTATATCGGTTTTATCCGCGGCGACCTGCCCAAAGTCCAGGCGACGCCGCCCGATGACCTGCCCGAATCCCGCTTGTTCGGCGGCACCGGCCAGGCCTACCTTAATACCAGCCTGACAAACGCCGGCAACAGCGTCCAGGTCGTCTTCAAATCGAGCCCTTTCGGCACACAGTCTCACGGCTACGAGGCGAACAATTCCTTCCTTCTGTGGGCCTACGGCAAGCGACTGCTTATTCGCACTGGCCGCAGGGACAGCTACGGCAGCGACCATCATACAGGCTGGATGTGGAGCACGCGCTCGGTCAATAATATCACCGTAAACGGCAAAGGCCAGGGCAAACGAACCGCCAAAGCCCAGGGCGAAATCATCGCCTTCGAAACCACGCCGGATGTGGATGTCGTCATAGGCGAGGCGGGCCAGGCTTATGAAACGCCGCTCGAACGCTTCACGCGAGCCATAATTTTCGTCAAACCCGAATTAGTAGTAGTTTACGACCGCCTCGAATCTCGGGAACCTTCAACTTATGAATACTGGCTGCATGCCGTGAATAAAATCGATATCAAAGGCCAGCGCCAAATCCAGGTTCGAAACGATGATGTGGTCTGTGACATAGATTTCCTGACGCCGGGCGACCTGTCATTCGAGCAGACCGATCAATACGATCCGAATCCCCGCCCCCGAATCAAATTGCGCGAATGGCACCTGACGGCGACGACGCCGGAAAAGACAAAACGAATGGAGTTCGTAACGCTCTACCGCCCGCACAAGGTAAGCAATAATATCGCCGGAGAAGCCAAATTAAGCCCCATCCCCGGCGGCTACGTCCTGAATGTCAACGAATCCGGCAAAAAGCTAACCGCCCTGCTGCCGGCGGACGACACCAAAACACTTGAAGCCGACGGCATGATGACCACCGGCGCCATCAAGCTCAAGCTCGAATCCCCAGCCGGCCAGTTACCCCAAATCCTTGAAGTTCGGCAAGGCGATTTACATTGATCCTTAGGTTAGACAGATTCGCGTCCAGACCAAGACCTGACGCATTTGTCACATTGAACGTACGAGAAGAGCGGCGATCGTTTAGCAAGTTTGCTCGGTCTCAATATTATGCGTCATCATTTCTTGTCTCAAGCAAAATTCAGAATTCCAACGATTAAGAATATCAGGGTGGCAAGAATCACAACTATAAAAAGTGGTTGTGCGTACTTCCTGTATTCGGCCGTTGGTGACAGGGCAAGTTTCTTCTCAACTTCTCTTAAATCTTCTACGGCTCTTTTCTCCCCATCCAAGATTCCTTTCATGTGCCAAGACACAAAGACACCAAGTACAAAAGCTGCAAGGAATGATAATCCAATGATACACCTTTTTTGGCCTTCAAGGTTCGCAATCGCTATAGCTGTGACTGCGAGGTAGGTAAAAGGTAACTGCCAGAGTTGGCTGCTGTACCAGCGTGAACGGTTATTCAACTCAGTTAACTGGATCCGCCAAGATTCTATATCATTTTTTACATGAGTAGAGTTGCACATCATGATCCTCCTATGGTATATGGCAATAATTATATAGTCTGTACAGAACGGCAAATACAGGCTGGTTCTTTGTGGACGATAAGTTATTGTATCGTCTTGTCCTGCATTCTTTCTCACGAGCGAAGAGCACCCTGGTTTCCTTAACTTACATCAAAGTTTATAGCATGGAACGACGAGCAAAGCAACAGGGCCAGATTGAAGCCGTACGAAATGTCGCACCCTAAATGGCTGGTTAGCACTCACCATAATCATCTGAAATAACATACCCTCTGAGTAGCGCCATGTTTTTCTATCAGTGTCCATGAAAGTATTAGGTGTGT
>Ga0307380_10008020_pt1 | contig 13606 bp, 12 predicted proteins | sample UN3MG_FD_202239 | JGI IMG/M metagenome (GOLD analysis project Ga0307380, IMG submission 202239) | Soil microbial communities from Risofladan, Vaasa, Finland - UN-3 | ecosystem: Environmental > Terrestrial > Soil > Coastal area > Acid sulfate soil | place: Finland: Risofladan, Vaasa | collected... | reverse complement strand
ATATGGGTTTTAAGAAAAGTTTTAAGCCAGCTTAACGAAACAGATGCTATGGAATTGTTACTGGAAAAAATAGCAAAAACAAAAACAAACAAAGATTTCCTTGATGCTATGAGCAAAGGCTTGTAGATATAAGCAAAGGCTTGTAGAATAGATCTGAATTAAAAAAAGAATCAAATTTAATCCCTTCAAATCAAAAAAATATAAAGAGATACCTGATCCTATCGATGCAATCAGATTTAGAATGGAACAATTGGGATTAAATCAAAAGGATCTTGTTCCCCTTATAGGCAGCAAAAGTAAAGTGTCTGAAGTTATCAATAAAAAAAGGCCTCTTTCTTTATCTATGATGAGAGCGCTTCATAAAGGATTTGGAATCCCAGCCGAAATCTTGTTACAAGAACAAGGCCATGATTTTCCTAAAGAAATTCCAGGGATAGACTGGTCCTGTTTTCCTATACACGAAATGGTTAATTTGGGCTGGATTTCTTCTAAAAAAATCATAAAAGGAAATGAAGAGGAAATTATGCGAGGATATATTCAGGAAGCCGGAGGTATGAATAGTTTTTCAAAATTATTATTTCGCACTAGTAAAAGTCCGATAAAAAAATATAGAACTGATAGATACGCACTTATGGCTTGGTGTCTTAGGATTATGGAGTTGTCTGAGAAACATCCTTTAGAAAAAAAATATAAACATGGATCCATTAATTTATCAGATTTATCAAAACTCAGTTATTTTAAAAATGGTCCTCTGCTAGCAAAGGAATATCTTGAGAAACACGGTATACAATATTTTATTGTCCCTCATTTGAGAAAAACTTTTCTTGATGGAGCTGCGATGATTTTAGATAAAAAGAAACCAGTAATAGCACTAACCTTAAGATATGACCGGATAGATAATTTTTGGTTTTGTCTTCTTCACGAATTAGCACATCTTACCAAGCATCTTCATGTGGATGAAACAAATATTATAATAGACGAGCTAGGGCCTCATAAGTTAAGTATTGTAAAGAAAGATTCGAAGGAAAAGGAAGCTGATAGAATTGCCCAAAATGCACTAATCCCAGAAGAATATTGGAAGAAAGTTAACCTGGATTCAAAAAATCTGGCAAAGGAAGTGCTTTTTTTATCAGAACAACTTAAGATTCATCCTGCAATCATTGCAGGAAGAATTCAATTTGTAAAAAACAATTATAAAATATTATCCCAATTTATTAATAGAGGAGAGGTCACCAGGCTTTTTAATTCGATCTCATCAAGATAAATATAAACAATCATTTGTTTAATTAGAATGTATAGAAATTGAGAAAAAAATTCCTTAAAAAATTACAGAAATTAGTAGATAAATCCAAAGTAATCCATATAGATGACACCTCTAAAATTATTTTTTTCAGCGACTGTCACCGTGGCTACGGAGACCATGCCGATGATTTTGCTCATAACCAACTGATTTTCATAACTGCTCTTACTCACTATTATAACAAAGGATATACATACATTGAACTAGGTGACGGCGATGAGTTATGGGAAAATAAAGACTTTAATAGAATAAAAGAGAATTACCGGACGATTTTTGAGCTTTTTGATGAGTTCCACATAAACAATCGGCTGTATTATATATGGGGAAATCATAACCGAAGGTGGAAAAATCAAAAAAAAGTAAAAAAAGAATTTTCAAACATAATTGATGATAAAACAAGGAAAAAAAAGCCTATCTTTAAAAATTTAAAAGTACACGAATCACTCGTTCTCCAGTATAAAAATGGCAAAAATAAGATCCTAGTGATCCATGGACATCAGGGTGATTGTCTAAACGATGAATGTTGGTTTTTTGGAAGAATTTTTGTTAGAAACTACTGGAAATATTTTCAGTCTATACTAGGAATACCTGATCCTACAAGTCCAGCGAGAAATTTCCATTCGATGCAGAAAACAGATAAGAGGTTTAAATATTGGATAGATAAGAAAAAAATACCTGTTATAATAGGTCATACACACAAACCAGTTTTTCCTAATAAGGGAGAACCTCCTTACTTTAATGATGGAAGCTGTGTGCATCCCCGCTGCATTACAGGAATAGAAATCTCTCAGGGTAAAATACAATTGGTGAAATGGTATGTGGATGTAAACTTAAATAAAGAACAGAAACGTTATTTTTATGTAAATAAAAGAATTCTTGCTGGTCCTAGAAAGATTGAAGGTGTTTTTATAACATGATTTTTCGCTATAGAATCCCTTGCCAAAAGCTAATAATTTATATAATCTAATGCTCTTGGGAATCGGAAATAAAAATTAAATGAAACCAGAAGAACGAGCCAGAAAAGATATTGATAAACAACTCAAAAAGGCGAACTGGATTATACAAGACCGATCAAATTTAAATTTAGGTGCAGGGTCAGGAATCGCTGTCCGGGAATTTCCGACAAAAGCTGGTCCTGTTGATTATGCTTTATTTGCAAATAGAAAAGCGATCGGAGTAATAGAAGCCAAACCTGCTGGCAGCACATTAAGCGGAGTCGCGGAGCAAACTTCAAAATATATACGAAACTTTCCAAAAAACATTCCCCATATATCATCACCTTTACCCTTTGCTTATGAAAGCACCGGCGTTGAGACATATTTCAGAAATGATAAAGATCCAAATCCTCTCTCCCGCCGGACTTTTGCTTTTCATAAACCAGAAACACTTTTCAAATGGGCTAAACAAGATGCAACATTAAGAGCGCGCCTCAAGCAGCTTCCGCCACTCATAACAGCCGGCCTTCGTGACTGTCAAATAGAAGCCATTACAAATCTTGATATTTCATTAAAAGAAGCCAAACCCAGGGCATTGATCCAAATGGCCAGTGGCAGCGGCAAGACATACACAGCCGTTAGTTTTGTTTATCGCCTCATTAAATTTGCCAAAGCCAAACGTATCCTGTTCCTGGTCGATCGCCGTACCCTTGGAAGACAAACCAGGGGAGAATTCGCCCAGTACACCACGCCTGATGATCACAGAAAGTTCATCGAACTCTATAATGTGCAGCTTCTATCAAGCCCTACCATTGATCCTGTTAGTAAAGTATGTATCACAACCATACAGAGATTGTATTCGATGCTTAAAGGCAAAGAATTCGATACAGAACAGGATGAAATATCCCTTGCGGATTTGACTACGGGTCAGATTAAAGAAGTAACCTACAATCCAAATATACCCATTGAAACATTTGACTTTATAATTACTGATGAGTGCCATCGTTCCATTTATAAACAGTGGCGCCAGGTTTTGGAGTATTTTGATGCTTTCATAATAGGTCTGACTGCAACTCCTTCCAAACAGACCTTTGGATTTTTCAACCAGAACCTTGTTATGGAATACAATCATGAAAGAGCTGTTGCGGATAGAGTCAATGTCGGCTATGAGGTATATCGTATCCGTACCAGAATTACGGAAAAAGGAAGTAAAGTTGAAGCAGGCTATCATATTGACAAACGCGACCGCCAAACCCGTAAGATCCGCTGGGAACAGCTTGATGAAGACCTTGAATATGACGAAAAAGCTCTTGATAGAGCAGTGGTGGCTGTCGACCAGATCCGCACAGTGATCCGCACTTTCAAGGAAAAGTTATTTACCGAGATTTTCCCCGGGCGCACAGAAATCCCAAAGACTCTGGTTTTTTCAAAAGATGATTCTCATGCCGAAGACATTGTGCAAATTATTCGGGAGGAGTTTGGTAAAGGGAATAAATTCTGTAAAAAGATCACTTATCGTACAACCGGAGACAAGCCGGAGAATCTCATCGCCAGTTTTCGCAATTCCTATAATCCCCGCATCGCAGTGACGGTTGACATGATCTCCACTGGAACGGATATCCGCCCCCTGGAATGCCTCCTATTCATGCGGGATGTAAAGTCTCGGGTTTATTATGAGCAGATGAAGGGACGCGGCACTCGTGTGATCTCTTCAACAGATCTTAAAGCTGTAACCCCCGATGAAGAGCACAAGACTCATTTTATAATTGTAGACGCTGTTGGAGTTACAGAGAGCGACAAGACCGACTCCAGACCCCTTGAACGGAAAAAATCTGTTCCCTTTGATAAACTTGTGCAGTCCATCGCAATAGGGGAGAGGGACGAGGATACATTGATGACGATGGCCGGACGACTGGCAAAACTAAATGTTCGATTAGAAGAGGAACAGCACAATGAACTTAAGGAGGCAGCTCATGGAAAAGTATTAAGAGAAATCATAAACGAGCTGCTGGATTCTGTGGATCCGGATAAACAGGTAGAAAAGGCAAGGGAAATGTTTGATGTGGAAACACTTTCGGATAATCAGATTGAAAAAGCCATCGAAGTGTTAACAACCGAAGCTTGCCTGGTATTTGATGATCCTGATTTCAGGAAAACCCTGATTGAGATTAGAAAACAGCAGTATCAGATCATTGATATAGTAAGCCAGGATGCCATCATTACTGCTGAATTTGATCCAGGCCAGGCAGAGAAGGTAGTGCAGTCCTTCAAGGAGTTTATGAAAGCCAATAAAGATGAGATTCTGGCCTTGCAGATTATTTATAATCAACCCTATGACAAAAGGCACCTGACTTATGAGATGATAAAGAAACTGGCCAATGTAATGAAAAAACCACCATACAACTTATCTACTGAGTTTGTATGGAGGGCCTTTGAGCAGCTTGAAAAGGATAAAGTTAAAAAGCGCAGGCCCGAGTTTTTACTCGCTGATATTATCTCGCTGGTAAGATTTGGCCTGAAGAAAGAGAATATACTGACTCCGTACCAGGATACAGTTGAATTAAGGTTTGCGGATTGGCTTGTAAACCAGGAAAAAGCGGGAAATACCTACACAGATGAGCAGTTAGAATGGCTTTCAATGGTCAAAGACCATATCGCAACCAGCTTGGAGATTACTGTTGATGACTTCGATAATGTGCCCTTCTATGAGAGGGGAGGAGTGATGAAGGGCTACGACGTGTTTGGAGATAGATTTAATGCCATTCTTGATGAATTGAATGAGGTGCTGGCGGCGTGAGTAGAGAATTGCCAAACGGCTGGCTTTGGTCAACTATAGGAGAAGTATGTCATAATCCGCAGTATGGCTGGACTACTAAAGCTAGTAAAACAGGATCATTGCGAATCGTTAGAACAACTGATATCACATCAGGTGCTATCAATTGGGATACTGTACCCTTCTGCGAAAAAGAACCAAAGAATAAAGAAAAATATCTTCTTAAAGATGGAGACATAGTTATATCACGTGCTGGTTCAGTAGGTTATAGTTTATTAATAAAATCACCACAACATTCAGTTTTTGCTTCATATCTAATAAGGTTTATACCTATAATCAACGAAAATTTTGTCGCTTATTTCTTGAAGAGTCCATACTACTGGAACTCAATATCAGAAACTAAAATTGGCATTGCTGTGCCTAATGTAAATGCTACTAAATTAAAAAAGATTTCAGTTCCTATTGCTCCGCTTAATGAACAACACCGCATCATCGCTAAGATTGAAGAATTATTCACTAAGCTCGATGCAGGAATAAAAGCCCTGAAGAATGCGCAGGCCCAACTGAAACGCTACCGACAGTCTGTACTTAAAGCAGCAGTAGAAGGTAGACTCACAGCAGAATGGCGGGAACAGCACCTGCCTGCCTCACCTTGTTCGGCGCAGGCAAGCGAAGATGAACTGGAACCTGCTGACAAGCTGCTAACACGCATCCTTAAAGAACGCCGTGAGAAATGGGAAGCCGAACAACTAGCCAAGTACAAATCAAAGGGTAAAAAATTACCCAAGAACTGGCAGGAGAAATACAAGGAATCCACACCGCCTGATACCACAAATTTACCTGAATTACCTGAGGGATGGGTATGGACTACTCTTGGGAACATTACACAACCATCAAAGGAAAAAGTTGATCCAAAAAAAATTGATGAGCTAACTTACATTGGCCTCGAGCACATCGAAAAACAAACCGGAAAATTACTTGATTCAGGCTTATCAAGCGAGGTAAGAAGCACAAAGTCAAAATTTAGTGTTGGCGACTTACTTTATGGAAAGTTACGTCCATATTTAAACAAAGTATATGTTGCTGAATTTGATGGAATCTGCTCTACAGACATACTCGTTTTTAAACCTTCAATCTTTGTAAAAAATAAGTTTTTACAATTTTATATGTTGAGAGATGATTTTGTTCGATATGCAAATTTGAATGTAAGCGGAGTCCATCATCCCCGTGTCAATTTTAAGGTGTTATCGGAATTTTTAATTGCTTTACCTTCAAAAAATGAGCAGAAAAAAATCATTGATATAGTTATTAATATTTTCTCCGTTATTGACAAAATAGAGCTTGAATTAAATGTAAACATCCAAAAGAGTGATAATCTCCGCCATTCCATCCTAAAACGTGCATTTAAGGGGAAGTTAGTTTCACAGGACCCGAATGATTTACCTGCATCAGTCCTGCTAAAAAGGATCAAGGCAGAAGAAGCCAAGTATAAGAAATCCAAACAAATGGAGATATTATAAATGTCAAATGATTCATCTACACTTGTTCAGAAACTTTGGAATTACTGCCACGTCTTGCGGGATGATGGCGTCAGTTACGGCGATTATGTTGAGCAGCTGACATACCTGCTTTTCCTAAAGATGGATGATGAGCAGACCAAGCCGCCCTTCAACAGGGAATCTAAAATTCCATCCGAATACAATTGGAACAGCTTGCTGGACAAGGACGGGGATGAACTGGAAGTCCAATATCGCCACATCCTTGAAAATCTAGGCAAAGAGTCTGGCATAATGGGTGTTATCTTTCGTAAGTCTCAGAACAAGATCCAGGATCCTGCCAAACTGAAACGCCTGGTTAATATGATTGATAAGGAGACCTGGCTTGGTCTTAGTGTGGATGTGAAAAGCAATACATACGAAGGCTTATTGCAGAAAAATGCTGAAGATGTTAAAACAGGAGCTGGGCAGTATTTTACTCCCAGGCCGCTTATTAATGCGATTGTGGATGTAATGCAGCCTGAACCTGCTATGGAAATCATCGATCCTGCCTCTGGGACAGGAGGATTTCTTATATCAGCACACAATTACATTGCCAAACATTATCAACTGGATAAAGAACAAAAGCAGCATCTTAAATATCATGCCTTAAAAGGAGTAGAAATAGCTGATAATGTAGCCAGACTCTGTGTGATGAATCTTTACCTGCATGGTATAGGCGGTGATGAAAGTTTGGTTTATGTAGATGATTCACTCGAATCTGACAGAGGTCATCGCTATGACCAGGTGCTCACCAATCCACCTTTTGGCAAGAAAAGCAGCATCACCATTATTAATGAATTAGGGAAGGCCGTCAGGGGAAAAATCGAGTATGAGAGGACTGACTTCTGGGCCACTACATCCAATAAACAGTTGAACTTTGTCCAACATATAAAGAGCCTACTCAAAATCAACGGAAAAGCAGCTACAGTAGTGCCTGATAATGTGCTTTTTGAAGGTGGGGCAGGGGAGACCATCCGGCGAAAGCTTCTACATGAATGTGATGTACATACACTCTTGAGACTTCCAACAGGCGTATTTTATGCACAGGGAGTAAAGGCAAATGTACTTTTCTTTGACCGCAAGCCTGCAAGTGAAACACCATGGACTAAAGATCTTTGGATATATGATCTTCGTACGAACAAGCATTTTACCCTTAAAACCAATCCATTGAAGTATGAAGACTTGAAGGATTTTATTCAGTGCTACAATCCAGGCAACCGACATCAGCGTGAGGAAACGGAAAGGTTTAAGCGCTTTACATATGATGAACTGATGCAGAGGGACAAAGTGAGCCTCGATATCTTCTGGCTCAAAGATGAAAGCTTGGAAGATATGGAGAACCTGCCGGATCCTGATGTTTTAGCACTGGAAATTGCGGAAAATTTAGAGTCCGCATTAGACCAATTCAGAGCTATTTATGAAGATTTAGAAGAAAAACATAAAAGATAGCTTTTCTACTTCTTAATTATTGATTAACACTCCCTAGAATACTTCTTTATCTTTGAATTTTTAGAGCTTTTATATATTCATCGGAGTCAAGGGCAGGAGCATTACCATATTGTTGCAATCTATCGAAGAGATTAAAGAAGAAAAACAAAAGAGCATCATCTTCGTGACTCTCAAATATTTTTTGGCCTTCATTTTCATAGATAATAATAAAAGCTCCTGTATCAATACAACACCCTATGTCGATGCGATCATTTTCTTGAAATCCTTTCGATAATGGTTCCAATTTTTTTTCGATGGAATATTTCCATGAACTTGATGTGCATAGAATTCCGAACAAAATAGGTTTAAGCTGCTGTCGTTTTCTTGATCCATCAAGGCAGGTGATAAGTCCACTCGTACGAGAAAGACGACGAATAGAAGAGGCTTTTTCTGCTGCGTATTCAATGTTTGGTTTATTTAGTTTTGGCTTGATTTCGAATGCAGCATATACGCTTTCTACAGGTATATAATATGAATTTTTATGGTTTAAAAGAAAAGGGGAGTAAGTTCTATCAAAAATCACTAAATCAATTTCTTCGCTTATTTGTCCATTCAGGTCAATAATAAAAGCTTTTTTAACTTTATATCTTTCCGGAAGATATTTCGATAGCCATTCTTCCCAATCAAATTCAGTTGCGCTGCCTTTTGACGGAGCATGAAGGATGTTTTTCCGTGTTGTGGATAGTGATGTTATCATTTCTTTTTGTAAATCCATGAATAAAGTTCTTATATTTATCCTTCCTTTCTTTTTCTGACAATTTTTTTTGCTTATTTTTTTCATTAATCCGACTCTTTTTTGCCTTTATGAGGGGCCTCCTCTCCCGGCCAAATTTTTGTATCAAGCCAGAGTTCATAACATAATAGCCATTCTGATAACCAGGGAACGATTGTATCTGCAATCATTAATTTATAAGTCCAACTTCCGTCAGGTGGGAAATAAAGACAAATAGATTTATCAGGATACAAATGAGGATTATCAAGAATATCTGGCTTTAGAATAAAAACTTTAGGTGACTTTTTATAGCGATAAATTATTTTTATCTTATAATCCGGAGAACTTTCAGTTGGTTGCAGTGTCCCAAGCCAGAATATTTGACCGAATTTTCGGTGATATTTAAATGAAGGAAAGAAAGACTTCATTCTGGAAATTTGAACTCCTAAATCAGGGGTTTTTTTCCCTGACCAGAAAAATTGTCCCATTTATTTCCCATAAAACCGATGTAGTTTTATATCTGTAGAGATTTCATCTCTAGATTTATTAGTAGCAATATGCCCGGATGAATTTACGAAAGCACCTGCTTTAAGCATACTTGAAGTTGATTTTGCATAATCTTCAACTGAAGTAGGGAAAAAATCTATTCCGAAGATTTTTTGCCAATATTTTACAGCTTCTTCTTTTTCTTCCGCTTCTAGCGCCTTCTGTGCCCATTTTCGTGTTTCATCCATTCGATTCATAAATGCTTCAAAATGGCTTCGCTCCCAATTTGTTGCGACATTATTGCCAAGCATTGGATCTTTGATCCAAGGAACTTTTTCATAATCTGATAGATATTCCTTATATTCTTCATAAATTAGGTCTGTCAATTCCCCAAACACTTCTGCTAGAGATTTTCCTTCTGTTTGAACTTTCCCTTTATTTAGTTTATGAAATATCATGCACTCAAGCCAATAGCTTTTAGGACGTTTGTATATCATATGAAAATCACGCCAATGTTTGAGTAGGCGGATGCTCGGTATTACTTTTTGTCCATTTTTGGAGTTTAATTCAGATAATTTTTTACCATAACCAATTGGATGGGATTTAAGCCATTTTTCCTTTGACTTGTCAGGAATTAATACTTCATTCTCAATCCCATTAGGTAATAAGGCAGGAACGATGTCAAGATGGAAATCGTAACTTTTAAAAAACATATGAATTGATCTTCTTTGAGGGCTGACTTCAATGCTTAATTGTGATTCGTAATTTTCAAGGATATCTTTTAAATGTCTTAATACAAAATCAGGTGAGCCTCCTTCATATTCATTATCAACAAAAACTAAAATATCAACATCTTTAATATCACCTACATAAGTTTTGCGGGCATATGAGCCGATGAGTCTTGAATAAGGATCAATCGTCTTTAAATCATCATTTTCTTCGAGGAAGGAACGAATTTCAGCAGGAATTGTCTCAGCGTTATTGATTCTGTCCTTAGGAGGAGAGATATTTATTAAGAGATTGTTAAAATATTGAGATAACGTAAACATTATATTCTCCTATTTAACTTATTATATTACACAATATGTAGGATGTCAATCATGAAGGCATACAATATTTAGATTATTTACTATGTTTTTTATTTAATTCCCTACATTTGAATATTAGAATAATCGCGTTATAGGACAATATCTTTTCTCCATCATGTAATTATTTCTCAAATTTAGAAAAAGAAACTATGTCAAGTTATTGCATAAGAGCGAATAGCAGATATCCGTAGGGAAGAGGTGACTGTGGTTTTGGAAAGGGTAAACTGAAATACACACCCAATGGTAAATTGAAATACATAGGTAATGGTAAGTAGAAATACACTATCGAAGGTAAACAGAAATACACTATTGAGAGTGAAGAGAATTCTTTTTTTTTAGAAACTCCTGTAGGGTTTTAAAAACCTTACAGGAGCGGAAATGAAAAAACGAAAAATGTACAAAAAGATTCAAACATTTAAGCGGCAAGGGTATTGCAGCAATAAAATAGCGACTGAGCTGGAAATAAATCCCAGGACCGCAACCAAGTATTACAAAATGGATCAAAAAGAGTTTATAACTTATCGGGCAGAGCACATGTTTCGTGATAGATCTTTTGGAGAATATGAGCGTGACATTCTGGAAGTCTATGAGAAGAATGAATTTACAAAGCTTAATATGTCATCTGTATATGATTATCTGGAAGAAAGATACGACAAGCTACCTGGGAATGAGAAAACGCTTCGCAACTTTATAAGTTATCTTAAAGAGAAAGACAAGCTGAGGTTGAATAAGAATATAAGGACTTATATGAAAGTTGCGGAATTACCCTTTGGAAAACAGATGCAGCTTGATTTTGGTCAGTACACATGTCGGAGCGGTTTTAAGCTTTTCATCTTTGCTGTGGTTTTATCGGCCAGCCGGTATAAGTATGTGGTGTTTCAGGATCATGCCTTTAAAACCAAGGATGTCATTGATCATCTGCTTTCGTGCTTTGATTATTTTGGGGGCGTACCTAAAGAGCTTGTCATTGATCAAGACAGTTTAATGGTGGTAAGTGAAAACGCCGGAGACATTATCTACACTGATACTTTTAGATATTTTATCGAAGAGCAGGAAATAGGGATGTATGTCTGCCGCGGGGACGATCCTGAAACGAAAGGTAAGATCGAAAACTTTATAAAATATATAAAATATAATTTTTTCAACACCAGAGATTTTCTTCATATTGATGAAGCAAATAAAAGTGTTTTTAAATGGCTTAAAAGACGTGCTAACGGAAAAATCTCTCAGGCTACCAAGCAGATCCCGGCCATGCTGATCGAAAAGGAAAGAGAGCATCTCAGGCCTGTGTGTAACTCCATATTCAGGAAAGGGTCTCTTATTGGCAGAGAGGAAAGGAATGTCAAAGAGAAAGACTGTATCTCGGTAGATGCATGCAGGTATCAGCTGCCTGCAAAATACCGGAATAAAACGGTCGAGGTCTATATCACCAAGCAAAAACTGTTTATTTTCGACCTCTACACAGGAGAAGAGATCGTTGAATATGACCTTTCGCCCATTCCAGGGAAAAAGATAGCAAAGCGAGAGTTTAAAAGGGAAAAAGGCAAAACCGCAAAAGAGTTGAAAGAGCAAGTAACACATATGTTTGATACAGAGAACTGGAAACAATTTACAGAGAAAAATTTTAAAACTTTTTCTCGATATGTAAGAGACCAATGTGTAGAGGCAAAAAGGTACTTTACTGATAAGGATATAGAGATTAGTACCCTGGATGAGGCTCTTAAATACTGCCTTGAAAACGACACCCTGAGTTTTGCGAATCTGAAAGATACCTATGCTTATTTTAAAAAGGAGGGAAATGCCTTAGATATGCCTAAGTAGTCACAAACTACCTCCAGAGAGTGTCTGTGTGACCAGGAGTCTTTGAATATCAATCAAAGGGACTTAGCTGTATACAAAGACATAATCTGTAAAAGAGAGCAGTCACATGAAAGCATATGAACAGACTCTGACATATTTAAACACTTTGAAACTTAAAGGGATAGCAAATGGTCTTGATGAGATGATAAATGATGCAGAAAAAAAAAGACTCTTATATTACCTTTCTTAATCAAATATTTACCACTGAGATATCTTATAGAGTAAAACGCCGGATGGAGAGAAATATGACTGCGGCTCATTTTCCTGTAATAAAGAAAATAGATGATTTTGACTTTGGCCTTATAAAGGTTATAGGGAAATCTGAGGCGGTAAATCTCATTGACTGCCGCTGGATAGACAATCAGGAGAACCTGTTGTTTTTTGGGCCTCCCGGAGTAGGGAAAACTCACCTGGCCATTGCCTTTGGAGTGGCTGCGGTTGAGAAAGGCTATAAGGTTTGTTTTGAAAGAATAACCAATCTTATAAAACTTCTAAAAACAGCTGAAGTGCAGAAGAAATCTGAATACAGGATAAGAACAATAATGAAGTCAGCACTTATGGTAATAGACGAGATAGGCTACACGCCCATTGAGAAACGCGAGGCTAATCTTTTTTTCAGCATGATAAGTGAGATGTATGAAAAATTATCAATAATAGTCACTTCCAATAAAAGCTTTGACGCCTGGGCAGAAATGATGGGTGACAGTATTATGACCACAGCTCTTTTGGACAGGTTATTACATCATGCCAGAGTTTTTACTCTGGATGATGAATCTTATAGAATAAAAAATCAAAATAAGGAGGTTTAAATCATTTCCAGGTTACTGAAAAATGGTATTTCTGTTTTCCGAACCCTATGCATTTCTACTTACCGGGACTAGTGTAAAAGTCCTTGCCTTTTACAAGAGATTGTATTCGATGCTTAAAGGCAAAGAATTCGATACAGAACAGGATGAAATATCCCTTGCGGATTTGACTACGGATCAGATTAAAGAAGTAACATACAATCAAAATATACCCATTGAAACATTTGACTTTATAATCACTGATGAGTGCCATCGTTCTATCGAGGGGCTTAACTTGCCAGCATGAGTCTCTCAGACGTTCAAGAATGCGTTCGGCTTGCCGTATAATGATTTTTTTATCTTTGTTTATGTAATTCACCCACAAAATCACCTTAAGCGGTGATTTACATGAATTATAAATTGCGTAATAATTAAAATGTGGCAATGTTTTTTTAAGGGAGGTTGTTGCGGAGTCAAATTGTATGAACGAACTTGCTTTATTAAAATCCGTGTTTAGTCCAGTTCAGAAATATTTGACATTCGCAAATTATCCGACTAATAATATTTACGAAGATGTCAGCATAAGGAGGACACTATGAGACTTATCGATGTCCTTGATACTATTAATCAGATCGAGAAGA
>Ga0307380_10008019_pt1 | contig 13607 bp, 10 predicted proteins | sample UN3MG_FD_202239 | JGI IMG/M metagenome (GOLD analysis project Ga0307380, IMG submission 202239) | Soil microbial communities from Risofladan, Vaasa, Finland - UN-3 | ecosystem: Environmental > Terrestrial > Soil > Coastal area > Acid sulfate soil | place: Finland: Risofladan, Vaasa | collected... | reverse complement strand
CTATTTTTTGCGGTAGTCCTGGGTTTAAGTTGGGGAGTCGCCGGTAAAAATCCTTAACTGCGCCTTCCTCATTGAAAGTGATAGAATTAGGCAATGAAAGTTGGTTCCCGAGTATTCTTCAATACCTTTAGTCAGATTTTCGGTCGGGGAGTGGTGGTTGGAGTGTCTCTCTTAACTACCGCCGTCTTAACTCGTCTTGTTGGTGCTTCGGGTTATGGTGATTATGTTTTTATCACCGCTTTTGTCTTGATTTTTGTTGGTCTGTCTGACTTAGGCATAACCACGATTGCCGTGAGAGAGACAGCCAAAAAGAGAGGAGAGGCTTCAGTAATTTTCGGCAATGTTTTAAGCTTGCGCCTTTTTACTTCTTTTTGTCTTTTTCTGGTTTTGAATCTGGCGATTTTCTTTTTGCCGCAGTTTAGGAACTTGCGTGAACCCGCTTTTTTAGCTTCATTTGTCCTTTTCTTTTTAGTTCTGCGGACAACCGCGCAAGGAGTGCTCCAATCATCATTTCGGCTGGACTTAGTTTCGTTCCTAGAAATTCTGGCGGCGGGGGTTTTCCTTTTAGCCCTTGGCGGCCTTTTTTGGGCAGGCAAAGCGGTCTCTTTAAATTGGTTAATGGCGTTTTGGTTAGGCGGAGCCTTCTTGTCCGGCTGTTTGGGCTGGTTATTTTCTCGCCACTTTATTTCTTTCCGACCGACGCTTTCGCGACCAATAGCTGATCGTCTAGTGAGGGAAGCTTTACCGTTAGGTCTTTACCTTTTGCTTTATTCCGTTTATGACCGAGGGATTGACTCTTTTATGATTAAAACCTACGTTGACAGCGCGGCTGTGGGTTATTATGGTTTGGCTTACAAAATTCATGGTAATTTAATTCTGGGAGCGGCCTTTTTAATGAACAGCCTTTTTCCTTTTCTCTCTTCCTTGGAGGAGGGGACATCAATTTTGAAGAGAACTTTTGAAAAAACCTTTACGGTTCTTTTGCTAAGCGGACTGGCTATCCTTCTGGTTGGTTTGCCTTTGGCGCCCCCAGTAGTTAGGATAATTGCGGGGAGCGATTTTGCCCCCTCAGTTTTAGCCCTGCGGATTTTACTCCTGGCGACAGTTTTTGCCTATCTTAACCACCTTACGGGATATATAATGATTGCCACAGGTAAACAGAAAGAACTGTTTTCTTTTTCTTTAGTGGCGCTGGTGATTAATTTAGGTTTAAACTGGCTTTTGATCCCGCGGTATTCCTTTTTCGCCGCGGCTGGAGTAACGGTTTTAACCGAGCTTTCCATTTTCCTATTGACTCAGAGATTTTTGAGTCGACGATTGGGTCTAAGATATTCTTTTTCGGCCTTAGCGGATAATCTTAAATCGCTATCTTTAAAGAAACAAAAATATTTTCAGGAACTTTGACGGTAGGACTAATGAAAAAATATTTAATAATCAAAACTGACGGAGGAGCCCGTGGTAATCCGGGACCAGCCGCAGTTGGGGTTTTTATTGCTGACGAAAAAGGAAAGGAAATCGTTAGATTTGGAAAAGGAATTGGGCGAGCAACCAATAATGTAGCAGAATACCAAGCGGTAATTACCGCGTTGGAGTGGGTGAGGAATAATCTCAGGGATGAAATTCAGGAAGCAAAATTTTTTTTGGATTCGAACTTAGTGGTGAGTCAATTAAACGGTTGGTTTAAAATAAAGGAACCGCATTTGCGGGAATTGATAGTAAAAATTAGGGAGTTAGAACAACTTGTTGGCGGAAATATTTCCTATCATTACATTTCACGCAATGATAATAAAATTGCTGATAATTTAGTTAACTCTTCGCTTGATGGTTCAGCTCATTGAAGTAGTTTTTCACGTTCAGAATTTGTCATAACGGGTTTTTTTTGTTTTTAAAATCGTTTAGAATTTCCTTAATGTCTAGTTCCTCTTATAACCTAAGAACAGAATTTAGTAATTACGCTAATGTTTTAGTTATCGATGAGACCGGTGAGTACTCAGCGATACTGGTTGAAAAGCTTTTGGGCGCTAACTGTTCTCTAAATTATTTTGGCAAAGAAAGTCGGAATTCTTTTTCTTATCTCTCATCGAGAAAAGAATTTCAATATCTTAATTCTTTTTCGGAAATTGATTCCCTAAAAAAAATTGATTATCTTTTTTATTTGCCGGCGCCGTTTGGCGTTAATCTTCCTCTCCCAAAACTTGCAGAAAGTGTTTTTAGGGGAGCTTTAATTAAAGAAAGAGATCTTTTTCGCTTAACTCAAGAAAACGCGTGTAAAATTTTAGTTTGTTGTGCTGTCGATTCAATGGCCATTGAAAAATATCAGGGTTTAGTGGGCGAGAGGGGACTAAATGCGCGGTTGGCGGTTTTTGACTGTCTTTATGGTCCAGGAATTAAATTAGGGTTATTGGGTGAGCTTTTTCGAGCCGGGGTTAGCGGATACCCGGCGAAAATTCCTTGGCCGGCGGAGGAACCAATTTTTCCTTTGTCAGCAGAAGCCCTGGTGGGAGAGATTATCAGTTTGGCCTTTTCTCCCCAAACTAAAGGGCAGGCCTACTTTTTGGAGGGAAGACAAACTAATTTAGCCGATTTTATCAATTCTCTGAAACAGTTCTGGCCCGGAATGACGGTAGACTTTTTGCCAGCTGAGAGGAAAAGGAGGAAGGGTAAAGAGTGGGGCTTGGAGGAATTGTTGGTTAATGAGAATTGGGAGGAGGGGCTGGTTAAGACCGTTGATTGGTTTCAGAAAACTTTTCCTCCGCCGGCCCCGCCAACCGTTTCGCTTTCCCAAACGAAAACAATTTTACCCAAGAAAGAGCTTGTCCTTCCTGAGGAACTTTCGAAGCCGCCGAGCTTTACTCCGGAACCCTTATTGGAGCCACCCCTCCCTCCAGAGCCAAGAGAAAACGAAAAAGAGAAAAAACCAACTTTGCCAGAATTTTTGGTTCAAGAAAAACTTCCCTCTAGGCGAGAAAAGAAAACAGAGGCCGATCGTCTAGCGGTTTCGACCCCCAGGAAACTGTTCTGGGGCTTAGGTATCTTTCTTTTTCTTTCTTTTAGTTTCTTTATTTTACCTTTATTCTTGGCTGGCACCCTTGGTCTTTGGGGAATGAAGGAATTGGAAGGAGCGCGTCAAGCGGTTGACCGCGGGGGTTTTTCTTTGGCCCTTAAAAAAAGCCATTCCGGCGAGAAGTTTCTAAATTTTTCTCAGCGACTGCTTTTAACTACCAGTCCTTTTTATGCCTTAGTGGGGTTTGATAAACAAGTGGCGGTGGTGGTGGCCGTTTTCCAATTTAGCCAAAATCTTAATGAAACGCTTCAATTTGCCTTGTTGGCCAGTCAAGACCTTTTTGCCTGGACGGATAATTTTTTTGAAGGGGGGGAGGTAAATCAACCGGAAATATTGGGATCAATTAAAGCGAACTTAGCTTCTGCCTACGAACAAGCTTCTTTGGCTCAATCTTCTTTGGCAGCAGTGGAGCCGGGCTTCAAATATTTAAAACAAACTACTCAGTATGAAAAGTTGAAGAACTATTTGCCGGAAAGCCGGGAAATTTTAATTAAAGGCCAATCTTTATTGGCCCTTTTTCCTGAGATCTTAGGTTTTTCGGGCAGAAAAACATATTTAATTCTTTTTCAGAACAACGCTGAGCTGCGGCCGACGGGGGGTTTTATCGGCTCTTATGCGATTGTCAATTTGGAAAATGGTAAGTTAGTCGGTTTTGAGGTTTTTGATGTTTATCAGGCCGATGGTCAACTGAAAGGCCATGTTGAACCCCCGGCAAAACTCAAGGAGTACTTGGGGGAAGCGAATTGGTTTTTGCGGGATTCCAATTGGGATCCGGATTTTGCTGTTTCGGCTCAGCGGGCCCAGTGGTTTTTAGATAAAGAGCTTCAGGTAACGACTGACGGAGTGATGGCGGTCACTTTGGAGACAGCCCGGAAGATACTGGCGGCCTTGGGTGAAGTCGAGGTCCTGGATTATCAGGAAAAGGTTAATCAGGACAATCTCTTCCAGAAAGCCGAATATTATTCAGAATTGGGCAGTTTCCCTGGCTCCACTCAAAAGAAGGATTTTTTGGGCAGTCTTTTTCAGTCTCTTTTCGAAAGAATTAAAAACGCTGAAGAGGGAGAGCTAATGGAGGTGGGAGGAGCTCTTTTTTCCTCGTTGGAGCAAAAAGAAATTCTTTTTTATTTTAACGATGCGGCGGTGCAGAAAGTGGTGGGAAGCCTGAATTGGAGCGGGAACATTCGCGAATACCAACCAAAGGCAGGGTTAGTGGCGGCTTTCCCGGATTACCTTTTTCTCAATGAAACTAATGTCGGAGTGAACAAGGCCAATTACTTTTTACAAAGAAAAATTGACCATCGAATTAACCTTAGTCGCGATGGTCGAGTTGAAGAGAAATTAACGATTGCTTATGAAAACCAAAGCCAATCTGAAGATTGGCCGGCCGGGACTTATAAAACCTACTTGAGGCTCTATCTACCCCAAGGGGCTAAAGTCACTTCAATTCTGATTACCGACCCTAAAAACTCCTCTCTCTGGTTGCCTTTCGAATGGCGATATTTTGATATTTCGGAAGACCATAATAAAGCGCTTTTCGGTTTCTTCTTTGAGGTGCCAATTCAGACCAAAAGGGCAATCGAGATTAAATATGAACTAGCTCAAAGAATGGATTTCTCTCAGAGGCTTAACGCTTATCTTCTTTTAGTTCAAAAACAGCCAGGAGCTCATCCTTCGGACTACACTCTTAATTTTGCTTATCCAGAGAACTTTGTTCCGGTGAGGGTGATTCCTTCGGCGATAGTTGGCCAACAGCAGCTTTTGACTAGTGATAAGCTGATTAAGGACCTCATTTTTCAACTGGACTTGGCTCACTGACTACTTTTGGTTTGCATTAAGCTTGAATTTTTGTTAAAATTCAAAAGTTGCTTTGTTAATTTATTAGAGGAAGAGAATGGCAGAGATTAAATTAAACGCTCAAAAAAGAACGGTCACTGGCCGAAAAGTCAAAAATTTAAGGAAAGAGGGCCTAGTGCCGGCCAATGTCTTTGGTAAGAATACTTCTTCGATCGCGGTAACCCTAAAAAAGGACGAATTTGCGAAAGTATTTGAAGAAGCAGGTGAAACCGGAATTGTAAAACTGTTAATTGCCGATGACAAAGAAGAGAGACCCATTTTAATTCAGAATATCCAAAGTGACCCTTTAACGGAAGAGCCGCTTCACGCCGATTTGCGCCAAATTATCCTGACAGAAAAGATAACCGCGATGATTCCGGTAGAGATGATGGGTGAATCACCGGCGGTGGAGCAGAAGCTGGGAATTTTAATTCAAACCGTTGCTGAAGTAGAAGCGGAAGCGTTGCCAATGGATTTACCAGAACATTTTGTGGTTGATGTGACGAGGCTGGCTAATGTCGGAGATGAGTTTACAGTCAAAGACCTTTCTTACGATAAAAGCAAAGTCGAGATTCACGCAGAGGAGAACTTAGTTTTAGCTAAGATTGAACCTTTGGCGAAAGAAGAAAAAGTTGTGGTTCCGCCAGCAGAAGAGGTGGTCGAAGAAGAGGCTAAAGTTCCAGCTGAAGCTGAGGCTCCAGCCGAAGCGGAAGAGGCGCCAGCGGAAGAGAAAAAAGAAGAAGAAAAAGAGTAACGCCTACTTTCTTAAAAGTTCTTCCAGGAGAGAAATCTTTTGGTTATTGGGATCCAGATTTTTGGCGTGGTTGAGAGCCTCCTGAGCTTTTTCTCGGTTGCCAGCTTCGGCATAAGCGGCAGCCAACTTAAGCCAGCCGTCGCGGAAGTCAGGTTTTTCGGCGACAATTTTTTCCCAGTTGGCAATTTCCTGCCTCTGGGTTTGGATTTCGGCTTGCAGGCCTAAGACTCGACGGTTAGTCTTTAGATTCTCGGCTCGCAATGCCAGGCAGGCAATGATGAAAAAGAGAAGAGCAAAAACAATACTGGGGGATGTTTCTTTTAGTTTCTTATCAAGAGTGGACCAATATTTCCAAAAGTAGCTTGGAAAGAAGGGATGGACTTTGTGCTGGCTCTTTCCCACCTTAGAGTTTCTGGCCATAAGGCCATTCTAGATTATTTTTGGACTTTTGGCCAGGGAGTAACAATGAGGGGCAAGTCGTCTTTCCGGGGAAATTCCTGCCACAGCGTTTCGGTGACAAACGGCATAAAAGGATGCAAAAGTTTTAGGCTGTTTAAGAAAACATAACGCAGGACAGAGAAAACCACTTTATCGTTTTCCTTGATTCTTGTTTTGGCATACTCAAGGTATTGATCGGCAAAGCGGTGCCATAAAAATTCATAAATTGCCTCTGAAGCTAAGCCAAAATGATATTTTTCAATTAATTTGGTTACGCTCTTAACGGTGACATTGAAGTCTTTGATAATAGCTTTATCTTCTGACTTTAGACCGGCTAAGCCATCTGAATATTCCGGTAAGTCTGCAAATTTTGGGTATTCTTTTGCCTCAAGATTGCTCAAGATAAAGCGGCCGATGTTCCAAACTTTGTTGGCAAAATTGCGCATTGCCTTAATTTTTTCTTCGGAAACGACAATGTTTGAAGCAGGAGCAACACCAAAAACCAAGGACATTTTCAGAGCATCAGCTCCATATTCTTCTGACATAATTAGTGGGTCAACCACATTGCCTTTAGATTTACTCATTTTCTGGCCCCTCTTATCAACTACTTGCGCGTGGAGGTGCACCCATTTAAAAGGAACCTCACCCGCCAAATAGATTCCGAACATCATCATCCGGCCGACCCAAAAAAACAAGATATCCCAAAGAGTATCCAAAACACTGGTAGGGTAGAAGTATTTAAAGTCTTCAGCGCTTTTTTCCGGATGCTCCACCTTAAAACCCAAAGTAGTCAACGGCCACTGGCCGGATAAAAACCAGGTATCAAAGGTATCGGTTTCTTGGAGTAGGTGAGTGCCCCCACATTTTTCGCAAGTTTCTTTTTCTTCAATGCTGAAAGTGGCTTCTACCGGAGCCATTAAATTTTGTAAACCCTCTTTAATCTCTTCAAAAGTATATTTGTCTTTCAATTCCTGATAAGTATCCCTAGTCAGATTTTGGTTTTTATTAAGAAAGTTTAGTTTTATCTTGGGATTACAATCCAGGCAATACCAAGCCGGAATTCTTGGGCCCCAAACGATTTGTCGGCTGATATTCCAGTCGCGAATGTTAAGAAGCCAGTCGAGGTAAAGTTTTTTAAATCTAGGTGGGAAGAATTTGGTCTGGCCGGATTTGGCTGCTTCAATTGCTGGCTTGGCCAGAGGAGCAATTTTAACAAACCACTGGGGTGAAAGCAGAGGCTCAATTATATTTTGGCAACGATAGCAAATACCAATAGTGTGCTTAAGCGGTTCAACTTTGATTAATTTTCCTGCTTTTTTAAGCTCTTCAATGGTTTTTTCTTTGGCTGCTTTAGGATAAAGGCCGGTGATTTCCGGGGTGCAATTAATCATTTTGCCACCAAAATCAATGCAAGAAAGAGCGGGTAAACCATGCCGCTCCCCAATTTCAAAATCAGTGATGTCGTGGCCGGGAGTAATTTTTAGCGCCCCGGTGCCAAAATATGGCTCCACTGCTTGGTCAGCAATGATGGGGACTTCTCTTTCTACCAGGGGGACAACAGCTTTCTTCCGGATAAGATTTTTATATCGCTTGTCTTTGGGGTTAACGGCGACGGCGACATCGGCAAAAATAGTTTCCGGTCGGGTAGTGGCAACTTGAATTGGGCCATAGTCGAGATAGTAGAGGGACTCATCTTTTTCAACATGGTCAACTTCGAGTTCAGAGAAAGCGGTGCCACAGTTAATGCAGTAATTGACAATTCTTTGGCCACGATAAATCAAGTTATCATGGAAAAGCTTTTTGAAAGTGGATAGAACTTGTTTAACAATTTCCGGCTCCAGACTATAGTGATAACGGCTCCAGTCCAGAGAAAAACCAAGCTTTTTAAGTTGATTTTTATTGATTTTTCGGTTCTCTTCCACAAAATCCCAAATTAGCTGGAAAAGTGTCTGGCGGTCATAATCGAAGCGGCTTTTGCCTTTTTTGGCCAATTCTCTTTCAAAAACGAATTGAGTTTCGATGCCGGCGTGGTCTGCTCCTGGCAACCATAAAGTGGGGTCACCAAGCATCCGGTGGTAGCGCACCAAAATATCCTGGATGACAAAAAGAGCGTGGCCCATATGAATAGGATCATTAGCATTGGGAAGGGGGAGAAGGATGGTAAAGGGCTTTTTGTTTTGATCAATTTTGGGCGTAAAGCAACTACTCTTTTCCCAGAGGGAATAGATTTTTTCTTCATGTTTTTGCGGCTGGTAGACGGGTTCCATAGGCCTTATTTTATCACTTTTTACCTTCAGCCGCGAGTTATGCTAAAATCACCTACGATGCTTTCCCAAGATGCCCAACATCTAATTTATTTTTTGGCGGAAAGAGATAAGGAAAAGCAGGCGGACGGACAAAAGCCTAAAATTAGCCTTTCCTCCGCCGTTGGCCTTTTTGCTTTCATTTATGAAAAAGCCAGGAACTTCGTTGATTATCAGGAGGAGCATTTGCTCTTACGGCGAGCAATTACTCGGATTCTTGTAAGAAGGACTAAGACGGAAACGAACCCCCAAAAATTAATTGAAGAATTAGTGGGAGAGCTTTTGATGGCTCGCTATTTAAGCAACGGGTTTTTGAGTGAGGAGAAAGTAACAATTGCCAAAAGAATCTTGGATAAGTATTTCTTGCTTTATCGACACCTTGGTCAGAGGAGGCTGGAAAACGGGGAAAGCCTTTGGGATTTTTTGCTTTCTTTAGCCGGGCGGGAAACTGAGGAGATTTTCGTTCCTTCAAATGAGGATTTACTCATCAATTTTGCCTTGAAAAAGATTGAAAAAAGGGTGATTTGGCCTAGCGGTGGTAGTGATGAAGAAAAAAGAACCCGGTTGCTGATTGCCTTAATGAGAGCGCTATCGAAAGATGAGGACCGAACGATATATTTTCACCTATGGCGGCTGTATTTTCCTTTTTGGAGTGAGGCAACGGAAAAAGAAATTATCTTAACGGCCAAAAACTTTACTGAGGCGGACTCCACCCTTAGAAAGCTTTTAAGCGAGAGCCAAGGAGAACCGCTAATGCGGCTTTTAAAAAAGCAAATTGCCCCATTTGAGATTTTAAGAGATTTAATCAATCAAGGTTTTGTGGAAGTGGAGGAAACTTTTTCTTCGTCTGATAAATTAGCGAAAGCGGCAGAAACTGCCGCGGCGGGACGATACCGGCGAGCCCTCTCGACCTTAAGGCGCAGTGCCGCCAACTCTTTTGTTTATATTTTTGTTACCAAGATGGTTTTTGCTTTGGCAATTGAAATTCCTTATGAGCTTTATGTCGCCAGTCACGTTAACTTTTTGCCGATTTTAATTAACCTCTTTTTCCCGCCTTCGCTGATGCTTTTTATGGCGTTAACGGTGGAGATGCCGACTAAAGAAAATACGCGAAGAATTGTGGAAGACATTTTAGTGATGACTTTTGGCGAAAGCGGGCTTACACCGCTAAAGATTGATTTTTCCAGTCAAAAATCTCCTTTCTTAACTTTTCTTTTCCGTTTCTTTTACGGCCTGGCTTTTTTGCTGACCTTTGGTTTGACGGTTTTTGTCTTGAGTAGGCTTAACTTCTCTTTGGTTTCGCTAGGAATTTTCTTTTTCTTTCTCTCCTCAATTGCTTTTTTTGCTTTCCGCATCCGCTCCTCTTTCAAAGAATTAGTGGTAGGAGAAGAAGGTGCCAATTTTGTCTCCACCACTTTGGATTTTTTTATGCTGCCTTTTGTTAAGGTGGGTCGGGCGATCTCCACTGGCCTAAAAGAAGTAAACATCTTTGTTTTTATATTTGATATTATTCTAGAAGCGCCGTTTAAGACCTTGCTGGAAATTATTGAAGGATGGCGTCAATTCTTGCGTGAGAAACGGGAGGAAGCCCTAAACGTGATTAAGTAGTTATTGTCCTGTTCCTCTTAAATACACTGCTTGCCAGGGTTTGTAATAAGAATAGAAAGTTTTCTTTTCTAGTACTTCGCCCCCACGAGTAACTTTATAGTCAAAAGAGGCTTTGGCTCCCCAAGCCTTCCAGTCAATCTGTTTAATCGCTCCCGCTGGCAAAGTCGGGTCGTCTTGGTAAAGATCGGGTGGGGGGGGCACTTTGTCCCAAACTTTTGCTTTGGAAATCTCCACTTTTCGACCGTCGCTAGTGCCATAAATTTCAAAGGCCAATTGCTTAGTTTTAAGGTTAATTGATCTTTGAATTAATATATGGGCGGGAGTATTATTTTTAAATTTCAAGTCGGCAGTAGGGTCGAAAACGGTCGCATCAAAACCGGGGCCTAAATCATCTTCATAATAGTGAACTCGATAAGCGTGGGCATGTCTTTCGGTAATCGGTAAACCAGCGTTGAAAGTCGCTCGGAAAAGAGTAGTGGAGACTTGGCAAACGCCTCCGCCGTCGCCTAAAACCGTGCGCCCGTCTTTAATAATGTAAGCTTGTTTAAAACCGGTGTCAGCGGAAACATCGCCTAAAGTACGGTTAAAAGAAAACTCTTCACCGGGGCCGATTAAAGTGCCATTTATTTTCAAGCTGGCTAGATTGAGGTTATGAACTCTTTCGCTGATAGAGCCGTAAAAAAATGAGCTGCCGCGCCCCAGGAGTTCTTTAATTCCCAGGGAATTGACATCCCCGGTCGAAATTTTAGCCGGGGTTTTATTAACAGGAATGATTATTTCCTCTTTTTCCTCGCCCTCTTCGAGTGAAGATAAAGCTTCCTCAAATTCATTGCCAAAGCGGTCTTCTTCTAGGGCAATCCCCTCTCGAGAAGGACGGAAAAGCGTTACCCGATTGTTTTCAAAATGAAAAGCAGCGTCTTCAGCCGGGCGGTTTACCGTTTTGGCCAAATTTTGGGCGAATTCGGTGATTCTGGTGCGGTCAAAACCACCGGCAAAGGAAAGGAAACTTATTATCTCTTCATCTTTGGTAGTCCAACTTTGGTCATCTAATTTAAGCCCGATTTGTTTATTCAGGAAAAGTTCGGCCCTTTTTTCGGTGGCGGCTGCCATTTCTGGAGAAATAGCGGGAGTAATGATAGTTAAAGGAATAGAGAGATTAGCCTTTGACTGAGGGCAAGCGAGGGTTTGGAAAAGACTTTCTTTTAGCTTTTTTGAATTAACCTCTTGACCATTTTCTCCTTTCTCTACGGATACGGTCTTTTTTTTCTGGGCATCTTGATTAATTTTGATTGATGGTTCAACGGCTGGTAAGTAAAGCTCGGCGGCGATATCACTAATTTGGGCCTCAAGCTTCTTCTCATCAATTTGGAAATCAAAGACAAAGTCTTTGCCTTGATAAGTAACCAGAATCAGCTGTTTTAAGTATTCTAAGGGAAATTTGCCTCGGCCGGCCCGGATGATTTTTTGAGTGGTTATTGTCGGTTGGTATTGCAGAGAGGATAAATTCAAAGAGCGATTCTGTTTTTGGGAAGTAAGAATGATTTCTGGTTGAGCTTGAGTTTCAATGATGCTGGTTAAGAAAAGAAAAACTTCATTTTGACTTTTACCTAAAAGGGGGGTTTGGCAAATCGTCACGCGGGGGTAAGCTCGGTTCTTAAAGGCTAAAAGATAGGCGGACAAAATGGCCAAGGGGGTTCCCAGCAGTATAACGAGAACAAAACCGAGCCAATTTAGCCGTTTTTCCTTGTTTTCCTTCGGAATTTTTTTTATTATGTTTTTAGCGACTTTTTTAATCGCTCGCCATGGAGATAAGTTCATTGCCGACAACTCCTCTTGCAACCACTCTGCCACCCGTTTCTCCGGGAACGCCAGCGTCGGTCAGCGCTTCGGCGCCGCCTTTGGCGAGTAACCCGCCCTCATTTTCCCCTGCGCCAACCAGGAATTCAAGAACCAAAAAAATTCTTTTGGGCTTAGCGGCAATTTTGATCTTGGGATTGGTTTTGTCAATTTTTACCATTTTTTTAAGGAGAAATGCAACTCAAACCAAGGTGGTTCTGACTTATTGGGGACTTTTTGAGCCTCCTTCAGTTTTTCAGCAAGTTATTGCAGACTTTGAAAAAACTCACCCCAAAATAAAAATTAATTACTCTCAAGAGAATTTAAAAACCTATCGAGAGAGACTGCAAGCAGCGTTAGGTCGGAATGAGGGCCCGGATATTTTTCGAATTCACCAGACTTGGATTCCCATGCTTGGCAGTTTTTTATCACCGCTACCGGCGAATGTTTACGATGCGGCTGCTTTTGAGCAGACTTTTTATCCCTCAGCTCAAGAGATGCTGCGTTTCCAGGGTCAATATATGGCTATCCCTTTAGAGTTCGACGGTTTGGCCCTTTTTTATAATGAGGACCTTTTTCGGGCGGCCGGGAAGACGCCACCGCGCACATGGGGAGAGCTCAAAAAAGCGGCTTGCGAGCTAACGGTTAAAGACAATCAGGGAAAGATTCGAACTGCCGGCGTCGCTTTGGGAACGACGAAAAATGTGGAACATTGGTCGGATATTTTAGGTCTAATGATGCTCCAAAATGACGCCAATTTGGCCAACCCCGCTTTTTGTAGTCAAGAAAGTAGTTCGGGTTTGGAGGGGGGAGAGGTTTGTTTGGGGCGAGACGCTCTCACTTTTTACACTCTTTTTGCCAGCAGCCAGGCCTGTGAAGATGAAGGAATGAATACGGGAGCGGTTTGGGATGAGCTTATGCCTACCTCAACTTACGCCTTTGCTACCGGTAGTGTGGCGATGTATCTCGGCCCATCTTGGGAAGTTTTTGAGATTAAGCAGCTAAACTCCAATCTTAATTTCAAAATTGTCCCGGTGCCTCAATTAGAAGGTAAAAATGTGGCTTGGGCAAGTTTCTGGGTCGAAGTGGTTTCCAAAAATTCCAAACATCAAGCTGAGGCTTGGGAATTCTTGAAGTACCTTTCCTCCAACGAGGTAATGCAAAAACTCTATCAGACTCAAAGTGCCCTGAGGCTTTTTGGCGAACCTTATTCCCGAGTCGATTTGGCCAATAGCTTGAAGGGGCAGCCCTTCGTCGGGGCTTTTATAGAGCAAGCGCCTTATGCTCAAGGTTGGTATTTGGCTTCTCGAACCGGCGATAATGGCCTAAACGACCAGTTAATTAAATATTATGAAGATGCGGTTAATGTTGTTAATCTGGGCGGAGATCCACTGGCTGCTCTGACCACTGCTAGTCAGGGGATTACCCAAGTCTTGAGACAATACGGGGTGGCCAAGTAGATGCAAAGATGCAAAGCCTTAGAGATTCAGGGGGAGTTCTCCAAGCGCTAATTTATGCTGATGTTTTTGATTATCCCTTAACCCTCGAAGAGTTGAGGAAGTTTTTGATCGGCGGCAATGAAGTTGGGATTAAAACTACCCAAAAGGCCTTGTTAAGGATTATCGCGGATTTAAAGCAGATTGACACGGACGGGGAATGGTTTTTTTTAAGGGGGAGAGAAAAAATTGTTGAGCTGAGGAAAAAGAGAGAAAAGTGGGCGAGAGAGAAGTGGGTGATTGCCCAAAAAACAGCGGCAAAGTTAGAAAGAATT
>Ga0307380_10008017_pt1 | contig 13610 bp, 14 predicted proteins | sample UN3MG_FD_202239 | JGI IMG/M metagenome (GOLD analysis project Ga0307380, IMG submission 202239) | Soil microbial communities from Risofladan, Vaasa, Finland - UN-3 | ecosystem: Environmental > Terrestrial > Soil > Coastal area > Acid sulfate soil | place: Finland: Risofladan, Vaasa | collected... | reverse complement strand
TGAGTGGGATGACTATTGGCAACATCATATGCAGTGCGAATACGACAGGCGATTCGACAGTGCGGCGGCGTGAAAAGATAGTGTCAGAGAATGGCCGCGCCCAAAGCAATTTTCTCTCAGAAGATCAAGACATTCGTACAGCTCCTGCACATGCTGGAGACTTCCAAGCAACACACGATCATCGTGGTGCCGGACACCAATGCTCTGGCCATTTGCCCTGAATTCTCAAGGTACGCTGAAATCGCTGGCCAAGCTAGTTTCGCTCTGGTCATCATGCCTACGGTGTTATCGGAGTTGGACCAGCTCAAGATCACCGCCCGTGACGAGGAGTTCCGCAGTAGGGTCAAGTCGGTTATCACCCGGATCAAGGGCTTGCGCAATCAGGGCAGTCTTATAGACGGCGTCACAGTCAACAGGGAAACGACTGTGCGGATGGAAGCGCGAGAGCCGGATTTCCGAAGTACCCTCTCATGGCTGGAAACAAGCAATAACGACGACAGATTGATAGCGAGCGTGCTGGAACTGCAGAGGCGGGAGCCGTCCGCCTTGCTCATTCTGTGCACGAGCGATATCAACCTACAGAACAAAGCAGAAATGGCGAATATTCCCTTTGCTGAGCCGCCATCTGGCGAGTGAAGACAGTTGACGCGTGGCCAGCACAAGATCGTGTTCAGCAATTGGTCAGCAAGCAGGCGCCGCCGCGTTACGACAGCGACTTGAGCATAACAACTCGAACATGAAGCTGAATAGATGGTCCGAATGCGGTTGTCTTGAACACAGTGGAGAAGCACTAACGCAATTCAGCTTGGGATAGTGTCCTGCCGCCTAGTGCGATGGTAGCGCACACAGAGAGGCATCGCCGAGTATCAGTCTGGTGTCCTTGCCCCTAGCTGACCTCACCCAAGTCGGTGCTCAAGCGTCTTCTACGGTTCTCAGTGCCCCACGGTTAACACTCCCGTTTCCTCCGCCCTCCTTAACAAACCCCCTCTTCCCGTGGATATAGTGGTTAACAGGAACGCCCGATTCCGCCACTGTCCGCACCACGAGGAGCAGCAGTTTGCCGCACCGCAGAAAGCTCACCGACTTGACGCCGCGCCAGCGGCGTGACCAGATCATCTCCATCCTCGCCGGTGGCCTTGCCCGCGTGCCCCAGGCGGCCGGAATCCAGCCCGAAAAAGACGAAGAAAGCTCCGCCGGTTCTCCGAAGAAAGCCTTGACTTTGCAGGCGAAAAACGGCTCACTGTGAGTCGTGGTTAACGGCGTTCTTCGAAGGAGAAACAATGGCAAACACCACGAGCATTCAGGAGCAACTGGCCGCGATGCGGGCGATGTCGCCCGGCCAGTTGCGTGAGCAGTACCGGGAGCTGTTCGGCGAGGAATCGCGGTCGGGCAACCGCCAGTGGCTGTATCGCCGCTGCGCTTGGCGGCTCCAAGTGCTGGCCGAGGGCGACCTCTCGGAGCGGGCACGGGCCAAGGCACGCGAACTCGCCCGCGACGTAGACATCCGCGTGCGTCCGCCGTCGCAGGCGAGGCTGGCGCCCTCGCAATGGCCAGCCGTCACGCGTTCGGCGAAGCAGCGCGTGAAGTGCACCGCCGACGCCCGCCTGCCGATGCCGGGCACGCAGCTCACGCGGAAGTACAAGGGCCGCCTCTACCAGGTCGAGGTGCTCGACGGCGCCTTCGCCTACGACGGGCAGGTCTACCAGAGCCTCTCGGCCATCGCCAAGGTCATCACCGGCGGGCACTGGAGCGGCTTCCTGTTCTTCCGCATCGCCGACCCCCGAAAGGAGGTACGATGAAGGTCCAGCCGAAGAAAGTCCGCTGCGCGATCTACACGCGCAAGAGCACCGACGAGGGCCTCGAGCAGGAATTCAACTCGCTCGATGCCCAGCGCGAAGCCGCCCAAGCCTACATCACCAGCCAGAAGCACGAGGGCTGGGAATGCCTGCCGGATCGCTACGACGACGGCGGCTACTCGGGCGGCAACGTCGACCGACCCGCGTTCCAGCAACTGATGGCGGACGTGGAGGCGGGCAAGGCCGACTGCATCTTGGTCTACAAGATCGACCGCCTCTCGCGTTCCCTGATGGACTTCGCGCGGATAATGGAAACCCTGGAGCGGTGCGGCGTGTCGCTGGTGAGCGTCACGCAGCAGTTCAACACCACGACCTCGATGGGCCGGCTCACGCTGAACATCCTGCTGTCGTTCGCCCAGTTCGAGCGCGAGATCATCTCCGAGCGCACCCGCGACAAGATGACCGCGGCCCGCCGCAAGGGCAAGTGGACCGGCGGCAGGCCAGTGCTGGGGTACGATGTCGATCCGAAGGGCGGCCGCTTGCTGGTCAACAAGGCGGAGGCGATCCAGGTGCGGGACATCTTCCGCACGTACCTCGATGAAGGTTCGCTGCAGCGCACGGCGGAGATACTGCGCCAGCGAGGCTGGACGACCAAGCATTTCAAGACGCGGAAAGGCACGTGGAGCGGCGGCACGCCATTCAGCAAGCCCACGCTGCGGCTGATGCTGAACAACGTGATTTACACGGGAAAGGTCCGCACCAAAGGCGAGGTCTTCGCCGGCGAGCACAAGGCTATCATCGAGGATGAGCTGTTCGAGGCGGTGCAGGTGACGCTGCGACGCAACCACGCCGCCAACGAGAACTGCATCCACCGGAGGCACGCGGCGCTGCTGAAGGGTCTGATGCGATGCAAGCACTGCGGCTGCGGAATGACGCACCACTTCACCACGCGGAGCAACCGCCGGTATCGCTACTACGTGTGCATCAACGCCCAGCGGAACGGCTGGAGCCAGTGCCCCGCGCCATCGCTGCCTGCGCGGGAACTTGAGGAGTTCGTGGTCGACCAGATCCGGTCGATGGGCAGCGACAAGGCCCTGCTCGAGGAAATCCTGCAGAACGCGGAGTCGCAGTTGCAGGCGGAGCTTGAGCAACTGGAATCGCAGCGCAAGCAGGCCAACAGGAAGCTCCGGTCGATCGGCCGCGAGATCGGTGTCCTCGGCCCGCGAGCCGGCCTGCACGAGGGTGCGACACGCGAACTGGGCCACCTGCAGGAACTCCTGCATGACCAGCAGCAGGAGGTGCGGCGGCTCGATGAGCAGCTCGCCGCGATCCGCGAGCGGATGGTGGAGTCCGGCGAGCTTGCCGGCGCCGCGGAATCGTTCGGCCCGCTGTGGGACTCGCTGCCGCTGGCGGAGCAGGCGGCGCTGGTCAACCTGCTGATCGACCGCATCGAATACGACGCGGACACCGAGTCCATTTCCATCAGCTACCACCCGACGGGCATCCGCACACTGGTCGGACAGCACGAGGAGAACGCGATATGCCAGACGGCCTGACCGTGACGAAGAAGATTCACTTCACGAACACCAACAAGGGCAAACTCGAGCTCAAGTCCGGCCCGCGTCCGGTGCGAAACACGCCAAGCGGCCGCGTCCCCCGCATCGCGCGGCTGATGGCCTTGGCGATCAAGTTCGACGGCCTGCTGCGTTCCGGTGCGGTCCGCGACCAGGGAGAGCTCGCAGCCCTCGGCCACGTCAGTCGGCCGCGCGTCACACAGATCATGAACCTCCTGCACCTCGCCTCCGACATTCAGGAGGAGATTCTCTTCCTTCCCCGCGTCACCAGCGGCCGCGATCCCATCGGCGACCACGACGTGAGGCCAATTGCGGCAGAGGTGGATTGGGGGAGGCAGAGGAGGAAGTGGAGGACTATGGCAGTTTTCAACGGAAGACCAAGTCTGACGGTGTTTCGCGCGTGAGATCCCGGAAATCCCGCCTGCCGCACTGCGAACTCGTACAGCAGATTTCCGAGGCCAACCTGCTGAAGTTCACGTCCGTGAAGGGCGCTGACTTGCCGGAATGCGACCCGTTGTCCTGCTATAAGCCATTACGCTGTAATCCTTTCCGCTCCATGCTCCTTGCCATCTGCACACGCTGAAAGATCATGAAAAAACGGTCATGAAAAAAACAGTTGACATACATGTCAACGTTGACTATAATGTCTACTATCGTTTTTCGGTTTGGGCCGTCACAAGACTTGAGGCTGACTATGGCTGGAAACCCTGCATTCGGAAGCTACATACGCAAACTCCGGGAGAAGCGCAAGCTTACTGACCCCAGTTTCTCCCTGCGACGGTTCGCGGAGACGATCGGGATCAGCCCGACCTTTCTCAGCAAGATCGAGACCGGCGAGCTTGATCCTCCGGCACCTGCCCGCATCAAGAAGATGGCCGAGCTGCTGGAAGTGAATGCCGATGACTTGTTGATTCTGGCAGACAAGTTCGATCCCGAGCTGAAGGAGATCATCAAGGATCAGCCGAAGGCGATGGCCGATTTTCTGCGAACGGCGCGGGATGTGAACCTTTCGGAGGAGGGGCTCCGCAAGATCACCGAGCAGATTCGTAAACTCAAGCACTGATCAACACCACGAGGTCCTCATCGGATGAACGTTCGGTATATGCCCCATGCACATATCGATGGCGCCGCCATTTCTTTGTTGAACGCCTACGGGCGGCAGCAAGGTCAGATCACCCACCCACCTGTCCCCGCGGATGAAATCATGGAATGCCATCTGCGGCTGTCGCTGCTGTTCGACGACCTGCGGAAGAAGTTTGATGACCCCAGCGTACTGGGGGCAATGCGGGTTGACCGCCGGGAAGTGCTGATCGACCAATCCCTCGATCCCTATGGGAATCCATCTCTGAAGGGACGCTACCGCTTCACCATCGCCCACGAGATCGGCCACTGGATACTCCACCGCGAACAGTTCGAGATGGCACTAAGTGCGCCGCTGCTGGACAGCGAGAAGGGGCCTTCCATCATCTGCAGGTCGAGCCACAAGAAGCCGCGCATCGAGTTGCAGGCGGACCGCTTTGCCGCCTACCTTCTGATGCCGGTCGAGATGGTGCGCGCGCAGTGGGAGATTGTCACCGGCAGCCGTGAACCGTATGTCGCGGAGAAGGAGATCAGGGATTTGGCGGAACGCTATCGTCTCGCTGAGAGCGAACAGCGACCCACGGTGGAAGTCGCGAAGCGGATGGCTGAGACATTCGAGGTTTCCGGCCAGGCCATGCAGATACGACTCGTCGAGTTGAACCTGATCCTCACCAAACAGCCGCCTCGCACTCTCTTCGGGTGAAGGGGCTATTTTGTACGTTGTGTGTGTAGTATGTAGTACTGTATCAATGACAAAGGAGTACGTCGTATGCCCAAGAGTTTTCGGCTGAAGCATTTCACCAACGTTGCTGCTCTCAAGAGGATCGACCTTCCGCTGCTGGTGGAGTTCCTTGAATCCGACGAGAGGTTCAAGGAGTTCCTGTCCGCCCGAGGCATGGCATTGTCCAGGGATGTTGAGCAGTTCGATTACGGTGCCTTGGCTAGCATCCTGATGAACCCCGGCGCCGATACGCCTGACGCTCTGCTCGATGCCCTCTACTTTGTGGATGGGATGGCTGGCCCGGAATGCTGCGACCAGATTCTCGACGAGTGCAGACGGGCGGGACATAAGCTTGCCGCCGAGCACTCTCCCGAAGACCTGACGCTGCGGGTGTGGCTTCTGGACCGCAACATCCTCGAGCGAGTGCACGCCGAGCAGTACCGCGTCCAGCCCAAGAGGTTCGAGTCGTATTTCAGCCGGGTTTCCGGACGACCGGCTCCGGTTTTCACGGCCCGGACGCTGGCGGCGCTCCATGACGGCCTGAACGAGTGGTTCGACTTCAAGAAGAAGGGGCGCGGCTCACGGGTATTCCCCTTCCCTCGTGAAGACTGCCTGTGGCTTCTGGTGCGCCATGGGGAGCGCATGAAAAGAGAAGGCACGCTGGAAAACGACGGCGGATCGAAGAACATCTTCTATCGGCCGGAGAAGTTTGACGTTCTGATCTACTACCCGAATACGGGAGAGCTCGCGATCTACGCCGACACCAAGGGTGAACGGGGGGCCTACTGCACGTGTCTCGGCAAGCACGCCTTCGGAAACGAGCGTTTCTTCCGGTTCGATGATCCCGTCGCCAAGTACACGCTGAAACCGCTGATCGAGAAGGGACGTGACGTGCTGGTGTGCGCCGGCATTGAGGGCATGAAGGAAATCAAGCTGTGCGAGCTTCACATAGCCCATAACCGGGGGCAGAAAGACACCGAGGTACGCCGTGCGGAAGATGTATTCCGTGCTCTGGCCGAACAAGGCCGCGACCTGCGGGAGGAGGCAGACCCGCGCTCGCTCCTCAGAGCCAAGTTCAGCGTGGTATTCGACGACGACAAGGAGCGGATCATCACCATCGAGCCGCCTAACATCGCGGTGTTCGACAGGGAGTCCGACAACACCGTCGTACACGAGTGGCTGAGCTCGCAGGGGTTCATCTGCGCACAGACCAAGGAGGACACCACATATGCAGAAACTGACACCGTTCTGGCAACTCATTGAGACGCTCGCCGGGCGCACCGCCGTGATGAGACAATGGCAGGACAACCTCGGCGATGCGCTGCCCGTCGTCCGGCCCCTCCTGCAGCCCATCGACCGGAAAGTCTGTTCGTATCCCGATCCGCGCCCTCACGGCCACTGGCTGAAGGTCGTGCGGCACCGCAACGGCAGCATCGTGGCCGTTGCTGAGGACGACTGGCAGTTCCGGATCGAGCTTTCCCCGAAGGACATCGTCCTCTACAGGATGGACATTCGGGGACTGCGCCGGCTGCTCGCACGGGTGCTGTCGCTGCAGTTTTGCGAGGACGCGTGCGATCCGGACGCGATCACCATTCGCCTGGGCGACTGGGAGGCCGGGCCCGGCCAGGTCTATCCGGTGGTACTGACGATGGCCACCGATCGCCGGCGGTTCCTTAGCGAAGTGCAGCGTCTGCTGCTCGCCTCGGCAAGCAAGGTCATCTTGTTGACACCCGCCAAACGCCACTGGACAGGTGAAGTGACAGACCTATTGGCAAGCAAGGCCGCGCTTGCCTCGCTTGATGACATCCTTTTGGTTGATGAAGGCAACTGGCAAGCCACCGGCAAGTGGGCGTCTTGCCTGGCATCCTTCCGGCAGATGGCGATCCCGGAGACACTGGTGCCCGCCCCGCCGCCGTTTGAGTTCCGGAAGGACGGGCGTGGTTGGATTCTGCGGTACGGTGGCGTGATGAAGCCGTTCGGCGAACTCAAGGGACTCTGGTACATCAGGTACCTGTTGATGCATCAGGGGGAGGAGGCCTTCGTCATCCGAATGCTCGCCGACATCACCGGAGACAAGAGATTCCTCGCCGCAAGCGATGCCGGGGAAGTCATGGGCGAGAGCGAGAAACAGGATTGCGGCCGGAAGCTGGCAGAGCTTGAGGAAGAACTGCAAAAGGCCATCAAGAGCGGCAACGCCATGATCGAGAAGGAGATCGAAACTGAGAAGGAAGCTCTGGTCGCAGCCGTTCTGAGCGCTCACGGGTTCGGCGGGCGCGGCCGCAAGCTGTCGGACGACTACAACCGAGCCTACAAGTCGCTGCACAAGTGCATCACGGAAGTTTTCAGGATTCTTGAGCATGATCATCCCTCGCTCGGGGTGCACTTACGAGCATTCGTAAACACAGGAATAACAATGTCTTACAAGCCCGACACATGGATCGACTGGTCAACATGAAACGCCTTTCCACCTGAAAAGTGGATTTTCCACTTTTGAGGTGATGCCTCTCCGGTGAAGGATGAAGCCGGCGAGGCCAGAAGAAATCAGACAAGCCCGCTGAAGCGTCCCGCCGGCGTTCTTCAGCGGGCTTTTTTTGCGCCTGTAGGCGCAAGAAAGGCGTGGCAGATGAACACGACCTTTGACCGGCGGGGAGCCCAAGGCTCCGGGACCCTTTCTCTTGGCCTCCATCAAGAACCCGAAGCGAGGCAGTCTGACGAGCTGCTCGACGGCTACGTGATGGAGAGGATCGATTTCCTGGTGCGGAAGCTTGCACGGCAGTACAGGCTCCAGGAAGACCATTGGGAAGACGTACGGCAGGATCTGATCGTCGGCGTGCTCGAGGCGGCTGCCAAGTTCGATCCGGCCCAGGCCTCCTGGCATACCTTCGCCAGCCGTGCCCTCTCGATGTGCTACAAGCGGTTCTGCCGGGACGCTGCACGGCGGCGGGAGTGCACCGTCGGCGACTTGCTCAGCGCCCCGAGCGGCGAAGACGAATCCGCGAGCGAGATTTACGAGTCGCAGTCCTACACGCCCGATCCGGGCACCGCCCTCGATATCCCCGAAGTGCTGGTGCAGATGCCCCCGCGCACGAGGAGGGTCTGCGAACTGCTTCAGGTGATGGACCGCTCTGAGGTGGCGAGGACGCTGGCCATCAGCCGCGTGGCGGTGCACCTGCACGTCCGGAAGGCCCGGAAGGTCTTCGAGCGGGCCTGGCAGAAAAAAGAGAAAAAGGGGGGATAACAAAATGGCTCTTCGTGTGGATATAGCGATTGTGGACACAACAAGCGAGGTGAACATGAACGAAACACTGATCGACCTGAAACTGCTGATGGCGGAACCGGCGGACGAGTATCACGCCAAAGCCGCCCAGCACCTCTCAAGCCACCAGCTCATCGACTTCATCAAGTGCCCCTGGCTGCACTGCAAGAAGACCAATGGGCTGATCGAGGAGAAAGACTCGGCCGCGTACCTTGTCGGACGCGCGGCGCACTGCCGCATTCTCGAAGGACGCGCCGCCTACGAGAAGCAGTTCGCGTTCGGCGGGCCGATCAACAGATCCACCGGCAAGCCTTACGGTGCGAACACGCAGGCATTCGCGGCGTGGGCCGTCGAGCAGGGCAAGCCGGTGCTCAGTCACGAGCAGGTGGAGTTGATCGAGTGCATGGCCAGCGGAGTCGCGATGAACGAAACGGCGCTCGACCTCCTGTTGTATGGCCGCGCCGAGGGCGTCGTCCGCGCTCAGTACTGCGGCTTGCCGTGTCAGATCCGGCTCGACTGGACTCATCCCCACCGTGGGATCGTCGACCTGAAGTCGTGCGACGATTTGGACTGGTTCGAGGCTGACGCGCGGCGTTGGCGCTACCACAACCAGGTCGCCTTCTACCAGGCGGTGCTGGCCCAGGTTGCCGGCAAGGACGTGCCGGTGTGGATCATTGCCTGCGAAAAGAAGGAGCCGTACAGGTGCGGTGTGTGGCGTGTGAGCGACGACACGCTCGCCATCGCCCGCAAGGAGAACGAGGCCGCGATCCGGCGGCTGTTGAAGTGCCGGGAGACCGACGAGTGGCCAACTGGCTACGAAGAAATCCGCATCCTCGACGTAGTGTAGAGATCATGCCATAGCCCGGTCGGGTGCGTGCCGCTGCGTAGATGCACAACCAATGAGAGTGCGGTTCTACGCCCCGCCCGGGCTTGCGGCAGGGAAGGTCTTACCGGGGCCTGATGGCCCTGAGACGTGGGTTCGACTCCCGCACCTGTCACCAGCTGGCCAGCAGATGTCACTGCGAACGATAGTGAACACAGACCACATCAGGAGTTCCACAATGGCCCTACTTGACCAAATCCAACGAGGCCGACGCCACTCGCCGCCGAGATTGATGATCTACGGCACCGAGGGCATCGGCAAGAGCACGACGGCGTCGAAGGCGCCGAAGCCGATCTTCATTCCCACGGAAGATGGCCTCGACCAGATCGACTGCGACTCGTTTCCGCTCGCGAAGACACTCGCCGACGTGGATGCGTCCCTGCAAACGCTGATCGGCGAGCAGCACGATTATGAGTCGGTCATAATCGACTCGCTCGATTGGCTGGAGCGGCTGATCTGGGACAAGCTGTGCGAGCAGTACGGCGTCTCCAGCATCGAGAAGGTCGACGGCGGTTACCAGCGCGGCTACACACACGCCCTCACGCACTGGCGCAAGGTGCTTGACGACCTCAACACCCTCCGCAACCAGCGCGGCATGTGCGTGATCGTCCTGGCCCACGCGAAGGTCGAGAAGTTCGAGGACCCCGAGGCGATGGCGTACGACCGCTACTCGCCGCGGCTGCACAAGCACGTTTCCGCGCTGATCACCGAATGGGCGGACGCTGTGCTCTTCGCGACGCGGAAGATGATCACCAAGACCGAGGACACCGGCTTCGGGCGGGACCGCACGATCGCCGAAGCCCTCGGCAAGGACGGCGGCGAACGCATCCTGCGATGCGTCGGCAGCCCCGCCTGCGTGGCCAAGAACCGTTATTCTCTGCCGGCCGAGCTGCCCTTGTCGTGGCCGTCCCTGATGAATGCCCTGATCGCAAACGCAACTCCCAACAACACCAAGGAGAATTGAGCATGGCGAACCTGAACGGTTTCAACGCGAACGAAGTCGAACCGACTTCATCGTTTGACCCCATCCCCGCCGGCAAGTACGTCGCCGCCATCACCGGCAGCGAGATGAAGCCCACGAAGGACAACGCCGGCAGCTTCCTGCAACTCGAGTTCACGGTCCTCGAGGGCGAGTGCAAGGGGCGGAAGGTCTGGGACCGGCTCTGCTTGAGCCACTCGAATGCTCTGACTGTGACCATCGCACGAGGCAACCTGTCCGCGATCTGCCGTGCTCTCGGCGTGATGCAGCCTCGCGATTCCGTCGAGCTGCACAACATCCCGCTGCAGATCACGGTGAAGTGCAAGAAGCGGGAAGACACCGGCGAGCTGGTCAACGAGGTCAAGGGCTACGCTCCGAAGCAAGCCGCTGCCGGGCAGCCTCAGCAAGCCCCGAGCTCCACGCCGCCGTGGAAGCGATGAGGGGGGTGCCTCCGATGATAGTGCTTCCTTACCCTCCATCGATGAATCACTACTGGCGGCGGGTCGGGTATCGCACGCTGATCAGCCGGGAGGGCCGGACGTTCCGCGAGAACGTCTGCGCCCTCCTGGCGGGCAACGGGCGCCGGCCACCAGACAACGGGCGGATCGCCCTGTGCATGGATGCCTTCCCGCCAGACCGCCGGAGACGCGACCTCGACAACCTTCAGAAGCCCCTGCTTGATGCACTCGAGCACGCGGGCATCTATGAGGACGACAGCCAGATCGACCTCCTGATCTCTCGCCGCATGGCGATCTGCCCCGACGGGCAGATCATCGTCCGGATCGAAACCCTTCCGCTGCAGCACTGCCCGCTTTGCGGAGGCAGCCTTCCCGCAGGAGGCGACAACTGATGGTCGACGTATTGGAGAAATCCAAGATCGTCCTGCGCCCCTATCAGCAGGAAGCGGTAGACTCGCTCTACCGCTTCCTGCGGGCGCGCGATGACAACCCCTGCATCGTGATCCCCACAGCTGGAGGGAAGACACCCGTTCTCTCACAGATTGCTCGTGATGCCGTCCAGCAATGGAATGGTCGCGTCCTCATCTTGGCTCACGTGAAGGAGCTGCTCGAGCAGGCCGTCGAGAAGCTGCACGTGATGGCGCCCGACCTGTGGATGCAGATCGGCGTTTACTCGGCAGGCCTAAAGTGCCGCGATACGGAGCATTCGATCATCGTGGCCGGCATCCAATCCGTCTTTCGTCGTGCGGCCGAACTGGACCGCTTCGATCTTATCCTTGTGGACGAGGCGCACATGATTCCGCCCGATGGCGACGGGATGTATAAGACGTTCCTGGCCGAGGCGAAGGTGGTCAACCCGCACGTGCGTCTGATCGGCCTGACCGCAACGCCGTACAGAATGGCGTCCGGGATGATCTGCGGGCACGACAACCTGCTCAACGAGGTCTGCTACGAAGTTGGCGTCCGCGAGCTCATCGTCCAGGGCTACCTCTGCAAGCTGAAATCGAAAGCCGGCAGGCAGAAGGTCGATACGTCCAGCCTGCACCTGCGAGGCGGTGAATTCATCAGCGAAGAGGTTGAGCACCTGATGGACGACGATGATCTCGTGCAATCAGCCTGCAGCGAGATCGTCGAATACACGAAGGGCCGCCATTCGGTGCTGCTCTTCGCGAGCGGCGTGAAACACGCCAGGCACATCCAGCGGATGCTCGATACCTGGGGACACGAATGCGGCTTCGTCTGCGGTGAGACGCCGTCGACCGAACGGGCCGAGACGCTCAAGCGGTTCCGTGATGGTGATCTGAAGTACCTCACCAATGTGAACGTGTTGACCACCGGCTTCGATGCGCCCAACATCGACTGCGTGGCGCTGCTTCGACCCACGAACTCACCAGGCCTCTATTACCAAATGGTTGGAAGGTCTTTTCGTCTGCACCCGTCGAAGGCGGACGCGCTCGTCCTCGACTACGGTGGCAACATCCTGCGACATGGCCCGGTCGACGCGTTGCAGATCAAGGAGCGGCCGAACGGCACCGGCGAGGCACCGGCCAAGGAATGCCCCCAGTGCAACGCACTGATCCACGCCGCCTACACGGTCTGCCCCGAGTGCGGATATGAGTTCCCGCCGCCTGAACGCAAGCGCCATGATCCGAAGGCAGCCGCTGCAGGGGTTCTGTCGGGCGAGGTTACGGAAGTGGAGTACGAGGTGCAGGACGTTCTCTACAGTGTGCATGCCAAGCGCGACGCCCCGCCCGAGCACCCCAAGACAATGCGGGTCGACTACGTGATCGGCGTGAGCTGCAAGAGCGAGTGGGTGTGCTTCGAGCACGAGGGCTTCGCGCGTGCCAGGGCGATTGCCTGGTGGCGAGAGCGTAGCGACGACCCCGTGCCGATGACGGCAGCAGAAGCGGTCGAGCTCTGCGAGGCGGGCCAGATCGCCGAGACGCGTGGGATCACTGTCCGCTTGATCACCGGCGAGAAGTACGATCGCATCGTCAAGCACGAACTCGGCCCCAAGCCTCCGCCGCGTGGTGACAGCGACGAACGGAGCTTGCCGGCTTACGAATGGCCAGGGGACGATGAGATACCATTCTGAGGGCACACGGTGAGTGCATGAGAGAAACAGCAAGGTCATACCTGGAAGCCGGCCTGGCCGTCCTGCCCGCCAAGCGGGAGGGAAAGCGTCCCGCCGTACACTGGAAGGCATACCAGAAGCGGCTACCCACAAGCCAGGCGGTCGAGGCGTGGTTCGCCAATGAGCACGATGCCCTGTGCATCCTGGCCGGCAAGGTCTCCGGCAACCTGGAGATGATCGACTTCGACCACGGCGGCGAGCTGTTCGACGCCTGGATGAAACGCATCTCGCCCGACATCGCCGCGCGGCTTGTCATCGAGAGTACGCAATCCGGCGGATGGCACGTCATCTACCGCTGCGCGTCACCAGTGTGCGGCAGCCTCAAGCTCGCGCAGCGGAAGCAGCCTGTCTCAAAAGATGAGGCTCACCTCAAGGATGGCCACGAATACGTGAACCTGAAAGGCAAGCCCTACCAGGTTCGCATCGATGCCGACGGCAATCGTTATGTCATCATCACGCTCATCGAGACCCGCGGCGAGGGTGGCATCTTCCTGTGCTGCCCCACGGCTGGCTATGAACTCCTGCAGGGCGACCTGGCGGCCCTGCCGGTGATCACCGAGGCCGAGCGCGATGCGTTGCTGCAGGCCGCGTGGGAACTCAACGAATACGTTCCCGATGTTGTCGATGGGCCGAAGGCGGCTCGAAGCTCACCCTCCACAGCAAACGGTGAACGTCCCGGCGATGCCTTCAACGCCCGTGGTGATGTCGCCGGCGAGCTTACGTCTCACG
>Ga0307380_10008016_pt1 | contig 13613 bp, 11 predicted proteins | sample UN3MG_FD_202239 | JGI IMG/M metagenome (GOLD analysis project Ga0307380, IMG submission 202239) | Soil microbial communities from Risofladan, Vaasa, Finland - UN-3 | ecosystem: Environmental > Terrestrial > Soil > Coastal area > Acid sulfate soil | place: Finland: Risofladan, Vaasa | collected... | reverse complement strand
CTATAGGGTGTGTAAAATTTCTGCGGCTTGAGAATGCACTTTCCCAGCTTCTCGGAATGCGTGTTGAGATAGTGACAAAGAAGGCGCTTAAGCCTCATATCGGAAAGAGGATTCTTGAAGAGGTAAGGTATGTCTGAAGAAAGGATTCTTCTGGACTACCTGAACGATATTCTTGAATCTATTACTGATATAAGGGAGTTTACCGAACTATAACAAAATACGCTTTTGTTCCTGCATTATCGTATTCAGATCTTATCCAGTGCCTGCTTCAGGTCGGTAATCAGGTCTTTCACGTCCTCAAGCCCGAGCGCTATGCGGACAAGGTTATCCACCATGCCGATTGCGTGACGGTATTCCTCGGGATAGTCGAAGAATGACATCACCGACATCTGCGTTACAAGGCTTTCGCTTCCTCCGAGACTTGGTGTTATCAGGAAGAGTTCAAGGGAGTCAATGAATTTGCGGGTTTCCTTGTCACCGCCTTTAATCAGGAAGGTAATTACGCTGCCGAATCCCCGCATCTGCTCTTCTGCTATGCGGTGGTCGGGATGCGATTCGAGGGCGGGATACCAGACCTTCTCAATTTTTGGATGAGCCTCCAGCATCCGTGCAACTTCCAGCCCTGCCCGGTTGTGGTGCTCCATGCGGAGTGCAAAAGTCTTCAGCCCGCGTTCAAGAAGGAAACAGGTGAAGGGTCCGGGTGTTGCACCAATCATCCGCTGCATGCGGTAGAGGTCATTCAGCAGGGCATGTTTGCCGAGGGAAACACCTGCCAGCAGGTCATTGTGACCGCCGAGATACTTGGTAGCAGAATGAATAACAATATCAACGCCCATTTCAAGCGGCTTGATATTGTAAGGCGTAGCCAGCGTCGCATCAATAATCGTCATAATCTGATGCTGTTTTGCAACTTTTACAATCGCAGGAATATCCAGGACCCGCAGATAGGGATTGGTCGGCGATTCAGTGAAAATGATGTTTGTATTGGACTTGATCGCCCCGGCAATGGCATCTGCAGTCGGGTCTACAAGTGAGACTTCGATGCCAAACTCGGCGAGTGTATTTGTTGCAAAATCGCGGGTCTGGCGGTAGCAGTCGTTTGTGAAGATGATATGCCCGTTGCGGCGCATGTATGCAAGCAAAGTAAGGATGACGGCGCTCATGCCGGTGGCAAACAGCAGCGCCCGTTCGGCGCCCTCGATAGCAGCAAGCTTGCGTTCGCATTCCTCCTGCGTCGGGTTACCATAGCGACCGTATTCATGGCCCCGCAATACACGACCTTCGCTCTTGGCCTTCATGAAATCATAGACTTCAGCAGTAGAGTCGAAATAATAATTAGACGTTTGGACGATCGGCGTGGAGACCGAATAGTAAGCCTTGGGAGACTTTCCCAGGCCGTGGATCGCAAGGGTGGCTGCATTCCATTTCTTGGATTTTGAAGACTTTTTCGGCATTGGTTTCCTCCTCTTCTGCAAAGCGTACTGGAGAGCTTCCTTGACCGCCTCAACACGGGGAGGGAGTTCGATCGGTTTGTTGGCGAAATGGCAGGGGAAGTCCAGCGTCTCCTCGTGATAGCGAACTTTAAAGTCAGTGAACTTGAGTCCGTGCGCTGTTGATATGACTACGACTCGTTCGGACCTGTCTATCTTATTGGCTGAGAGCAGTTTGACCAGCACTGATAGAGCTACACCGGTGTGAGGGCAGTTGAACATGCCGGTTTTATCACCAAGTGCCGCAGCATCGGCTAATTCCTGTTCAGTGGCCTGCTCGACAATACCGTTAAATTGTCTCAGTGTTCGGACAGCTTTCTCGAAACTGACTGGGTTGCCGATTTGAATGGCGCTTGCCAGAGTCTTTTGTGCTTCGATCGGCTCGAAGGCCTCAAAGTTTTTCAGATACGAGCGATAAAGCGGATTGGCGCGTTCAGCCTGGGCAACAACAATGCGGGGCAGTTTGCTGATCAAACCAAGGTCGCGCATCATGAGAAGACCGTTCCCAAGCGCGGAGACATTCCCAAGGTTGCCGCCGGGGATAATGATAACGTCAGGCGTCTGCCACTCAAATTGCTGGACGATCTCGATGCCGACAGTTTTCTGCCCCTCGATCCGTAAAGAGTTCATCGAATTTGCGAGGTACATGGTCTCATCTTTCGTAATCTCTTTGACGATGCTCATGCAGCCATCAAAGTCCGTGTCCAGCGATAACACCAGCGCACCGTTGGAAATCGGCTGAATAAGCTGCGCCACAGAAATTTTGCCCTTCGGCAGAAGCACGATGGACTGAATGCCGGCAGCAGCACAGTAAACTGCAAGCGCTGCCGAGGTGTCGCCGGTGGAAGCGCAGACAACAGCTTTGATCGGTACTCCTTCGCTGATCATCTGCTTGACCTGAGACACAAGCACCGTCATGCCAAGGTCCTTAAACGAACCGCTGTGAGAATTACCGCAGAGCTTGATCCAGAGATCTGCCTGTCCGATCATTTTACCGAACCGCTCGGCCCAGAACAGATTGGTACCGCCTTCGTAGAGCGAGACGATATTCTCGTTATCAATCTGGGGCAGGATCCATTCCTTCTTCCCCCAAACACTGGATCCGTAAGGCCACTCGCTCGATTTGTATCGCTCGTCGAACAGCTTCATCCAGGCCTTAGCATCACGCTGGGCAAGTTGGTTGAGGTCATGCTGCACTTCCAGAAGCGAGCCGCATGTCTTACAGCGATAAATGATCGAGTTGAGCGGATAGCTCGCCCGACACTGTTGATTAATGCATTGAAACCAGGCTCGATATGACATTGGTATTACACTCTCTTACTGGCCGGTAAGACCAGCTATGGTTGGGTACATTGTATGAACCCCCTAATGGAGCAGAGGAGGATTTTCCCCTCACTATAGCAAAGAATATCATATTGATCCGGTGATGATCAATACTCAGTTGCCGGTTGTAACGCATTGCATAAAGTATCACCCACACCATTCCCGCGCATTCCGGAACATCCTGAACCATGGTGATGTCTCGAGATTCTGCTTCCATTCTTCCGGCATGTATGCCCACTGCCACTTCAGAAAGGTCCTTTCCGGATGGGGCATCATGGCGAGGTGCCTTCCATCAGGCGAGCAGAGTGCTGTTATCCCCAAAGGAGAGCCGTTTGGATTGAAGGGATATGTTTCTGTAAACTCATTATTGTCATCAACAAAGCGTATGGGTGCAAGTCCTTTTTGAAGCACTTCCTGCATGATGTCCTTATCGGGGGAAATGAGCCTTCCCTCACCATGCGCAACCCAAACACCCAAGATTGAACCTTCCATTCCCTCAAGCATTATTGACGGGCTTCGCATTATCTGAACGGTTGAAAACCTTGATTCGAATCTTCCTGATCTGTTCTGAATGAACCGTGGTTGAATGCGGTCGGGAATCCCTCTCCAGGGAATCCATGCAAGAAGTGCCATAAGCTGACACCCGTTGCAAACACCCAAACTAAACGTATCGTTTTTTTTATAAAAACGCTGGAACTGTTCAAACAGTCTCTCATTGAACCGAATAACACCTGCCCAGCCTTTTGCCGAATCAAGGACATCAGCGTAACTGAACCCGCCGACAAACGCTATCCCCCTGAAGCCGTCCAGATTGACAGCTCCACTGAGCAGGTCTGTCATGGTGACATCCCACACATCAAACCCTGCCTGATAAAATGCAGAGGCCATCTCCCGGTCTCCGTTACTGCCCTCCTCCCGCAGGATAGCAACCTTCGGAAGTTTAGAAACCTGGGAGAGTTCACCCCCACCCTTACCGTCCCCCCTCAAGGGGGAGGGAGGGGTGAGGGGGCTGACTTTGAGAAGCTCGAAAGGTTGGAAGCTCGGAGTAAATGTTAGTTTATATACAGGGCCTTTTCTGTCAAAATTAACCGTTTTTTCCTCTTCAACACAATCAGGATTTGCCTGGAGTCTGTCGAGTTGATAGCTCGTTTCTTCCCATACAGCCCTGATTTCCTGCATGTTTTCTTTGAAGGCGATCTTGTCATGCACCTGTATGATGATCTCTTTCTCTGTTAAGGTCTTGCCGATCATCTGAAAGGGGATGTCGTCTTGCTTGAATATCTCTATTATTTTTTGCTCATGCTCCGGAAGATATTCGATTACGAATCCAAGTTCTTCAGAAAATAAGAGGTTAAAGATGTCTTCTTTAAATCCCCCCTTACCCCCCTTTTCCAAAGGGGGGGTGGGGACATTATTGGATATTGGTTTTTGAGCAATATCCACTTCCAATCCGCAATTCCCTCCGAATGCCATTTCAAGGAGCGTGACAATCAGTCCACCATCACTTCTGTCGTGGCCCGAAAGGATAAGGTCATCCGAAATGAGTTTCTGCACTACATTAAAAGCCCTTTTCAGAAGTTGTGGATTATTGACGTCGGGAGATTCGTCCCCGACTTGTTTATACACATGGGCTAAGGCCGAACCCCCGGTCCTGTATCTTCCTTCTCCGAGATCACTATAGAGCAGCCTGCTTTCACCAGGCCTTTTTATATCAGGCGAAATAACCTTCGTTATGTCAGGACAGGTGACGTATGCAGAAATGACGAGATTCCCGGGAGCCTTAACGATCTCGGTCCTGTCCGAAGTCCCCGTCACTTTTGCAGCCATCGAAAGGCTGTCCTTTCCTCCGTCCACAGCGATGCCAAGTTCGAGAAGGATATCCCTCAACGCAAGCGCTGCATCATGAAGCAAGGCACCCTCACCCGGAAGTTTAGCAGCCCACATCCAGTTTCCGGAACATTTAATATCTTCGAGTGCACTTACTTTTGCCCACATAATGTTTGTAAGGGCTTCCCCGACACTCATGCGGGCCATTGCCCCGGGGCTTATCAAACCTTTTATGGGCTGTTCACCAATTGAGAGTGCAGCTCCTGTCAGGCCAAAATGGCTCTGGCTTATGATAGCCACATTCGATAACGGTAACTGAAGAGGGCCGACACACTGCTGTTGAGCTATGAGACCGGTAACAGACCTGTCAACCTTATTCGTGAGGAATCTTTTGGAGCCGACTGATATAAGGCGCATTACTCTCCCGACAGCTTCCTTTGCCGTAATGTCCCACGGTAATTTCAATGGCTCAAGAACAGGCAGAATTTGCTCAAGGTTGAATGTCTTCCGCGGCATCGCTCCGAGAACCCTGGAGAGTTCAAGATTTACCGGAGTGGTTCCGTCTGTTGTATCGTGAATTACAATGTAACCTTCACCGGTAATCTCACCGATAATTGCACAGGGGACTTTCTCTCTTTTACAGAATCCAAGAAATTCATCTGTCCTGTCAGGGTGCAAAAGCAGTGCATCCTGTTCCTGGTACTCTGCACCCCAGATTTCGAGTACTGACAGGGTATGATCACCAAGCTGGATATTTCTGATCTCTATCGTTGCCCCGGCAGGATAAATGATTTCCTTGACAACATTGCAGTTACCACCGGCCCCCTGGTCGTGTATGCTGATGACAGGATTCCTGTCGCCCATTTCAACACATGCCCTGATAACCCTGTTTACCTTCTGCTCCATCTCCGCATCGCCACGCTGAACAGCGCTGAAATCAAGTTCAGCTATGTTTTCTCCCTGTATCATGCTTGATGCCGCACCGCCACCGATGCCGATTCTGAATGCAGGACCGCCTATTTTGACCACACACATACCCTTTTCAGGCAGACCTTTATCAATATGCCTGCTGTCTATCTGTCCGACACCGCCGGTAAACATGATAGGTTTCACCCATTCCCGTCTTTCACCATCAGGCAAGCGTAATCCGAACGATCGGGTAAAGCCCTGGATTAACGGTTCGCCGAATTTATTTCCGTAATCCGACGCACCGTTGCTTGCCTCGATTTCAATCTGCAAAGGTGAGGCGAGATTCAGTGGATAGACAAAGGAAGGTTCCTCCCATGGCAACAGATAACCGGGGATATGGAGGTTGCCGACACAATATGCTGCTGTACCTGCGATACCCAGGCTGCCTCTGCCGGTAGCATGAACATCTCTTATCCTGCCTCCGGTTCCTGTCTCTGCACCAGGGAAGGGAGCGACTCCTGTTGGGAAATTATGCGTCTCAGCGGTAAAGATGATGTGATACGTAAGATTGTTTTTCTGAAACCGGCATGGGAAACCAGGGATATCCGGAACAATGGTCTGAATAGGATAACCTCGGATAGCACTTGAATTGTCTTTAAAAGCAATGACGCTGTTCACAGGATTTGCCTGCAGCGGCTGCATGATGATATCCATGAGGGTATAGGGCACTTCCGTTCCATCAATGATCAGTCGTCCTTTAAAGAACCAGTGACGTGAGTGCTCGCTGTTCGACTGTCCGAGATCAAAACATTCAACATTCGTCGGGTTTCTGCCGATCTCATTCACGAAGAGGTTGTAATAATATTCGATATCCCAGTCATCAAGGCCCAATCCCATCCCGACATTAATCTTCTTCAGAGCATCTCTGCCTTCTTCAATCAGTGGCACGATAGAAAAAGGCTCGGGCTGCATGCCTGTTTCGAAGGTGGTGAGCGTCTCCGGATAGCGGCACTCTGCCATGCGGTCGTGGACGAGAGTAAGGAAGGGGTCAAGGGTTCCAGGATTCCAGGGTTCCAGAGATTGACTTTCATCCGCTTGGATCCTTGGACCCTCGAATCCTGGAACCCTTTTTTTGAGTTTTAATATATATCTCCTCGATCTCTCGATCCGTGTAATCTTTGTCAATCCGCAGGCATGGCATACAGAGACGGCATTTGTTGACCAAGCCGTTGTAAAGTTCATGCGGGGACCGACCTCGATGATAGTTTGAATAATTCCCCCCTTTACTAAAGGGGGGGAGGGGGGATTACCGGTCAAAAAACTTTTATCTGAAAAATTCCCCGGCTCGAACGTCTCTGTTAGGAGCCACCTGAGTATCTTGATTTCTCCGTCTGAGAGTGGGGCCGTTGTCTCAATATTGAAGCAGTATTCGGTTTCAACATCCTCTATTTCAGGATGAACGTTCTGCTTTGTGACTAATAATAATGCATGTTTCTTTGCAGGCGATAAAGCCGGCCCGCGATAAAGATGAAAGAGGCTCATCGGGGTTATTTTATCAGAAATGGGAGGTTGTAATAATTTATCGTGTTTAACCGAATACCCTTTTGAAGATATAGTCAACATTCTTCAGATAATATTTCAGGTCAAAGATATCCTCCATCTCCTTTGCGGTCAGATATCTTTTGACATCCGTATCCCTGAAGAGTATTTTCCTGAATTGAGATCCTGTCTGCCAGCTCCTCATGGCATTCCTCTGGACGATATCATACGCAAAATCCCTGTTGAGCCCTTTATCAATAAGTGCAAGCATGACTCTCTGGGAATTAAAGAGGCCATAACTTTTGAGCATATTTTCCTTCATTCTTTTGGGATAGACGTGGAGTTTATCCAGGATCCCTTTGAGCCTGTTGAGCATATAATCCGTCAGTACTGAACTGTCAGGGATTATGACGCGTTCAACAGAGGAGTGGGATATATCCCGTTCATGCCACAGAGCGATATTCTCAAGAGCAGCCATTGCGTTAGACCTCACAAGCCGTGCAAGACCTGAGAGGTTTTCACATCCGATCGGATTACGCTTATGGGGCATGGCCGATGATCCTTTTTGTCCTGCCATGAACGGTTCCTCAGCCTCGAGCACCTCTGTTCTCTGAAGGTGTCTGATTTCAACAGCTATTTTTTCGACAGAGGCTGCTATGAGCGCAAGGGTTAATAGATATTCCGCATGTCTGTCTCTCTGGACTATCTGCGTGGCAACAGGCTCAGGCCTGAGACCGAGTTTTTTGCAGACTTTCTCTTCAATTGCCGGAGGAATATTTGAGAAGGTGCCGACTGCCCCTGAGAGTTTCCCGACACTGATCGTTTCCCTGGCCTTCTTTATTCTTGAAAGATTTCTTTTCATGTCCTCATACCAGAGTGCAAACTTGAGACCGAATGTCATGGGCTCTGCATGGATTCCGTGACTCCGTCCGATCATCAGGGTTTCTTTATACTTGTATGCCTGTTTCTTTAATACATCCATGAGTTCGATGATATCTTTGATAATCATATCGGATGCGTCCCTCATGAGAAGCGCAAGGGCGGTGTCGAGTATATCTGATGAGGTCAATCCCTTGTGCATAAACCGCGACTCAGGACCCAGGCTCTGCGCTACAGACGTGAGGAATGCTATGACATCATGCTTCACAACCTTCTCTATTTCGTCAATTTTGTTCACATCGAACATCGCTTTTTTCTTGATAGTTCTAAGGGCATCCCTCGGTATCTCGCCAAGTTCTGCCCAGGCTTCGCATGCAGCAATCTCGACATCAAGCCATTTATGGTACTTATTCTCAAGATCCCACAGCTTTCCCATCTCCGGACGTGTATAACGTGCTATCATGGCAATCCCTCCAAATAATGAATCTCAAATATCTAAGTCATCATTGTACCACCCTATCCCCTTGCAAAAAAAGACATTTCTATGGTAATCTTTCCATCCTGAAGGAAAAGCCGTACCCCTTGTGAGGGATGCGTCATTCCAAAATTAAATAATGAGTACAGAAAAATCCCATTGATATCAAAAGGGATTTTGACAGGAGGAGGGAAAAACATGGTTACTGTAATGAAGGAACTGCTTGAGGCAGGAGTGCACTTTGGGCATCAGGTAAAAAGATGGCATCCCAAGATGAAGAAATACATCTTTGGGGAGAGAAACGGCATCTATATCATTGATCTTCAAAAGACCGTGAAGGGTCTGGAAGATGCGTATAATTTTATCAAAAATGTTGCTCTGTCAGGGGCGCCGGTACTTTTTGTGGGTACTAAAAAACAATCCCAGGACTCAATCAAGGAAGAGGCACAACGCTCAGGCGCTTTTTATGTGAATCAGCGCTGGCTTGGTGGAATGCTCACAAATTTTTCAACCATAAAGAAGAGCATAGAAAAACTCAAAAAAATTGAGGCTATGAAAGAGGACGGCACCTATGATCTGCTTCCGAAAAAAGAAGTTGCAGCTCTCGAGAAGGCAAGGGTAAAGCTTGAAAGGAATCTCTCCGGTATCAAGGGTTTGACAACTTTTCCCTCGGCACTGTTCATTGTGGACCCCAAGAAGGAGAGGATCGCCGTTGCTGAGGCAAGAAAGCTCTCGGTACCCATAGTCGCTATCGTTGACACGAACTGCGATCCTGATGAAATCGATTATGTTATCCCTGGAAATGACGATGCAATACGGGCCATTAAACTCATAACCTCAAAGATTGCTGATGCCATCATTGAAGGCAAGGAGACCTTATCCAAAGTTGCGGCCGAAGAGGTCGAGAAAACAGCGGTTGAGGAAAAAATTCATCAGGAAGAAGCAGGTGTATCCGAATGACAACGATTTCAGCAGAATCAGTAAAGAACCTGAGAGAAAAAACAGGTGCCGGAATGATGGAATGCAAAAAGGCGCTGACAGAAAGTAACGGAGATTTCGAAAAGGCAATTGATTTGCTCCGGCAGAAAGGACTTGCTACCGCTCTCAAAAAAGCAGGGAGAACCGCATCGGAAGGACTGATTAATGCATATATCCACATGGGGAAGATCGGTACAATGGTAGAAGTCAATTGCGAGACTGACTTTGTAGCACGGACCGATGATTTCAGGGAACTGGTGAAGGACATCGCTATGCACATTGCAGCCGCTAATCCGCAATATCTCTCACGGGAAGATGTTCCGCAGGATGTTCTGGAACGTGAAAAGGAAATTTACCGGGCACAGGTTGCGGATAAACCCGCTCATGTTGTTGAGAAAATTATACAGGGTAAACTTGAGAAATTCTATTCTGACACCTGTCTTCTTGACCAGATATTTATCAAGGATCCTGACCAGAAGAAAAAGATTCAGGACCTCGTGACCGAAAAGATAGCGAAACTGGGTGAGAACGTACTCATAAGAAGATTCTCTCGATTCCAGCTTGGGGAAATAACAGCAGGATCAACACCTTGAAATACAAAAGAATTCTCCTTAAAATCAGCGGGGAAGCCATGATGGGAGATCAGGCCTACGGAGTAGATCCCGCCACCGTTGATTTCATAGCAAAGGAGATTAAGGATGCTGTATCAATGGGAGTCGAGGTTGCTATTGTCATAGGGGGCGGGAACATATTCAGAGGCGTTGAGGCAAGCATGAAAGGGATCGAGAGAGCGTCGGCAGATTATATGGGCATGCTTGCGACAGTAATCAATGCCCTTGCCCTGCAGAATTATCTCGAAAAATACGGCGTTCCGACACGGGTTCAGTCGGCAATCGAAATGAAGGAACTTGCGGAACCGTATATCAGACGGAAGGCAATACGGCACCTCGAAAAAGGAAGAACAGTCATTTTTGCTGCAGGCACAGGAAATCCTTATTTTACGACAGATACAGCAGCATCCCTCAGGGCCATGGAAATTGATGCGGAAGTCATTCTCAAGGCAACAAAGGTAGATGGCGTTTACTCTTCTGACCCTTTAAAGGACCCGACTGCAAAAAAATACCATACTGTTACGTATATTGATGTATTGAAAAGAGGCCTCAGCATCATGGATTCCACTGCCATATCATTATGTATGGACAACAATCTCCCGATTGTGGTATTTAATCTGAGAGGCAAAAAAAGTATCAGGAAAATCATAGAAGGGAAAAAAATTGGGACTCTTGTAAGGGGGATTAATGGAGCAAGAGTTAAAAAGAAAGACCACTGACAGGATGTTACGCACCATCGATGTCCTGAAGAAGGATTTCGCTTCTATCAGGACCGGGAGGGCTTCGTTAGCTCTCCTCGATGGATTAATGGTGAATTATTACGATACGCCGACTCCGCTTCAACAGCTTGCGAGCCTCAGCATACCGGAAAGCCGTCAGATAGCAATTCACCCCTGGGACCCGAAGGGCATTCCGGATATTGAAAAAGCGATTCTGAAATCAGACCTCGGACTCACTCCCATGAATGACGGCAAGATGATACGGATTAACATTCCTCCCTTAACAGAGGAGCGGAGAAAACAATTGGTTAAGACGGTACGGAAAAAAGCTGAAGAAGCCAAGGTATCGGTAAGGAACATCCGGAGAGATGTCAACGAGGAACTCAAGAAACTGGAAAAAGAAAAACATATCAGTGAAGATATCGTCAAGAAGTCGCAGGATGAGATACAGAAGATCACTGATTCTTTCATTGCAAAGGTTGATGAGGTTCTGGTGAACAAGGAAAAAGAAATTATGGAAGTTTAAGGTGGGGAACAGTAACTTTATTCTGAAAGTCACGGACGCAAAACTCTCTGATATTCAGAAGGCATTGCAGGCTGCAGGCATAAAGGTAAGGAGTATTATCGAAGTCTTCAGGGAAGAAGGAAAAACACCACAAGAAGAAAAGGAAGCAAAGTAATGGCAGAGAAAAAAAGCGAAAAGAAAAAAGTAAAGAAAGTGATGAAGAAAACCGTGAAGACTCCTGCTCGCAAGACTCCTTTAAAGACAAAACCAAAAACAGCTCAGAAAAGAAAGACCGTTTCCGGAAAACCTGTTTCTCAAAAATCTGTTCCTCAGAAACCTGCTTCTCAAAAATCTGTTGCCGGGAAGACCACGGTAAAAAAGGAGATGAAACCCGTTACAAAACGAAAAACATCTTCTCCTCAACAGCAGAGTTCAAAGAAGTCCCCCCTGAAAACAAAAGCAAAATTTGCTGCGAAAACAGCAGTGCCTGTTAGAACTCGCCTGCCCCGGAAATCAGCAGTTCAGATATCAGAGGAGGAGAGAAAGGCTGCTCTGAGAAAATCGCTTATTCAAAAAAGAGAAGAGATAGTGAGAGAGGTCAAGACCGAAATATCCAAATACATCAAAGGAGAAACACGGCAGCTTGTTGATACAGCTCTTGATGACGGCGATTGGTCGGTTGTCGATCTCTCAGAGGATATCAGTTTTAAGCACATGAGCACTCACCGGGAAAATCTCCTCAAGATAGACGAAGCTTTAAGGAAACTGAGTGAAGGCACCTATGGTATCTGCGAGGAGTGCGGAGAAGAAATAGGCAAGGCAAGATTGAAAATTCTTCCCTTTGCCATTTATTGCACAGATTGTCAGGAAAGAAGAGAACAGCTTGAGGAAATAACAAGAAGAGAATGACTCATCAGCTAACGAAGTATAAAGTCTTCAGAGTATTCGCCTCAAACAACCGAACAGGTTGAAAATATACCATTTTCAAATTTCCTTTGTACCATAAAGAATATGTCTTAAAATCTCGTCGAGGTTCATGCAAAGTTTATAGCCATTATTTCGTTCATTTCTGTTCCACGGGAATAGCAACCCCGCTGCAGTTACACCGTGCTCTGCTGCCTTTGCTAAAATATGCGGCGCATCATCCACAACAATATGACAATTGTTATCGATTAAGACAGTCTTGTCATAAGAAAGATGCACCTCATCGAATACCAGTTCATGTTTTACAAGCCACCTGTGCGTCTGTTCCATGCTGTCGGTTGTGCGGTGGCTTGCGATAATGATATGGCAATTATTCTCTTTCAGAGTTGCAAGGAAATAGCTTGCTTCAGGATATGGGACATGCCTGTCATCGTCCTGATTCAAATGTATATCTTTAATAGCACCAAGAAATTCTTCTTTTGAGCAGTAATTCTCCCAAAAATCCCATTCTACCCAGTCAGCAGGCGTAGGCATGGCCTTATTGATCTTTTTGAGACGGTCGTAAAGTGGATCGCAGAAATGCCAGAGAGTATTGTCGATGTCTATAACTGCCTTTTTCTGTTGTTTCATTAATCTTATTATACTTGCAAATCTCCCCCAAGCGGTGTCTTATATTTAAACCCATCTAAAAACACTGTGCAATTCATTCTTCGCTCTCCCGTCCCATGCGGTATTTGATGTCGTAGTTGATGCCTGCCCTGAGTAATACCGAAGGGATGAAGTCCAGTTAATAAGCTGATTAACTATTTACAATAGCTTGCCCTGGTCGTCTTCAAAATTAAATAATTGATCTTGCTTTTTAGCTTGTTTAGATGTATTTGTCTTTGCTATTTCTTCCCACCTGCTTGCAAATTCACTATCTAATAATTTCTGATATGCTGTTAATGAATCATCTGTTTTTTGTATGTTATTCATTGCAAGCACCCGGTTAAGCAGACCCCTGTTTATTAAGGGAAGAGGAATGCTTGTATTGATGGTTGCAGATCTTATTTTTCTGCACTCGCTGCAATAGATGCCTGCGAAATGTTCTTTGTCGTTTACTTCTACAAGATGCAGATCATTGATTGAGGAACAGACAGAGCATGAAGGGAATAGACAAGGCGGTAATTCCGCATCACTTTTCAACGGCGGACTTATTTAGACCGGACTGGCGCAATATAGAGGCAAACGTGCCATGCGGCATTTCTTTTCTCGGCGAGGGGACAATTACTGTTCTGTCATCTTTGCGTAACTTCTTGTGGCTTCCGGTCTGGTCTATCTCAATGAACCCTTTTTTCATAAGCACTGCAATAATATGCCGGGATGAGTGCGGCTTAGGCATAAATCTTTGCTTCTCCGATTAATGTTTCGCCTATATCGTGGAAAGCGGAAAGT
>Ga0307380_10008015_pt1 | contig 13614 bp, 3 predicted proteins | sample UN3MG_FD_202239 | JGI IMG/M metagenome (GOLD analysis project Ga0307380, IMG submission 202239) | Soil microbial communities from Risofladan, Vaasa, Finland - UN-3 | ecosystem: Environmental > Terrestrial > Soil > Coastal area > Acid sulfate soil | place: Finland: Risofladan, Vaasa | collected... | reverse complement strand
ACTCAGGTCACCCAGATCCCGTCGGGGCGGTGGTGACCGGCGACCTGGTGATCGGCTCTGCGATGATCTCTGGGTGCCATCCGAAGGCGAGAACACGACCACCAGGCGCTGCTACCGCGGCGGGCAGGTGTTGGTCGACGGCGAACTCGTTCGTGCCGACCTCGTGGTCGACGGCGGCCTGATCGCGGAGGTCGTGATCGACCCGCCGAACGACGGTCTCGCCGAGGGCGATATCGACTGCGGCGGGCTCGTGATCGCTCCGGGGCTCATCGACCTGCAGTGCAACGGCGCCGGAGGCGTCGACATCACCACCGAACCCGACCGCATCCTCGACGTCGGCGCCGCGCTCCCACGCTTCGGGGTGACCTCGTTCCTGCCGACGGTGGTGACGACGCGCGCATCCACACGAGCAGCAGCCATCGACGCGATCACGGAACTGCGACGACAGCCCAGAGCGACTGCCGCCGAGCGGCGCGTGGCCACACCGCTCGGACTCCACTTCGAGGGGCCGATGATCTCGCGCAACCACCTCGGCGCCCACGTGTCCCGTTACGCAGCCAATCCCGAGTCGATGGTCGAGGAGATCGACACGTGGGCATCGTCGGGCGTCGTCTCGCTCGTCACCCTCGCTCCGGAACTCGACGGCGCGCTCGGCGTCGTCGAGACCCTGGTCGCTGCAGGGGTGGTCGTCTCGGCGGGCCACACCGGGATGTCCCCATCCGACTTCGCCACCGCAAGATCCGCCGGGCTGTCGTACGTGACGCACCTCTACAACGCGATGGCGCCGTTCGGTCACCGCTCCCCCGGCCCGATCGGGGCGGTGCTCGCCGATCCGTCGGTCACCGTCGGCGTGATCTGCGACGGGATCCATGTCGACCCGACCGCCGTCGAGATGGCCTGGAGGTCGCTCGGGCCGCATCGGATGTCGCTGGTGTCCGACGCCTCCCCCGCCCTCGGCGCGCCCTACGGCCGGTTCAAGATCGGCGGGTTCGAGATCATCCACGACGAGACCGGCGTGCGAACCGTCGACGGTGTGCTCGCCGGCAGTGCCCTCGAACTCGATCGCGCGGTCAGGAACCTGATGGCGTACACCGGCTGCTCGCTCGCCGACGCGCTCGCCACGGTCACGAGCACGCCGGCCGACCTGCTCGGCCTCGCCGATCGGGGACGCATCCGGGTCGGCGCCAGGGCCGACCTGACGATCGTCGACCCTGCCGGCAACCTGCAGCGCACCATCATTGCGGGCGAGACCGCCTGGGATCGCTCCTGACCTGCCGTTGGACCCTGCCGGACACCCGGCCGGATCGGTCACACTGACGAGCGAGGTCGACGCGAAAGGGGGCCCCGGTGCCCTACGAACAACTGACCGCCGCGGATGCGGTCTTCCTGCGAATCGAGACGCCGCACGAGCCGCAGCACGTCGGTTCACTGTCGGTGATCGAGGGCGGCCCGCTGCGCGACGCGAGCGGACGGATCCGCTTCGACGAACTCCTCGCCCACGTCGATCGGCGGGTGCACCGGGTGCCTCGTCTGCGCCAGCGGGTGATGGAGGTGCCGTACAACCAGGCCCGGCCGGTGTGGGTCGACGACGAGCACTTCGACATCGCGTACCACGTCCGCCTGACGGCCCTCCCCCGGCCCGGCGACGACGATCAGCTCGCGGCGCTCATGGGCCGCCTGCAGTCGCTCCCGCTCGACCGGGCGCGCCCGCTGTGGGAGATGTGGTTCGTCGACGGGCTCGCTGACGATCACGTCGGGATGATCCTCAAGATCCACCACGCCCTCGGCGACGGCATCGCCAACGTCGACCTGGCGCTCGCACTCGTCGATCTCGAACCGGATCCACCCCCTGACGACCCAGTGCCCGAATGGAGACCGCGCCCCGCTCCCTCGCCGAACGAACTCCTCACCGATGCCGTCCGCGACCAGCTGGCGAGGCCGGGGCGGGTTGCCAGATCGATGCTCGACACGATGCGCGATCCCCGCCCGGCGATCGATGCCGTGACGAACGTGGGCCGCACGGTCGCCAACTTCCTCGCCAAGCCACCGCCGGCGCCGTGGAACGTCCCGGTCAGCTCGCACCGCCGATGGGTGCACGCGTCGGTGCCCCTGAAGGGCGTGCGCACGGTCCGCAAGCGCCACAGCGTCAGCATCAACGACGTCGTGCTCGCTGCGTGCAGCGGCGCGCTGCGCACGTTCCTGCTCGAGCACGGCGACACCGACATCGAGCATCGGGTGATCAAGGCCATGGTGCCGGTGTCGCTCCGTGGTCACGACCAACACGGCGACACGCTCGGCAACCTCGTGTCGCTGATCATCGTCGACCTCCCCGTCGACGAGCCCGATCCCGTCGAGCGGCTCCGACGGATCCATGCGATGACCAGCGAGCTGAAGGGATCCGGGCTGGTCGACGGCGCGCACCGGATCCTCGACGTCGCCGACGCGATCACGCCGCTGGCCGGCCCGTTGACCCGCTACGTCAGCCGCACGATCCCGATGAACCTCGTGATCACCAACATCCCCGGCCCGCCCATCCCGCTGTACCTGCGCGGTGCCCGGTTCGTGCGGGTGTTCCCGTACGTCGAGGTGATCGACAACGAGGGCCTGACGATCGCCGTCGTCTCCTACGAGGACGAACTCCACTTCGGCATCACGGCCGATCGCGACGTGATGCCCGACCTTGGCGACGTCGCCGCGTCGATCGAGCACGAGTTCGCCGCACTCGCAAAGCGCCGCTGAGCCGTCACGCCAAGCTACCCACCGTTCGTCGGGCTGGACGCCCGGCACAACGCTCGAGCAACGCGTCGTAGTCTGAGATTCGGAGGTGCAACGCCATGGCCGACCTACTGGACGTCGACGGACTGCTCATCGACATCGACGGAGTGCTCACGGTGTCGTGGGTGCCGATCGACGGCGTGGACGAGGCGCTCGAGACTCTGCGCTCGTCGGGCATCCCGCTGCGGTTCGCGACGAACACGACGACGCGCACACGCGCCGAGGTGGCCCGGCTGCTCAGCGAGGCTGGCATTCCCGTCGAGGTCGGCGAGATCCTCACGGCGCCCGCAGCGACCGCCGCGCACCTGCGCCGAGAGCACTCGGACGCTCGGGTGTTCCTGCTGAACACCGGCGACCTGTCCGACGACCTCCGAGGAATCGACATCGTCGACTCGGGCCCCGCCGACGTGGTGGTGATCGGCGGTGCCGGCGTCGACTTCACGCACGAACAGCTCAACGAGGCGTTTCGCTTGATTCTCGGCGGCGCCGCGTTCGTGGCGATGCACCGCAACATGTACTGGCGAACGTCCGCCGGGCTGGAGCTCGACACGGGTGCGTACGTGCGGGCGCTGGAAGAGGCGACGGGCGTCGAGCCGGTCGTGCTCGGCAAGCCGTCGCCCGACTTCTTCGCGACCGGGGTCACCGAACTCGGCCTGGACGCCGGACGGGTGGCGATGGTCGGCGACGATCTTCACAACGACGTGCTCGGCGCCCAACACGCAGGCCTGCGCGGCGTACTCGTGCGCACCGGGAAGTTCCGGCCGGAGGTGTTGGCCGCGAGCGACGAACACCCCGACGTCGTCATCGACTCCTTCGCCGAACTGCCGTCGCTGTTCTGAACGCGTCCCCCCTGCGTGAGAGAGCTGCCACGTACGAGGCACGCCGTGATTGGACAGCCGGTGTGTCCGATAGCACTCGCCCCGGCGGACCGTCGTGAGCAACACTGTCCGGGGGCCTGAAGGGGGCGAGCTTGGATTGCGGGAACTGTGGACGTACGAATCGGGGTGACTCCCGGTTCTGCGACGCCTGCGGCACGAAGCTCGTCCTGCGATGTGGGTCCTGTGATCGCGAGCTGAATCCGGACGCGAAGTTCTGCGACGGCTGCGGCGCCCAGGTTGAATCCTCGCCCAGTCCAGCGGTCGCCAACGTGCCATCGACGGCCGTCCGAAAGACGGTGACCGTTCTGTTCTGCGATCTCGTCGGATCGACCGCCTTCGCCGAGGCAGTCGATCCCGAATCGGCGCGCGACGCGATGGCCCGGTATCACCAGATGGCCAGCGACACGATCGAACGACACGGCGGCAGCCTCGCAAAGTTCATCGGCGACGGCGTGATGGCGCTGTTCGGTGTCCCAGAAGTCGCCGAAGACGACGCCGAACGGGCGGTCGCCGCCGGCCACGACCTCCAGCAGGGCTTTGCTGCCATCCGCGACCACATCGACAGCCGCTACGGCGCCGAGGTCGGACTTCGGGTCGGGATCAACACCGGCGAGGTGGTGATCGACGACAACGATGCCGACCTGGTCGGTGATGTGCTCAACACGGCGGCTCGCCTCGAAGGCGAGTGCACGCCGGGCGAGGTGCTCGTCGGCGAGGACACATGGCGCCTCACGCGGTCGACGCACACCTTCGAGGTGCTCGGCGAGGTCGAGGTGAAGGGCAAGCGCCACGGCCTGGCAACCTTCCAACTCGTCGAGGTCGGCGAGACTGCAGCCGCGCGAAGCGGGACGATCGACGACGCCACGCCATTCGTCGGACGAGCAGCCGAACTCGACCGGCTGACGGAGGTGTTCGACCAGGCCGTCGCCGAGGGTGTTGCCAAGCTGACCACGATCATCGGTGCGCCCGGCGTCGGCAAGACCCGCCTCTCACGAGAGCTGGGACGAGCGCTGGCCGACCGAGCCGACGTGATCGAATTGCGCTGCGAGCGAGCGGGATCGACGACGTTCGCGCCGATCGCCGAGCTGATCCGCGAATCGGCCGCCATCGGCGACGACCACTCACCCGAACATGCTCGCGCTGCCCTGGCCGAATTGGTCGACGGAACGACGGATGCGGCCAGAGTCACCGAACTGTTGGCGAGCATCGTGGGCGCCGCGCCGAGCCGGTCGACGGAAGACTCGTTCTTCGGGGCACGTCGGCTCGTCGAGATCCTCGCCGCCCGACGACCGATCGTGCTCGTGATCGACGACATCCAGTGGGCGGAGCCGCTGTTTCTCGACTTGCTCGAACACCTCGTCCGCTGGGTCGCGGGGCCAGCGATGATCGTCGGGCTCGCTCGCCCGGAGCTCCGCGAGATCCGCCCGACGCTCGCCGAGAGCGGCCGCCAGGTCAGCCTCGTCGTCTCGCTCGAAGGCCTCGACGCCGCCGCAACGGCGGAACTCGCCGCCCGCCTCCTGGGGACCGATTCGCTGCCCGACGAGCTCGCCGCTCGGCTTCCCGATTCGACCGACGGCAACCCGTTGTTCGTGCGCGAACTGGTCCGCATGCTGGTCGACGATCGAGTCATCACCGAGGTCGACGGGGTCTGGCGGCTGGCGATCGACGCCGATGCGGTCGAGGTGCCGCCGACCATCCAGTCGCTGCTCGCCACACGCATCGAGCGGCTGCCCGATGACGACCGTCGGGTCATCGAGCTGGCCTCGGTCATCGGCCCCGAGTTCCCCCTCGGTGCCTTGGTCGCCATCGCTGATGGAGTCTCGGCGTCCGACATCAATCGCGCTCTCGACCGGATGCGCCGACGTGAGCAGATCGAGCCGACCGGCTCGTACTGGGGCGACGAACCGGTGTACCGGTTCCACCACGTGTTGATCCGCGATGCGGCCTACCGGCGTTTGCTCAAGGGTGCTCGCGCCGACCTCCACCTGCGGATCGGGCAGTGGATGCACGACACAGCCGGGGACGCGGCAGGTGAACTCGGGGTCACGATCGCCTACCACTTCGAGCAGACGTTCCAGTACCGGCGTCAACTCGGGGTCGACAACGAGGAGTCGATGGAGGCAGGTCAGCAGGCAGCCGATCTGTTGCGGGTCGCCGCCGAAGATGCGCTCGCCCGCGACGATCTCGCCGCGGCAGGCCGACTCGCGCTCCGGGCCGTGGACTGCCTCGACGTCGCCGCCCCGGAACTGCCCAACCTGCTGATCCTCACCTGCGAGGCGCTCCTGTCGGCCGGTGACGTCACCCGGGGCGGTCCAGCCCTGAAGCTGCTCGACGATCGAGCGGTCGGCGATGACCGCCTGACCGCATGGGCGACCTGCTTCCGCGCCGAGGTCGTCGTGCTCACCGACCCGAGCGGCCTGACGGACGCTGCCGAGGCAGTCGACCGAGCGGCCGAACGACTTGCGGACCTCGACGACAACGCCGGTGTCGCCAAGGCCCGACAGGTCCGAGCGGCCGCACTGGCCCGGCTGGGTCGGGTCGGTGACTGTGAGACCGAACTCGACGAGGCGCTCACCGCGGCGCGCGCGGCCGACGACCGCAGGCGGATCACCGCGGTGCTGGAGGCTGCGCCGGTCGCCGCGCTCTGGGGCCCGAGCCCGGTGCCTCGCGCTGGCGGACGCTGCCTCGACGTGATGCGACTGTCGCGGATCACCGCCGACTCCCCTGCGGTGCAGGCCACCTCCGTTCGCTGCCAGGCGGTGCTCGAAGCACTCCGGGGTCGACACGAGACGGCTCGAGACCTGCTCGCATCGGCCCGCACGACCGGCGAGGAGATCGGACTCCGCCACGGCCTGCTCGAGACGGACCTGTACGCGGGCATCGTCGAGCTGCTCGCCGGTGACCCGGTGGCCGCCGAGCCCTACCTTCGGCGAGCGTACGGCGGGCTCGGACAACTCGGCATCGGCGCCGACGCCGGCCAGGCCGCCGCCCATCTGGCCCGGGCATTGCTTCAACAGGGCCGCGTCGACGAGGCCGAGGAGATGGCAACCGATTCCGATGCCCTCGCCGGCCAGAATCCTCAGACCGCGATCGTGGCACGCTCGGTGCTCGCCGAAGTGCTCGCGGTCCGCGGCGAACTCGCCGAGGCCCGCCGGCTCGCCGAGGAGGCCGCCGCACTCGCGGCGACCTCGGACATCGTGGTCGATCACGCCAACGCGCTCGCCTCCCTCGCCCGGGTGCGAGAAGCCGGGGGTGACCTCGATGGCGCCCGCGAGGCCGCGTCGTCGGCCAACGAGTTGTATGAAGCCAAGGGCGCAGCCGTGCGAGTCGAGGTGACAAACGCTCCGGCCGGGACGGTGGTCGAGCCCCTCCACTCCGACCCGTCGACCTCGGTGGGCACCCGTCGCCCGGAGGCCCGCCGCCGCGCACCCGAAGGCCACCTGAACGCGGCGGCCCGAACCATGGTCGAGTACCGCATGGCGAGCGACAGCCGATCTCGTCTGTCGGCGCGTCTCGTCGTCGACGACCGTCGGCAGATCATCGCGGGCCGGTACCAGGGTCCCGATTTCATCGAAGGCGTGCTGTCGTCGATGGCTCGGGACGGCTACGAATTGTCGAGCATCGACTGGGACGATCTCGCCTTCCGCGGCGAGCGGCTCTGCCTCGCGCGGGGGACGTGGAATCTCGTACCGATCGACACCGCCACCACTGCGGGCGGACCACTCACGCTCGATTTCCTGCTGCTCACCCGCGTCGACGATGACGACGAGATCGACCTCTGGGTGGGGTTCGACGCCGACGACTTGGCGGCCGCTCTTGCGGAACTCGATCGCCTATACATCGCGACCCTCGACCCGGGACGCGCCCTCGTCACCTACTCACACTCGACCGTGCATCGGCGGAGCAGTTCGGGGATACCGACCGCCGACGGCTTCACGCGTGACTACAGCTCGGTTGACCACCGGAGCATCGGATGGGGCGTCACCGAAGGCAGAGCGGCTTACGAGGAACGCCTCGCGACGCTGCTCAGCGCCGTCGACGACTTCACGAACTGGGTGGAACATGTACACCGCGAACGGCCGCCGGTCGGGTCGTTCTCGGCACGCGTGGCCGGGCAGAGCCTCGACGGCGCAGACTTCGAAGACCGCTACCACGTGGTCGCCCACCTCGATCCGGCAACGGGTTTGGCGGACCGGACCGAACAGTTCGCCGAACACGACGTAGCCGCAGCGATCGCCCGCGCCGATGAACTCCGGGCGGAATACGCCCAGGATCGGATTCAGCCGAACGACGCTGTCTTCGTGGGCGGTCGCGCCAACCTTGCGACGATCTTCGCCGACGAAGAGACGTTCCTCGGCTGCTTCGCCGACGGTTTCACGGCGACGCTGGCCGACGGCACCACGATCGACAAGGGAGCCATCGAGCGAGGCGAGGTCGAGCCGACCGCTCTCGGCTATGGCATCGAGCAACGGCGCATGGTTCGGGTATCGATCGAGCCGTTGGCGATGATCCGCTGCGTTGCGCCGGATGGGCGCGTCACGTTCGTGGTCGAGGAGATCGACGACCACAAGCGGCTGGTCGCCGTGAAGGTGTTCGCCGCGGACCGACTGTGGGATGCGGTGATCGAACTCGACCGCCGCCAGATCGAGTTGCTCCCGACCGAGCTTCGCCCGCTGTTCGCAGCATGCCTGCGCCAGACCGAGGCGGCCGGCCGAGGCCGGAGCCGCGAGGCACTCCGCGACGCAATGCCCGATGGCTTCCTGTTCATCGATCATCGCCAGCTCGGCTTCGGGACGCTGTCACGCGACGAGTTCATCTCGGTCTGGACATCCGACGCGCCGGGTGTTCAGGTCGCGAACCAGGAACTGTTCCGTTGCCCGGCCGGGCTCGCGGCGGGCGTCGAATTCTGGTCGGGGACGGAGGCGGTCGACGACACGATCACGATTCCGAACATCTCAGTTGCCCTGTGTGATGGCGATCGCCTCATCGCCTTCGAGCTGTACGACGAGGGCGACGAGGCCAGCGCCATCGCCAGGGTCATCGAGCACGCTCGATCGCTCGGGGTCCCGATCGACGACGCCGACCTCCTCACGATGCCGGCCGATGCACCCTGGAACGAGGCGCATCGGACGATGATCGACTGGCGGCATGCCGGGCGAACTTCCTCGACGCTCAGCGACCAAGTCGTCATCGATGATCGACGATCGCTCTTCCAGAACACCCGGTCCGGGAAGGAGGCATGGGATGCGATCGTCACGTCGTTCGGCGTCCACGGATACCGGATCACGTCGTCGAAGGTCGAGCCGGTTGCAGCTCGCGACGGGGACCTGATCCTGCTGCAGAGCACCTGGTACCTGACCGAGTTCGAGCGCGCGGAGCCCGTTCCGGACGGTCATCGGTCGGCCCAGCTCGAGGTCGAATTCCTCAACCTTGCCCGACTCGGAGCGAACGGTCTGTTCGATCTGTTCGTCGTCTTCGACCCCGACGACCTCGCAGCGGCGGTCGAGGAACTCGACCGCCTGGCGGCGAACTCGGCCGGGCCCGAGATGTCGTTGGGGTTGGCCTCGGTTGGCCTGTCTCATCGACAAGCGAACCGCTGGGACTCCGACGGTCTCTGGCTGGTCCTTGCTCGCGACCTGGCGGTCAACGACCATCGTTCGCTCGCGTGGGGCAGTCACGATCGAGCGGGATACGTGGAACGCCATCAGGCCCTGGTCGACACGACCACCAGCTCGACGACATGGACGCCGGTCATCCTCGAGCTTCGTGGGCCGGTCTCGCTCAGCCGATTCGCTCTTCGAGCACACACGACCGACGGCGTCCTGATCGAAGACCGGCGGATCAATGTGGTGGTCCAGAGTCCCGCGACCGGTCTGATCACCTCGGTCGACCAGTACTCACTCGACGACCTGGAAGCTGCCCACGCCCGATTCGAGGAACTGGCCGCCGAGCACGAACACACCCGGATCCCGCCGAACGACGCCGTCTTCGTCGGCGGCCGGGCGAACATCACCGCCCGCGTCGGCGACACCGAGGCGTTTCTCGCCTGCTTCGCCGACGACTTCACCGCGACGTTGGCCGACGGCACCACGATCGAAAAAGCCCACCTCGAGCGCGGCGACATCGAGCCGTCAGCGCTCGGCTACGGCGGCGAGCAACGCACCGTGGTGAAGGTCACGTCCGACCGGCTGGCGGTGATTCGGATCATCTCCGATGGCGGCGACGTGCTCTACGCAGTCGAGGAAACCGATACAGACGGGCGGTTGACAGCGATGTTCGTGTCGCCGGCCAGCTCGGCCGCCGACGCCCTTCGCTGGACCGGCCCACGCATGGTGGACATCCGCCCACCCGAGCTGCGACAGATGAGCCAGACAATTCTCGACATGTCGGTGGCCATCGTCCACGGCGATGCCGACGCACTCCGGGATCTGACGACGCCCGACTTCCGGTGGATCGATCATCGCCAACTCGGCTTCGGCTCGTTCGATCGCGCCGACTGGATCGAGTTCGCCCGGTCGAACGCCGCATCGGCGTCATGGATGCTCGTCGGCGAGTACGACCTGATGTTGACCCCCTTCGGATCGATCGATCGAATCTCGATGTGGGAAGGCGCTGAGGATCTGTACGACACGGTCTCGTTTCCATCGTTGGCAGTCACGCTGTTCGACGGCGACAGACTCGTCGGAGTCGAGCTGTACGAAGAGGATGACGAGGCGGTCGCCATCGCCCGACTCGCCGAGCACGAAGCGCGGCTCGCGAGCGAGCCGGTCACCGGCTGGTTCGACGGCAACTCGATCGATCCAGCGTTCCTCGCTCGACTGTCACCAACACTGCGTGACCAGGCACACGTCGTGGCCGACATGGCGGTGGCGGTCGCCGGCGCCGACCTCGCCCGGCTGAACACGTTCCTTGCCGACGACTTCCGCACCGACGACCTCCGACCCTTGGGCTGGGGACCTCGGGACCGCGCAGCGTTCCTGGAGTCGGTGGCGGATCGACCGAGCACGCTCGGTGTCGGCCTCATCACCGGCACGCTGCATCGCATCGTCGACGGAGCCGGCGTCACTGCGTACGAGGTCGAGACCAACCCGCACGGTGAGGGAGCCCCGATCGTCGAGCGTGGCATCGCCGTGATGACCGCTCGGGCCGGCCGACTCACCTGGATGGGCCTCTACCCGGACGACCAACTCGATGCTGCAACCGCCCGTTTCGAGGAGATCGCAGCGGCTCTCGGAGCCAGGGAGAGATCCCAGACCGCGGCCGCCGCCCACGAACCGTGGAATCGGGCCGACCGGCTCACTCACGGGTGGTTGGCGAGCGACGACTGGACCACTCTCGTGTCTGACGAGATCGTCATCGACGATCGGCGCGCCAGCCACGCCACCGTGTACAGCGGGCGCGACGAGGCCCTGACAGGCTGGGCGATCGTCGGCGAGATGTCCGCCGAACACACGACCCTTGCCACGCGAGGCGACGACCTGGCGCTCTCGTCGGTCGTGATGTGGTTGGAGGGCCAGAGGGACGTCTCTGAGGTCCGGGCCCTCCGGGTCGACCGATGGAATGCCGACGACCTCCTCGAGCGATCCGTCATCTTCGATCCCGACGATCTGTCGGCCGCCGTGGTCGAACTGAATCGACTCGTGCTCGACGGTGACGCCGACGCGATCGACGTCGGCGACGCGGCGTTGATGAGTGCCCTCGAAGCGATCACCGACCACGACAGAGAACGCTCGCAGCTCCATTTCCATCCAGAGTTCGAACACGTCGACCATCGGGCCATCGGCTGGGCAACGACCGACCGAGAAGCGTTCATGGCGCGGTCAGACTCCCTCCGGGAACTGACGGCCGAGGTCACCTACTACCTGCCGCGCTTCAAACGAGGCACTCATCCGGCTGTCCTGTTCGGTGAGTACTGCCTTCGCGGCTCAACCGAACTCGGCGTCGAGGTGGAACACTCGTCGTTGCTCGTGAACGAGATCGATCTCGCGACCGGCATCGTCATGCGAACCGACCAGTTCGAGATCGACGACCGCGGGGGCGCCGACGAGCGAATGGCAGAGATCGAAGCGGCAGCAGCTCGTGAGCTGGTGCAACCGAACGACGCCGTGATCGTCAGCGGGGCCGCCAACATCTTCACGCTGACGGGCCGCCACGAACAGTTCGTCGACCGATTCAGCGACGACTTCGAGGGCCTGTTGCCCGATGGCCGAAGCGTCACGAAGTTCGACATTGCGACCGGCTCGGTGACTCCCGAGGAGCTCGGCTTCGGTCTCGTCGAGCGTGAGCTGTTCGCCGTCGACGGGGACGGGTTCGCAGCGTTCGACACGGTTCGCGACGATACGACGGCGCGATCCATCGAGATCATCGACGACACGCATCGCATCCGTCACATCAGACGGTTCAGCCCAGGATCGACCGCCGAGTGCCACGAGTTCTTCAGCACATACTTGTCGCCCGCTTCCGAACTCCCGTTTCGACGATTCGGCGAGGCGCTCCCGATGCGCACCTTCCCTGCTGACCTCCTGTCCGACGACTTCCAAATGATCGACCACCGATCGATCGGCCTCGGCGCCCCGGACCGAGCTGCGTACCTGGACAGCGTGGAGGCGCTCAAGGCAATGGGCGGTCTGGTCTTCCGTCGATCTGTCATCCGCTCGGTACCGACAGCCACACTCCTGCTCGTCAGAACCGAGTATCCGGATCTCAGCGGCGGGCACGACTTCGTCGGGCACATCACGCTCATGACCTGCGACGCCGAACAGGTGACCCGCATAGAGCACTTCGACACGGACGGCATCGACAGCGCCATCGCCCGTTTCGAGGACCACACCAGCTGACGATCACTGCGGGGCCGCGCAACGGATGGCACGTTTACATCAGGGGTCAGACCCGCGATGTAATCAGATGGTGTTGCCGGCGAACTGGGCGTTGTAGAGGCGCCAGTAGGCGCCGTGCGACTCGAGGAGCGAGTCGTGGTTGCCCTGCTCGACGATCTGGCCGTCCTCCATCACGAGGATCACGTCGGCGCCACGAATGGTCGACAGCCGGTGAGCGATCACGAAGCTCGTGCGGTTCGCCCGCAGGTTGTTCATCGCCTCCTGGATCAACACCTCGGTGCGGGTGTCGACCGAGCTGGTCGCCTCGTCGAGGATCAGGATCGCCGGGTTGTTGAGGAAGGCACGGGCGATCGTCATCAGCTGCTTCTCGCCGGTGGAGATGTTGTCGCCCTCGTCGTTGATCATCGTGTCGTAGCCATCGGGCAACGAGTGCACGAACCGGTCGACGTACGTGACCCGAGCAGCCTCGTAGATCTGCTCGTCAGTGGCGTCAGGGTTGCCGTAGCGCAGGTTATCGCGGATCGTTCCGCCGAACAGCCACGTGTCCTGCAGCACCATGCCGATGTCCGAGCGCAGCTCGCTGCGCGGGAAGCCGGCGATGTCGCGCCCGTCGAGCGTGATCCGCCCCGAGTCGATCTCGTAGAACCGCATGATCAAGTTGACCAGCGTCGTCTTGCCCGCACCGGTCGGGCCGACGATGGCGACGGTCTCGCCCGGCTCGGCCGTGACGTTCAAGCCGGTGATCAAGGGCTTGTCGGGGTCGTACGCGAAGTGCACGTCCTCGAACACCACACGCCCCTTCACCGGCAACGGGTCGGCGGAGAGTTCCTGTTCGGCCGACTGCTCCTCGGCGTCGACCAACTCCAACACACGCTCGAGTGACGCGATGCCCGACTGGAACGTGGCCGCCATCGACGCCAAGTGGGTGAGCGGCTGGGAGAACTGGCGGGCGTACTGGATCATCGCCTGCATGTCGCCGATGCTGAGCGAGCCCGACGAGATCTGCAGACCGCCGACGACAGCGATCAGGATGTACTGGATGTTGCCCATGAACAGCATCGCCGGCTGGATCAGATTGGCCATGAACTGCGCCGCGAAGCTGGCCTCGTAGAGCTTGTCGTTGT
>Ga0307380_10008014_pt1 | contig 13615 bp, 8 predicted proteins | sample UN3MG_FD_202239 | JGI IMG/M metagenome (GOLD analysis project Ga0307380, IMG submission 202239) | Soil microbial communities from Risofladan, Vaasa, Finland - UN-3 | ecosystem: Environmental > Terrestrial > Soil > Coastal area > Acid sulfate soil | place: Finland: Risofladan, Vaasa | collected... | reverse complement strand
GACGGACGAAACATTGAGAATATACGCGATCGACGTCACCAAAGCAGAACTGGCGGCCGACCTGGCGTCAGCGGACGCGCTGCAATCTACCGGTGCGTACCGGCTTCTCGTTGACCAAAATGCCGGCGTCGTGGGAGCCGAGCCGTATGCTCTCTTGGTTGGAGCCTATACGTTCGATCAGACCGCGGAGGACATCAAGCTGCTCCGTCAGCTCGGGCGGTTGGCGCAGGCCGCGGGCGCTCCGTTGCTGACGGCGGCTCATTCGCATTTTGCAGGCTGTGCGTCAATCGCCGCCACGCCCGATCCGCATGACTGGCACTGGCAGGCTTCGCCGGCCGCCGGCCCACTATGGCAGCAGTTGCGATGCTCGCCCGAGGCGGCCTATCTCGGTCTGGCCCTGCCTCGCTTCCTGCTTCGCTTGCCTTATGGCAACGACACCGACCCTCTGGAGAGGTTCGATTTCGAGGAGTTCTCGCCTTTCGCGGGTAACGAGCAGTATCTTTGGGGCAATTCAGCCGTCCTCTGCGCGTGCCTGCTGGCCGAGGCCTTTCGGGAATTCGGTTGGACACTTACGCGAGGGCTTCGCTGTGACGTGACGGGTTTGCCCATGCACATATACGAGTCTGATGGCGACAAGCGCGTCACCGCCTGCGCCGAGACAACCCTCACCGAGCGTGCGACGGAAGTTCTTATCGAAAAAGGGCTTATGCCGGTGCTTTCAATTAAAGGCCGGGATGCAATTCGCGTACCGCGCTTTCAGTCGATAGCAGAGCCGCCCGCCCCGTTGACAGGGCCCTGGCGGTAGTAAGGCGGGTAATCGATCTCAGCCGCCGATCATAACGGTAGGCAAGCCAGCGACGATAGTGCCCCCGTGGGCCATGCTGTCACCCATTCGAGCGGCGGGCCGGCCGCCGATCAGCACGGTCATCGAGCCCTTGACGATAGCATCCGGCGGGCCGGCGCAAGTGGCCATATCGCCCACGCATGCGGCAGGCTGACCGCCGATAAGTACCGTCGGGCAGCCTGGCGGCAGGATAGGCCCGCCCACGTGAGGAATCGGTGGTACTGCCGGCGTCTGCATCGAACACGTGTGCATATCGCCTACTCTTGCTGCCGGCGGCATGGAAAATATCTCCTATAAATTACTGCCAACCTTATATAATTGAAATATCATAACATCTGTCGAGATTTTATATAACTGTTTTATCACGTAATAAACCGGCCACCTTTAAGTTTGCTGATTATCATAATTACGAATCACTCACTTTTCCCAGTAGTTTTCCACCAGGATTTGGCACCACGATCCTGCTTAGGTGGCAGGGGCGATTTCTCGGCTTCCGGTATCGACGGCTTGGCCTTCCAAGCGATCGGGTAGATCTTGTTGTCGTCGAACGTTACAGGAATGCGTTCGACGGTGAACTTGTTTTGCCACTTGAGCACTTCCAAGTCGATCTCGTCCTCGTCCTCCTCATCCTCCTTGTACCTGGCGCGAACGCTGAACGTCATCTGGCCCTTGCCCTCCCGCCAGAGGCCGTCCTCGTGCGAGATTCGCACGTTCCAGGTGCCCCGAGGCTTTAGATGCAGTGCAATGTCCCCTGCCATGGCGACCCGCTCCTGCTCCGCGAGAGAGATTTGTATCAGCGGATCATTGTCCACGTATTCGACCAGCTTGACGGAGTAGGATAGTGGAAACTGGCCCGCACCAATCTGCACGAGAATGCTCCCCTGCCATGCCTCGCCCAGCTTTATTTCTTCCTGAGACAACACTGGCGTCACTGTCGGCCAGTGAAGGGCAAAAGCTGGAATGGGGACGGGATCGTCCGGGAATTCGTAGGGCGTTACGGATGGGGCTGGCGGCATCGCAACATCCCTGTTCGCCAGGTCCGATTCGATCTCCAACCCTCCGCTAACGTACAGTTCGACCTGGCGCTCTGCCACCGCCTCCGCATGGAGCAGTTCCAATTGGCCAAAGGTGACGCTGGCCTGGTCCTGTATGACGTTTAAGGCACTATCTGTGAGCAGATACTCCTCGATCGTCCGGCGGAATCGACCATCTTCGGTCTCCGCTCTCAACAGCAAGATGCCGCGACGGCTGTACGCTTCCTCTATGAGATCGTCCTCGACGGTTTCCTGCTCCGCGACCGCCAAGTCCTCTTCGAGTGAGAATGCTATCTGTCCATTCAACATTGCCATTGCTCCTTTGCCTGTCAGAGCGGGTCAGGTCCCGCTTACGGCGTCTATTCAGGTCGTTTCAACCAGGGCAACCGGTTGACCTTCCCACTTTGATCTACATGCCTCCCATACTCTTCCTTTTGCTCTTGGGCATAACGTTTGGCCGTGACTCTCACTCTTTTCTTATCCTCTCCCTCTTTGCCTTTAAAAAGTACTCCCAGTATGTCTGTCGTTGAGGTCATCGTCATTTCCTCACGCCCCCCCTTTTCCAGTGAAAACCTAATCTCGACGAGGTCGGCGCTGTGGGTATGGCCGCAGACATATATCCCAAAAGGTTTCACATTTTCCATATTTGTTTGTTTTGACAGCCACAACAGGTTCTCTTTGCTCCTAACCAATAGATACCAGACCGCTGCTCCAGCCTGATAGCACTTTTGTTCCTGCTTGGATGCTTTTGGATCCTGCTTTCGAACAAATTTCCCTATCTCGCTTCTGCCGCCAATATTATGCCACCAGTAGTAGCCCAGGTTAGTCGCCCCCGCCCCAAAGGCACATCCATCGCGATTGTATTCGTCCCAGCGATGACCGTGCTCGAACCAAAGCCCAGGATCTGAAATCCATCCAGGGGAGCGATACTTTTCATCGAGCTTGGAATTAAGCATGGGATCTCCGCGGTAACCGTCGTGATTGCCGTATACAGCTTTGCACTCGACTTCTTTAAGGAGCTCAAGAATGAGTTTATTCCAGTATACTTCGGTATATTCCTGACTTCTATCAATCGCTCGTTTCTTCTGTGTGTATCCTTTTGCTGCATCTTCACTGAAAACGAAATATCTTTTTTCGTAAGGACGCGTAAGGTCTTTGCCTAAAAAATCCATGTAAAATAAAGCAAGGTAGTCTGTTTTTTTTGTGTTATATTGAATTGCAAGTTTATGGGCCACTTCTTCATTGAGCGGAAGGGAGAAATTCTCGACAGAATCCATACGTTCCTTCAGAAGAAGCCTACGTCGCTCAATTTCATTCGGTTGAAGACGAAAAGTCGTTTCCAACTCCTGGAGTTTGCTTTCAAGATATTCTTTTTTTACCATGTCTCCAACAACGTGGCGATAGAACATTTCCTCTTTTGGGATCGGATTATAGCTATACCACTTAGCATACCTGCGGTGACACTCATGGTTCCCTATTTCTGCCATAACTGCCTTAGGTGCCTCTGAATCATAAAACAGCCTATCCTTACGGTACTGATAGCCGTCGTGGATCTTCGAAAAAAAACCGACCGCCGCCGTGCGTATGACCTTCCTTGCACCCTCTCCTCCGGCATCCGTTTGTCGAACCCATAACCCATGATAAAGAAACTCTCTATTCTGCCACAGCTCGAGCAGGTCGCCTACCTGACGGACTCGAACAAGATTCTTATCTAAGTCCGGTTCCTTCCGGAGTTGGCGGATGGCCACAAGCAAGTTGACCAGATCGAAAGCGGGCCTCTCATCCCCAGCATTACACTCAAGAAGCACCTCAGACAGGTCCTTTTTCCCGAACGGCGGTGCCTTCTTGTGTAGTCCTTTTTCGACGTACTTGTTTCCTGGCCCGTAGAACCAACTGCAGTGCACACGTAGTGCCCGGTCCACGATGTCTTTTTCAGCAAGGAACTGGTTAGGGGTCACACGCACTTGTTTTGACGAAATTCCAGTTTTGATCTTGACAGAAAACCCAGTATCCCACTGGAAGACATTCATATCATGGTGATCTCTATTACCTTCCGTCCATTTCTTTATCAGACCCTTTCTACTAAGAAGCTCCAGGTGGTCTTGAATATTCCGCGCTGTTTTCTTACTGAGCTTGCTTCCAAAGATAAGCCCTGGGCGAGACTGGCATAACCTGAGGAGCTCCTGCAACTTCCTACGTACTTTGCTGGTCGTCTCGGAAGAGCCATAATCAATATATCTTAGACTTTCATCCGGCAGGTCGGGCCATTTTTCAGGCAAATGGAGATCGGGAAAACAGATGTACAGGCTCTTCTTAGAGTTTTGGTAATCGTTCTTATTCTTCTCGTCCTTCGCATCGGGCATATCGGCTTTGGTCTGTTTCAGGAGCTTGATTGCACCCATTTTGGGCTCAGCAACGAGAGCGGCCAGTCTCGACACAAGGGGAGTATCATATTTTGCGAGTTCTTTCTTGGTTTCTTCGTGAGTTTTTGCAACTTCTTCTATTGTGTAGTTCAGCGCCGAGATATACTGGGCCTGCCAGGCATGTCCGTTTTCAACCAGACCAAAGTCACGCTGAGGCCCTCCGTCTTTACCCTCGTACTCGCGATGAATCTTGTAAGCGGCCCAAAGGCCGCAGTCCAGCTTGATCAGCTTTATGGGCTGTCTCGCTATTGTATTCTTGTCTTTGGAACTATTTTTTTCATTTGGCGCTATATGTGCATAAGCTCTGTATAGGCTCGTGATGGGAATCCCGGTCTGCTCATACTCGGAAAGCGTCCACTCGTAGTGCTCACCGTCTAACGGAAGACCGGCTTTTTGGTATTTCCCCCTTTCAAAAAAGAAATGGGGCCCCTCTTTGTCTTTGACGTCCTTTAATTGCCCGTCCTTGTAGAGTGTTACCATAACTCGGCGGGCCTTTTCAGTTGGCATTAACGGTCTCCTCTATATCTGTTACGGCTGGCTAACAGCCGTAGAATTTTATCAGCGCGTTGACGGTCTCCTTTTTAAGTACGCCGTCGGTCTCACCCGGATCGCTGATTTTACTATTACCGCTATTCAGGTTCTTCTTACAAAAACCTTGAAACCTGGCAATGGCCTCCTGGAGCTCCGGGCTCATGAGGCCATTGATGGGGCCGTCGTAATATCCGAGGCTGCGCAAACGCTGCTGAGCACCTCTGATGGCCACCTTCTCATCGTCGGTATCCACGGGATCCAGACGGCCAAAATTCAAGTCCATTTCAATGCCCGCGTCAGGGACGAGGAGCCGACCCACCGTCGCGGTCGAAGGGATTATTTCCTCGAGAACCCCATCGGCGTCTGTGCGAGTTCCCTCCTGCTTGTAGACGCCACCGCCAGGCTCGCACTCGATTTCCAGGGTATATTCGGCGTCCGCCACGGGTTCGCCCTCTTCATCCAGAACCCGAAGACGGAAGTATTCATTGGGAGTTTTCAGCTTAAACTTGTGACGCTGCTCGGTTGCTCCCGATTCTTCCTTCTCCTGCCAGGGGGGAATGAAGAGTTTATCCCCTTCGGCAAGGGTGCGTGGATTCTTACGGGTTTCTCTAAGCTTGGCATTCTTGGTATGATGCCAGACGTCCTTCTCCCAGTCTGCAAAACCGTACAGGACGGCAATGCTTCCGACCCATTCGCCCTCTTTGACTACGTGTGTAAGACCCTCAGCAGGCGGTTTTTGTCTCATAAGCAGTCTCCGCAGCAGAATCTTCGTATCCGTTCCTGCGACCTCATAAGTCATGCCTTTTCCCAGGAGTTCCCGTCGAGTTCGGGAAAAGTAATCCGGCACGTACCCTTCTCGAATCCTTCCACGCGGGCAAAGCCATTTTCGTCGAGTGTGCCTTCGGCCACCGAATCATCGGGCAGGGTGATTTTGTACTTCTCGCCAGGGATCGGCTGATCGTTTGCTCCCATCAGCTCGATCTCGATCCAGCTTAATTCCTCTTTCTTTTCTTCGTTGGTCTGGTCTTTGCCTTCCTCGACGGCCTTGGCTTCCTCCTCTTCGGCCGGCGGCTTGAAGGGTTTGACCTGCTGCGAGCCGTACTTGCCGGATTTCGTTTCCATCTGCTGGGCCTTTATCTCGGCTACCTTACCGGGGTCGGCAATATCGGCGTCTTCAGGCTTTTTCGGCGCCGCCGGTGGAACCGGATTACCCGCGCTTCCGCTCTTTTTGCCCATTTTAACACCAAGCTTTTGTCAGTTAATTTTTACGATGCCGCCCTTGACTTCGGTCATTGCACCGCCCTGGATGGACGTCTGGGCCTTTCCATTGACCTGAACCTGCGTGCCATCGATTTTCAATTGGCCGCTGGTGTTTATTTCTATGGTGCCTGCCTCGATGGCGATGTAAGAACCGCCGACGCTCAGAGTGATATTCTGCAGACCCTCGATCACGACGTTCTGCGCTTTGAGGTAGTAATCCTTCGCAGTCTGCTCGGAATGTTTGGCCTTGAAGACCTCGATCACATCGCCCTTGACGGTCAACGAGAGACTCTTGTCAACTTCCTTGGCCTCCTTGCCCTTTACGGTAAGGTGTCGGTCCTTGCCAATTTTTTCCTGATGGTCCGCATCGACCGTTTCGCTGCGGTTGTTATCTACGTGCTCGAACTTGTCCTTTTCCACGTGCAGGTGGCGGTTGTTGCCGACCGTCTCAAAGCGGTCGTTCTTGATGCGGATATCGAGGTTCTTCTCGGCGTGAACATAGATCTGCTCTTCGCCTTTCTTGTCCTCGAAGCGAATTTCATTAAAGCCGTCCCCGCCCTTACTGGAGTTGGACTTGAGGGTGGACATCGTCTTGTTGCCGGGCAGGTCGTACGGGGGCTTGGCTTGCGCATTATAGACTCGACCTGTTATGATTGGCCTGTCGGGATTGCCTTCGAGAAATTCGACAATGACTTCCTGGCCGATGCGCGGTATATACATGCCCCCCCAGTTCTTGCCGGCCCAGATCTGAGCCACCCTGATCCAACAGGAGCTGTTCTCGTCAGCGTTGCTGTACCGGTCCCAGTGGAATTTCACTTTGACCCGGCCGTACTGGTCCGTATGGACCTCCTCTCCGGACGGACCCACCACTATGGCCGTTTGCGGACCGGAGATCGATGGTTTGGGGGTAGTCCGCGGAGAGCGAAACGGCTGCGAACTCTCGATCGCAGTGAAATCGCACGAATAGATAAGCTCGCTGCCTCCAGTGCCGGCTGAGAATATTTCGTCGCCTTTAATCGTATAATTCGCCGAGCTAATCAGGTATTCGCGATTCTGGTCGGCACGGGGATGGCTGGCAAGACTGAAGGTAAATCCGGCACAGATGCCGCGCGCGTCGCTGCGAGCGGTGGCGACCTCGTACTGAGCCTGAAGCTCCTGGATTCGCTTTCTTGCGTACTCTTCTCCATCGCCGGTCTCGGTGTAATCGCCGGGATAGTCATACATCTCGAACTCTGCAAGCGTGTGTCCGCGGCCTATTTTCGCCCTTGCCTGCAGGTCTCTTTGGGTATTCTCGAAATCAAAATCATTCAGGGCATAGGAGCCCGGCTGCAGATGGCTTTCAACCACCCAGTCGGAAACGTACTCTGCACTGGTGGTTCCCTTGTCCGCAGGCTGGTAGGTGAGCTCTGCGAAGTCTGGATAAGGCTCGTGGGCGCCGTATGAATCCGCCAGAACCAGCGAATGTTTGCCGTTCTCGTGCCTGAAGAAATAGTAAATCCCCTCGTGTTCCATCAACCGGCTTACGAAGGCAAGATCAGTCTCGCGGTACTGCACGCAATATTCCCATTTGCGGTACTGGCTGCTCAAGCCATCTTCGAAATTCGTGAATCCGTGATCGCGAAAAACCTGCTTAATGATATCAGGAACGGTCTTGTCCTGGAACATCCGGCAATTCGCCGTGCGGCCCAGGAACCACAGCCAGGGCACCACGGTCGCCCGGTAGCGGGCCAACTGACCGGCGGTTGTAAGCTGCGTGAAGCGGCTAATATGCCCGTTGAAATAGCGTGAGCCGCCAGCAAGCAGATCAAGACGGATCGTCACATTTTGGCCGACAATGTCGGCGGCTTTGATCTGGCGATTCTCGCTGGCCAGTTCCAGGCGGTATTCAAACGGCCGTCCGAGCGCTTCGGTCCCGGAGACGCTTGTCAGCAAAAGTGCATCCTCGCCCAGCGGCGTTTCAATCGCCAGCTCCCTATTCTTCTGTGTCGGTTTTTCTGCCATTTTGTAATTCCGCCTAACGCTTCAAAAACGCTTTTGCTCCACACCCGGCTTGTCGACACCAGTGAGTTTGTCGGCAGTTACACTCTTTCTGTGCCGTACGTCTCAGCGGAACGAGTACGTCAGTTCGCTGTCTTTGGCACCCACATGGACCCGTCTGGCGGCCTTGCCTTCCATAAGACGTATCAGCAACTCCTGACCTATCTCCGGAAGGACCGTGTTGGTCAGAATCGCATCCACCGTTCGCGCTCCGCTCTCGACTTCCGTGCACCGACCGGCAATAAGACCCACCACTTCGTCATCGTAGCTGAACGGTATGTTGTGATTCTGCCGCGTGCGCCGGCCTATGCGGTCCAACTGCAGGCGAATAATAAGCGCGAGGGTCTCGTCATTGATCGGGCAGTAGGGAACCACAACAAGCCGGCCCAGGAGAGCCGCAGGGAAGACCTGAAGCAACGGCGCGCGAAGAGCCTTACATAGACCTTCAGGCTCCGGCATGAGCTGCGGGTCTTTGCACATATTCATAATCAGGTCCGTGCCGACGTTGCTTGTCAAGAGGATAATCGTATTCTTGAAATCAATCACTCGCCCTTCCGCGTCTTCCATGACTCCTTTGTCGAATACCTGGAAGAATATCTCGTGCACGTCCCGATGGGCCTTCTCGACTTCATCGAGAAGAACAATACTGTAGGGACGCCGTCGTACCGCTTCCGTAAGTACTCCTCCTTCGCCGTACCCGACGTAGCCCGGAGGCGAGCCTTTGAGCGTTGAGACCGTGTGAGCTTCCTGAAACTCGCTCATATTGATCGTTGTTATGTTGCTCTCGCCGCCATACAGGGCTTCGGCCAGGGCCAGTGCGGTCTCGGTCTTGCCTACTCCGCTGGGCCCGACCAGCAACATGACGGCAATCGGGCGGTTCGGATTCTCGATGCCGGCGCGCGAAGTTCGAATACGCCTGGCGATTGCGGCCAGCGCGTGGTCCTGGCCTATCACGCGTTCCCGCAGCTTGTCCTCCAGATGCAAAACCGCTTTAATCTCATCCCGGACCATTCCCCCGACGGGAATGCCGGTCCAGTCGGCGACAACCGAGCTGACCGCCTGGGCATCGACACAAGGCAGGATCAAAGGCTTTTCGCCCTGCAGCTTCTTGAGTTGACCCTGAAGCTCCTTGAGCTTCTTGAGCAGTTCCACTCTGTCCACCTGCTCCTCGGCATCTGCTTTCTCGGCGGGTGACTCGGCGGACTCAATTGTCTGAGCTTCAGGTCCCTGTTCCGTTTTCTCTTTGGTCTTCGGGAGTTTCTTCTCGGTTTCCTTTGCCTGTTCGATTGTTCCTTCGCCGGCCTGCCGCAATTTAGCGCGAATATCCAGAATTTCGTCAACCTTTTCTTTTTCCTTCGACCAGCGATCTTCCAGCTCGGCCTGTCTCTTTTTTTCGGATTCGAGCTTCTTGGCCACCTCAGACTGGCGGCTCTTGTGGTCAACGCCCGTGGCCACTTCCCGGCCGATAATTTCCAGTTCCGTCCCCAATACCTGGATGCGACGCCGGCAGTCGTCCAGTTCCGACGGGACGGCATGCTGGCTGATGGCGACTCGAGCGCAGGCGGTGTCCGTCAGACTCACCGCTTTGTCCGGCAGTTGACGCTCAGCGATGTATCGGTGCGAGAGGCGAACCGCCGCATCCAGGGCCTCATCCATGATCTGGATCCGGTGGTGTTTCTCGAGGTTTGAAGCCAGCGCTCGCATCATGGTCAAAGCCTTTTCTTCGTCGGGCTCGTCGATCTTCACCACCTGAAATCTGCGGGTTAGTGCAGGGTCTTTTTCAATATATTTCTTATACTCCGCCCATGTGGTGGCTGCGATTGTCCGCAACGTGCCCCGAGCTAAAGCGGGCTTGAGCAGATTGGCCGCGTCCCCCGTACCTGCGGCCCCTCCGGCACCGATAAGCGTGTGCGCCTCATCGATGAACAGGATGATGGGTTTCGGTGAACTCTGGACCTCTTCGATAACCTGGCGCAGACGGTTCTCAAACTCCCCTTTCATGCTTGCACCCGCTTGCAGCAGTCCCACGTCCAGGACGCGTACGGAGACGTCCTTGAGCGATGGCGGTACGTCCCCCTGTGCGATTCGCTGCGCGAATCCCTCGACAACGGCGGTCTTGCCCACACCCGCCTCCCCTGTCAGAATCGGGTTATTCTGACGGCGGCGCATGAGAATATCAATGATCTGTCGGACTTCCTTATCACGACCGAGTATGGGATCCATTTCCCCGCGGCGCGCCTTCTCCGTAAGGTCCACGGAAAACCGGGACAAGGCCTCTTGCTTACCCATGGCCGCGGGGGCCATCTCTCCGGGGGCGCCGCCAGCTTCGGCCTCAGCTCGCAGCGAGCTGCCGTCGGTTGCCGCCAGAGATTCCTCCGAGGAGCCGGCGACAATCTTTGCGAAATTGTCGGTTAGCTGCTCGAGCTTGACTTTGTCGAATTCCTTCGAAATTCGCAGAAGGACATTCTTAAGTCCGCTTGTTTTGAGGATGCCCACAACTAAGTGGCCGGTGCGAATCTGTGACTCGCCGAACAGGAGGCTCCCGTAAACCCACCCGCGTTCGACCCCCTCTTCCAGGTGAGCCGACAGGTCTGAGATCGAGGTGGCTCCTCGCGGCAGTCTATCCAATTCCGCGGTCATGTCGGCGGCCAGCCGCGAAGGGTCGATCTCGAAGTGCTTTATAATGCGGTGCAGGTCGGAGTCCGGCAACTTCAAGATCTGGTGCAGCCAATGTACAAGCTCCACGTAAGGATTGCCCCTCAGCTTGCAGAATATTGTAGCGCCCTCAATAGCCTTGTAGCCGATACTATTGAGCTTTCCGAACAACGATGTGCGACTTATGTCAGCCATTGTCAAGTCCCTTCGCCTTGCCTAAAATCACGGTGGGAACAAAAACATTCCTCTGCCACCCGGTCGGGTGCACCATACGAGACGACCAAAGCACGGAGCCCACCCATCCCGGAACGTCAGAATATCACACCCGCGGGTACTTCCCGCGGTATCCGTCCACATTCTCGGCAGAATAATGGACTGTGTCAACCTTTTTACAGGTTTTTCAGAACGAGAGAAGATCAAGTTGCTTGACGGGCGAAACACTCCGGAGGGCGGAGTGGTCTTTCCGAGCCGGAGGCAAACATGGGACCTGCTGCGGCAAGGACACTATCATGGGAACAACAAACGACGACACGCCTGGACTTCGCCAATTTGGGAGTCTTGGGCTCGTAATGAAGGACCCCGCATGCGCCACTCGGATTCAAACTCTCTTGCCGTGCTGAGGGCAATCGGTTAGACTAAACTGAAATACTCAATAAACGATTGTCACCCCCAGCCGTCTGCCTGACAGGAGGCGGCCCCCTCTCGAGAGGGCCTGCACAGCCGTACTTATTCGACGAATATCAAACTCCACGGAGTGGGTTATGATAATAAGCGTATTGTTTCACCCTGCAGAAGAGGCAGATGATGTCGCTGTACGTCAGCCCCATCTTGAAAAGCGTGTTGCATAAGACGCTCAGTTTGGACTCTTTGCTGAACCATCGGAAGCGAATAGTCAGTATGTCACAAGGCGGGTCCGATTGATCGACATACCCAATAATGTCCTCATAGGTTTCTTCATAGCTAAGCGAAGAATCCCCCTTCTTCATCTTTTTCCAGTCTTTTTTGCTGCCGGCCACATCGTGATAGCTCTGGAATTTGGACAAGATATAGTCGCCAACCAACCCTGAACTGGGAATAGACTCTATCTTATCTCCATGCAAGACCCGGTTCAGCATGTGAAGCGGACTACCGCTCGTGGTTTGCCCGTAACTCTGATTGAAGTGCACTGCAGTTACGAAAGCCGGACTCCAAGCTTCTTGACCCGCAATAGCCTCCCCATGGCTGGAGATGATCAGATATTTGGTCTGCAAAGAGTCATGCCTGAACAAACGGAACCTGCCACCTCCAATCTTCAGTTGTCTCGCCATTTTGACACCTCATGTTCTAAAGCTATTCTGATCGCACATACGTGCCATTCTGCCCGGGCTCGGGGCAAAGCCAAGAGACTTCGCAGAATTTTCTGCTTCTTTCCACGCTCCATGGACCCCATCCGGGCCGCAGTCGGCAGCTGCGGTGCCGCAACCTTACTGAGCCGGTACGCAGACCAGGGTCTTGGAGAGGTTTTTTAGTGGACCCCGGTATTTCTGGAAAAAATCTCCTAAGGATGTTGACAGTATGTTCCGATTTCCGTAGAGTTATGTTTTATCTATATGAGAGCCTGAAACGATACTTGGGTGAAGTAGTGTGGCAGTGCAGGTTCCAGGTCTTTCTTGCCGTATGCCAGAGAGCAACTGGCGCCGGTGAGCAGCGGCTTATGAGGTTTCAGCTTATTTTGTATATATAAAGCTGATTCTGATGGTGAAATTTTATATGCAGCCGGTTTTTGGTCTTTTACAGAGAATATAGCGGTATTATTGCTTAAGACCAAATACGAGTCCTTTGAAATATTGGTTTGATGGGATGTGCCATGGCAATTGATATTGAAAGGCTTCTTTCCGAAGTAAGCCCGGAAGCGCCTTGCGGCGAAGACCTTTCCTATGACGCCTCTTTTCTTGCCCTGGAGGACATGCTGCGACCCAAAGCGGGGGGCGGCGTCGTAGCGGGTGTAGAGGAAGCGGCAGAGGAGCCCAACTGGCGTGAGGTGCGTGACAATAGCATGGAGCTTTTACGTCGCTCCAAAGACCTGCGAGTCGCGATGTATCTCGTACTGGCCTCTTTGAGAATGGATGGTCTCGCCGGCCTGCGCAACGGGCTGACTTTCCTGCAGGGACTGCTGGATCGCTTTTGGGAGCATCTTTACCCGAAACTCGACCCGGAAGACAACTACGACCCGCTCGAACGGATCAATATCCTGCAATCCTTGTCCCCGGCGACGGTCAGCCAGCAGGATCCGATGAAGTTCAAGCAGCGGCTGGCGGAAGTTCCCCTGTGTAATTCGCCTCAGATGGGCAGGTTTAGTCTCAGGGATATTCAACTCGCCAAAGGAGTGGTTCCCATTCCAAGTGACGGAGTCGCCGGGCTCCGCGATATGTCGGTCATTGATGCGGCCTTTCAGGATACGGCAACGGACGAACTGTTGGCCGCGTCCAAAGCCAGTGAAGAAGCCATCGAGCATTTGGCGACAATCACCACGGTGTTCTCTAAGAACGCTGCTCAAGGGCAGACACCTGACCTCAGCGATTTCCAGTCGGTTCTGGGAAACATCCACAAGTGCTTACAGGGATATCTGGCAAAGCGTGGTTACGGTGAGGCCGTAGAAGAAGGCGCCCCGGCAGCCGGGACGGCCGGCGGTGAGACCGATAAAGGCGGAATGTCTCTTGCCGGCGAGATTCGGTCGCCCCAGGAAGCCCTGCTGGCCATCGAGAAAGTCTGCCAGTATTTTGACCGTCACGAACCGTCCAGTCCGGTTCCGCTGCTGCTGCGCAGGGCACAGAGGCTGGTCTCGAAAAGTT
>Ga0307380_10008013_pt1 | contig 13615 bp, 9 predicted proteins | sample UN3MG_FD_202239 | JGI IMG/M metagenome (GOLD analysis project Ga0307380, IMG submission 202239) | Soil microbial communities from Risofladan, Vaasa, Finland - UN-3 | ecosystem: Environmental > Terrestrial > Soil > Coastal area > Acid sulfate soil | place: Finland: Risofladan, Vaasa | collected... | reverse complement strand
CGCTCGAGGAGGTCAGCATCCCGCTCTCCGCCAGGCCCGCCTCCTTGACCAGCCGGAAGTCGCCCTTGACGGCGCGAATCCAGCCGGTGCACTCGGGGTAGGTGTGGCCGAGGGCGCGGCACCGGTCGAGCGTCTCGCGGTCGTTCTTCGTGTACAGGAAGAACTCGGTCTGGCGGACCACGCCGTTCGGGCCGCTGATGCGCGCCAGCAGGTCGTAGATGCGCACCATCTGGTCGATGGTGTACGGCGGCCGGGCCTGCTGACCGTCGCGGAAGGTCGTGTCGGTGATGTAGATCGGGCGGTCCTTGACGGCGGCGAGGTCGAACTCGACCGGTTGGCCGTCGATCGTCTCGACCACCGGCCCCTCGAACTCGATGAGCGGCGGCAGGTCGTATGGATACACGTCCTCCACGAGGTTCGGCTCGGTCGTATCGACCAGGGGGTGCGGCTTCTTCGCGTCGGCCATCGGGGGTCCTTTCGTCGGTTTTGCAGCGGGGTGGCACGGCAACGCGAAGCGTGGCCGTGTGCGCCCTATTTCCGACACGGCCGCCCGTCGGGCTGCCGTGCCACCCGCAGATTGGTCTTGACGGAGTGCTACTCCTCCACCTCGACGCCCTGCGTCTTGCAGACCTTGGTGATGAACTCGACCGCCCCGCCGACCGTCTCGACCGACAGGGCCGCCTCCTCGTCCATCTCGATGCCGAACTCCTCTTCGAACCCGGCCACCAGTTCCACCGACTGCACGCTCTCGGCGCCCAGGTCCACGGCGAAGTAGTGTTCGGCCTTGATCTCGTCGGGGTCCACGTTCAGCACGCGGCCCGTCACGGCCTTGATACGCTGCTCAACGGTTGCCATGCGTTGCTCTCCTTCCCACGTTGCGTTCCTCGAGAGGTCGCCGCGGCCGCGGCGGGTCACCTCCAACCGCCGAGGCACGTGCCACGCCGCGACAAGATGACCGGGAGCTTCCGCTCCCGGCTCGTGCCGCAGCGACCTTACAATTTTCTCATGGCCCTGCGGCCTTTCTTGATGAGTTCGTCGCGCCGGGCCTTGGTCCGCTCGAAGACGTCGTCCCACATGGCCTCCTGCGCGGCGGTCCACTCCCGTCCCCGCCGGGCCATCACCACCTGGGCCGTCTCGTACAGTTTCTTCCTGCCGAACCCCTTGGTCACCACGCCTTCGAGCAGCCACGCGAACGACGGGATAAACTTCTGGATCGGTTTGCCGGTGGCCATGATCAGGCACATCCCCCCGACGTACGCCCCCGTGTTCAGGAACGTCCCGATGCTGGTCTTGGCATGGTCGCCGATGAGGCACCCCACCTTGTTCGAGCCCGTGTCGATGGCCAGCCGCCCGTGCATGATGACGCTGACCTCCGAGTAATCGTTCTTCAGGTCGCTGTTGGTGGTCAGCGCCCCCAGGTTCACCCACTCGCCCACGTAGGCGTGCCCCAGGAACCCTTCGTGGTACTTGTTGGTATAGCCCTGGATGATGGAGCATTCGACCTCGCCGCCGATGCGGCAGACGGGCCCGATGGAGTTGCCCTCGTGGCACTTGGCGCCCACGAGGATCGACTTCTTGCCGATGTAACACGGCCCGACGATCCGCGTGAACGGCAGGATCTGGGCACCCTCGTCGATATAGACGGGCCCGTCGCTCGAGTCGATGACGACCATCGGATGGACCACGGCCCCCGGCGCCACGTACACGTCCTTCTTGCTGTTGCGGATGGCGCTGGGGTCCTCGACCGTGCCCTCGATGCCGCGCCGCCCGGCCGCCGCAAAGTCGGACGTCAACTGCTCGGGATTCGCCAGCATCAGGTCCCACACGTAGTTCCAGACCGGAACCGGCCGAGCCACGTTCGGCAGGTGCGCCTTGGCGGCCGAGAGAAACTTGCCGATGTCGCCGGTCTGAAGGGCCGCAAGGTCCACACGCGCCACGCGGGCGTACAGGACCTGCCCTTCGGCGTCGAGGGCAATCTCGCTGGGGCCCGTCGGCGCCACGTCGAACGTCTCGGCCTTGACGCGGGCGTCCACAATGAGAAGGTCGTCGCCCTTGAGCGTCGCCGGGTTGTTGACCGGCCACTCGGTCGTCTCGCAGTAGGCCTCGGCCATGTAACTGGGCACGAAGCACGCCACGTCGCCGGCGCCGACGCGAGCGATGAGTTTCTCGGCAAGCGTCGTGATGCCCGTCCGCAGTTCCCAGATCGGGCGGCTGAGCGTCAGCGGATGGAAACGGCTCCGGACCTCTCGCGACCGGTCGAGCAGAATGAGTCGCACGGGCACTGTTCCTCCATCGAGGACCGAAAGAAACGGCAAGTATGGCGGACCGCCCCCGCGCTGTCAACGACAAACGTCCGGCGCCTTCCGTAGGGGCGAGGCATGCCTCGCCCTGGCATTCCGGCCGATCCCGGCGAGCCGAGAGCCTGCCCTGGGCGCAGCCGAAGGGAATCTCGCCGTTGCCGTGGCCGTTGCCGTGAGCCGTCTTTGTCAGCCCTTGCCCCATCCATCCCGAGGCATTACGATGCGCCTGTGGTCCTGACCGCGCAACAGGCAGCAGGGGAATCCGCATGACGTGCAACACGCTCACAGAAGCCGAAACGACCGCCGGGACAAGGCGTGCCTCACCCGGACCCTGCCCGTGCCGGGCCGCAGCACACGCGGTTCTGGCGTGCTGCCTGTTCGTCTCGTCCGCCGCGGCCGAAGACTGGCCCGTGTACCTCGGCCCGCGACAGAACGGCACGTCGGCCGAGACCGGGCTGCTTCTGGACTGGCCCCCGGACGGGCCGCCCAGGGTGTGGAACAAGCGGATGGGGCCGTCGTTCAGCCCGCCCGTGGTCGCCGGGGGCAGGCTCCTCGTCGCGCACCGCATCGACGACGAGGTGATCGTCGAGTGCCTCGAAGCCGCCACCGGCAAGCCGCGCTGGGAGTTCCGTTACCCCTCCCGCTACGCCGATGAGTTCAGTTACAACGGCGGGCCGCGCTCCTCGCCCACCATCGACGGCAACCGCGTCTACACCTACGGCGCCGCGGGCGTGCTGACGTGCCTCGACCTTGCGACCGGCGAGAAGGTCTGGCAGCGGAGGCTCAACGCCCAGTTGAACGCGCCGAAGAACTTCTTCGGCGTCGGCGTCCCCCCCATTATCGAGAAGGACCTCATCCTCTTGAACCCCGGGGCGCCCGACGGCGCCGGCGTCGTCGGCGTCAGCAAAGAGACCGGCAAGACCGTCTGGAAGGCCGGCGACCACGGGCCCAGTTACAGCACCCCCGTCGTCTACACCATCCACGGGCGGCGCATGGCCATCTTCCTGACGATGAACGGCCTGCTCATCGTCGAGCCGGCCACCGGCAAGGTCCTGCACGACTTCCCCTTCCGCTCGCCTCTGTACCACTCGGTGAACGCGGCGTCGCCGGTGGTGGTGGACGACGTCGTCTTCCTCTCGGCGGCCTACAGCGTCGGGTCGATCGCCCTGCGCGTGACGCCCGACAAACTGACCACCGTCTGGCGAGACAAGGAGACTTTTCAGAACCACTGGGCCACGAGCGTCTACCACGACGGCCATCTCTACGGCACCCACGGGCGACACGAGAAGGAGGCCGTCATGCGGTGCATCGACTGGAAGACCGGCGCCCTGCGGTGGTCCTCCCCGCCCGGCCTGGGCCGGACCACGTTCACCATGGCACAAGGGCACCTGCTCGTCATGGGCGAGCGGGGGTATCTCGCGCTGGTCGAGGTCACCCCACAGCGGTACGTCGAGAAGGAGCGCGTCCACCTGCTCGACTACCCGTGCTGGGCGCCCCCCGTCCTCGCCAACGGGTTGCTGTACCTGCGCGGCGAACGCGAACTGCTCTGCCTGGACCTGCGGGCCGGGAAGTGACGGGCCCGAGTCCCCCATGCCTACCGGCCCACCCGCCTGGTGGCCTTCCCAGGCCACCAGGAATGTTCCTGGGGTTTGCTCGCGGCGGCCTGGGAAGGCCGCCGCGCGGAACCTGGGGCTTGCGCAATCTCCCCGCGTGTGGCACGGCTGGCTTGCCCAGCCGTGCCGAAAAAGTCCGCGTGAAATCGGCACCGGCAACGAGAGTCTATTGAGCCTACAACGCTGCTTCGCCTTCTTGTCCGCCTGGTGGCCTTCCCAGGCCACCAGGAATGTTCCTGGGGTATGCTCGCGGCGGCCTGGGAAGGCCGCCGCGCGGAACGTAGCGTAGTAGTACCAATGGGCCCGTACGCTGCCGATCGGCAGGAGGTGCCGCATGCCTACCCTCTCACGTTGGCTGAGCGCGTTCCTGGTGTGTCTCGTGGTCGCCGGCGCGGCTGCCGTCGAGGCCGCTGAGCAGGAGGGCATCGCGCGGGTCTCGACCGTGTGGGGGAACAATCAGCCGATGCCCCGCCTGGTTGCGCCGGGCGAGTGGCTGCCTCACAGTTGTTACCTTGCCGTGCCCTACCGCGGCGGGTCCGCCCTGCGGTTCGAGCGCCGAGAGGAATACCAGGCGGTAAGCATCGACGGCGGACCCGAACAGCCCGCATGGATCATCGTGAGCGCGGCTGACGACCTCGCCGTTCTGAAGCGGGAACTGGACCGCGGGTCGCGCGGCTTCGCCGTCCTGTGCCGTTCCAGCAGACTCGCCTCGCTGCCGCCCCTTCCCGCCGGGCGCGACATCGCCCTGGCCGTAACGGGCACCCTCCCCGATTTCGCCTCCCTGGCGAAGCAGCACGGGGTGGCCGCCCTGGCGCTCTACCTCAACGAACTGACCGACCTCGGCCCCCTGGCCGAGTTCACCGACGTCACGTCGCTGCGCCTGACGTGCCACGGGAGCGCGTCGGACCTTCGGCCTTTGGCGCACCTCGCGAAACTCACGTGGCTCCGCCTGAGTGGTTTCCGCGAGACGAAGGACCTCAAGCCGCTGGCCGAGGCGCCCAACCTCCAGGGGCTCAAACTATGGGGATGCAAGAACGTCTCGGACCTCGGTCCCCTGGCCGGCGCACGCCGCCTCGCGGTGCTCAAGGTCTACGGGTGCGAAAGCCTCTGTGACCTGACGCCGCTCGCGAAACTGGAAAAACTCGGCGTGCTTCATCTCATCGGCACAGCCGTCGCCGATCTCGGTCCGCTCGCCGGCCTGACCGAACTCCTCGAACTCGACCTCTCGAACTGTAAGCAGGTCACCGACCTGCGGCCGCTCGCGGACCTGAAGCACCTCGAACACATCGACCTGGGCGGCTGCGACGGCGTCAAGGACCTTGCGCCCCTGCGCGAGATGATCCGGCGCGGCGGCAAGGTGACCCCGCCCAAGGACCTCCAGCCGCAACTCGAGACCCTGCGCGGCAAGGCGAGTCCCTGACCGCCCCGCCCGGGGTCGCACGGGCCACGCCCGCCGACTCACTTGCCCGTGCGTCGTTTTTGGGCGAAGAGCCAGTCCCAGACGTCGGCCGTCTTGTCGCACCGGTCGCCGGCGTACTGCGTGACGAACCCGCGCGCGGCGTCGTCGCCGGTGTAGACGAAGGCGAACGTGTTCGCGTCGTGGCGGACGCCCTTCAACTCGGTGTATTTCATGTTGCCGCCCAACCCCTTGAGTTGCCCGAACACCAGGCGCGTCAGTTCGACCGGTACGACCGGGTCGCTCTCACCATGGAACGCCCAGATGGGCACGTCGGCGATCCGCTTGGCATCATCCCAGGGGGCGAACCCGCCCGCCGTCGGAATGGCCGCCGCAAAACGCTGCGGCTCCGCGCCGATGGCGTTCCACGTCCCGGCCCCCCCCATCGAATGGCCGAGCACGTACACGCGGTCGCGGTCGATCGTGAACTCCTTGGCCAACGCGTCGAGCAGGTCGAAGACCTTGCCCAGGTCGCCCGCGCCGCTCGCCATGCCGCGCGCGCGGCGGCGCGCGATGACCTTCTGCCAGGCTTCCGGGAACGTGGCGATCCGCTCGTCGGTCAACTCGGGCGTCGAACCCGCCACCGTCCACGGCGCTTCGGTCTGCGGGACGACCACGAAACACGGGTGCTTGCGGCGGCGGGCCTCCTCGGCCAGCACCGCGTTCCACGGCCGCAGGTTCTTGATGTTGTCGCTGCCGCGCCCACCGGCGCCGTGTAGACTGAGGATCAGCGGATAGGCCTTCTCGGGGTGGTCCGCCAGGTCGATCGGCTTCATCAGCCGGTACGGCATGCCCTTGAACGTGCGGGCCTCGTGGACCGCCGGCAGTTTCTCCGCGGCAAGCCGATTCGCGCCGCGGTCTTGCCCGGTCTGGGCCGCCCGGCGTTTCTGCCAGAAGGCCCGTGCCTCCTCCCGGGTCAGTTTACCGTCGCCGTTGGCGTCGGCCTCGGGGAAACGTTCCAGCAGCCTGCCGAGGTTCACCTCCCGCTCACCGGCAACGCCCAGCGCGCCGGCCAAGGCCACGACCAGCGCGACCGACAGTGTGATGCGTCCGTTCATAACAGGTTTCCTCGCCAGGGGCACCCATCAAGGATGATACCGCCGCCTCCCGGCATATCAAGCGCGTCCAGGGTCTCTGCGTTTGTTGACCGCGCAGGCGGCACGGGTATACTGCCCCGGTGTTACCCGGTAGACGGGATCCGTCTTCGAGGTTACCACGCTGGCGCGCAGAGACGAATGGTTCGAGGGTGGCAACGAACCCGCGGGAACCGGCAACTGAAGCACATGGCTTTCAGTTGAGGTCTCTCCGCGCCTTGCCTTTTTTTGGCGCTGTCATGCCACAAGTGAGTGCTGTTGTGATAGAATAGTCCGTGGCTCTCCGCGAAGGGCGCGGGCACGAGTTCATATCGGGAATCTGGCTGCACACAAAAGGGAACGATCATGGCCTCCAAACGCTCCAGGAGTCGCAGGCAGCGGCCTCGGTATCTGAAAAGGTCCTTCGAGGACAGGTACTTTGCTCGGGAAAGAAATCGCGTGTTTGTCGCGATGCCCTTCGATGCCGAGGATTCCGACGGACTTTGGGAAACGATCCAGGCGACGTGCACGATCCATCAACTGAAGGCAAGGCGGGCCGACTCTTCGGTGCTGCCGCGTCTCATCTTGGCCGACATTCTGGAGGAAATCGAAAGGGCCGAGATCATCATTGTAGACCTCACGGGGTTGAATCCCAACGTGTTCTACGAATTGGGCATGGCGCACGCGCGCTGCGATTCGGTGATCCTCCTCGCGCAGAAAGGGCAGACGTTGCCATTTGACGTGGCGCCGATTCGCTGCGTTTTCTTCAACCTGGATTCGCCAGAGGGGACGAGGAAGTTGTCCCACGATCTTGGCCAAGTATTCGGTTGCCTTCGCCGAATCGACCCGCCTGCCGTGATAGACAGCGCGCGCGACAGGACGAAAGCCCTCATAGAAGATCTCGAAACCCTGGCCCAACGCGGGGAAAGGCTCTCCGGCGAAACCGTCTGGTTCAGTGGGGGTCTCTCCGCATTTGCAATTAGTCACGATGAATACATTCCACCCGAACTCGCGGACTACCACCCCCTGCTATTGCAGGAGAAGAAATCGCTTCTGAGTCTGGCAAGGCAGGGATGCACGGTGAAGGGCATCATCACCCCGCCCAAACTGAGCTCGCTCAAGAAGGCAGGGCGGAGCTGGCTGGGTGACAGGCTGTTCTGTCTCCTCGACTTTCTCCAGAGCGGCGATAGGGTACTCGATAACATCTACTGGGCCATTTCGCCTTTCCGCCAGACGAACATCTATATCATCGGGCAGGTCGCATATATGGAAGGCTTCAAGCGTGGCGACGAGAGAGGGTTCCAGCTTTCCCTCCGGCAGACGAGCCCAGACGCCATAGCAGCCTACATTGACCTCTATGAGGCCCTTTTCGGCCACATGGTGGGCTTCACGCTTCGCGAGTACGGACCTGGGGATCAGGACGCACCGATTCGCGACCGCCTGCGGCACGCAACCATCAAGTCTCTCAAGAAGGCAATCGGACGCCACAGGCGACCAGCGCGGCGGAAGAGGACGAGGAAGTGAAGCGGCGCGAACGAACACGAAAAACCCGCTAAACGGATTCTTGTCCAGTAAGATGGTAATGTGAGTCGGTCCCGCGGCATGCCGGACACCGGGGAGTTGGCTCAACCGGACGCCACAGAGTTCGCCAGCGTTCCGGGCCAGGGTTCCCGCCGGGTTCGCGGGACAAGGTTCCGGGGGGGGGGCCGGGGACCCCCATAACCGCCCTCGTGTCAAGGGCGGTTTTGCCTCGGAAGTTTGTCCACGGAGCCGTTCGCTGTTGTTGAGAGTCGGAGTATCTCTGTGACAGACGACCAGGCAATGACAACGGAGGAAGCTGAACTCAGGGCCGCGATAAAGCGCATTCTGAACCCGACTAGCGCCAAGAAGCTGGTGGTCGCGGGACCTGGCACCGGCAAGACCGCTCTCTTCAAGCAGATCCTGGAGTTGGCTGGTGGTGGGCGTCATCGCCGCCTCGTACTGACATTCATCAACAACCTCAGAGATGACCTCGCCGAAGACCTCTCGGCACTGGCTGAAGTCCGCACCCTCCATTCGTATTGCCTACGTCTGCTACATCGCGACGCTGGACTGCGGGGCGGCCTGACCCCCAACTTCCGGTGCTGTCCAGGTGTGGCAAGCCTTATCAAGGAAGACTGGCATCTTATCGCGACGTGCGAAGCCCCACACTTCATCCACGAAATGCGCACGCTGGACAAGAAGAACCACATCCCCTCCTATCTGAGGCGCGGGCAGTACTACGACGCTGTCGATTTCGATGACACTGTATATCGGGTGTACGAGCGCTTGGTCGCCGGTAGTGCAGCACTTGACAGATACGACCTCGTGTTGATCGACGAGTACCAGGACTTCAATCGCCTGGAGGCAGGTTTAATCGATTTTCTGGCACAAAAAAGCCCAATCATGATCGTTGGAGACGATGATCAAGCGCTCTATAGCCAACTCCGGGATTCGAGCTGGGACCACATTCGGTTGCTGTACGGAGGTGGCGAGTATAAACTCTTCGAACTCCCGTTCTGCATGCGCTGTCCCAAGGTTGTCGTGGATGCTGTGAATGATGTTCTCGCGAAGGCTAAGCGAATGGGTAGGCTGCAGGGAAGAATAGAGAAGCCCTTCAAGTATTTCCCTCCGCTGAAAGCATCTGACAGCGCGAAGTACCCGAAGATTGCCCTTGTTGAGACGACAGTGCAACGACTGAACGCAAACTACATGGGACGATACATAGCGCAGGCAATTGCGCACATCCCTTGCGATGAGATCGACGAGGCCGCAAATGGCGGCTATCCGGCTGTGCTTGTGATCGCTGCAGAGCCCTATCGCGGCCAGATCCGTACTCACCTCGAACAGGACGGCTACGCCGTTGATACAAGGCGAGACCAGGGGGGCAAGCTGGGTCGCGAGCAAGGGCTCTCGATTCTGAAAGAGGACCCAAAGTCGAACCTCGGGTGGCGAATTGTCCTGAGCATAGACAAGCCGTCCTTTCTTGCAGACAGCGTCGCGCAGACAGCCGACGGAACACGGCGTCTTGTGGGCACCCTCCCGAATGACTACCGTGACAGGGTGCTGGCTGATGCTGGTGCGTACGAGACGCCCGAGGAGGAATCAGACAATGGGCGGCGTGCTGCGGAGGGGGATCGTTTGCCGTCAGTGAAGGTGACATCCTTTGAGGGTGCCAAGGGTCTCTCAGCGCAGCATGTGTTCATCGCAGGGCTGCATGACGGCGAGCTTCCGCGCAATCCCAGGGCGATCCAGGATCTGGAGATCTGCAAATTCGTGGTTGGGCTCACCCGCACGCGCAAGATGTGCTCCCTCATCTACACGGGCAATCTCGCTGGCCGGTGGATGTCCCCCTCGTCGTTGATCTCCTGGATCGAGGAAGCCCGGCTGGAGCGCATCGAGGTCGGTGCGCCGTACTGGGAGGTGCGGCCCGGAGACGAGGGGGGTGAGCGGCGCGCGTGACCACACAGACGTCGGTCTGGGGCAGTTCCGGGCGGTTCCTGGGAGACGGTGCACGTTCACACCGGCACCAACGGACCGCGTAGGTCCGCAGCACCCGCCGCCCAGGCCCGTGCCGGGGGGCTTCGCAAAGCGGCGGCCGAGGCATGCCTCGCCCGTACCGCTGCGGTGGCCGTTCCCCAGTTACCCAGTCACCCCATTTTGTCGTTTGCCGGCTGCCCGAATCCATGCTGTTCTTGGCGTTCTCATCCTCCTTTGCGGTCCCCCCCCACGCCCCCGCTTTTTGTTAGAACGCTAACAACTTTTGCCGCCCCTTGGGAGACGTAAGTCCTTTCCCCACAAGGCCTTACACGGACCACCCGTTCTCGGCCCATCCTATTCCATTCGGCCCATACGTCGAATCCCCTCTTGCGCGGCCCTTCGGCCGTTTTCGCCCTTTTCGATAGCGCCAAGGCCGTTTTTCGGCCTCCGATTTTGTTAGAGTTCTAACAATCTCCGAGCCTCCAGCCCCCGGTCTCGGGCCCCCAACCGGCCTCTGCCGGCCCATTTCCTATACTTTAGCACCTATTGACCCCGCTCCACGTAGGTTAAAAAAGGGGTAAAAAGGAAGAAGAACGGACTAAGTTTGAGCAAAAAGCGATCAGAAACCGATCAAAACGACGCGCGTTTTGCCTTGCCTATCTTCACATTCGCCGGCCCAATCGCCGTTTCCAGGCCAGAAACGAGGTTCGGCCCTCCAAAAAGCGCGATTTCAGGGGGTCTCGAGAATGGCCGTTTTTCTAAAGTATACAATCGCCGCCGGCCAGTTCGAACGCCGCGGGGCCGGGAGGGGTGGCGAAAAACGATGCGTGTGTGGCCGCGGCGGCGTGGGCCTGGGCGTATCGGGCGGCCCAGGTCTCAAGGAACGCCGCCGCCTCGTCCTCCCGGACCATGGCCCAGACGCTGCCGCCGAACCCGGCCCCGAAGGCCGATGCGGCCGCCGCACCCGACTCGCGGGCGCTGCGGGCCAGGAAGACGGTCTGCGGCACCTGGTTCCCGAGAAGCGTCTCGGCCAGACGTTGCGACCGGTCCACCAGGCGTCCGAACTCGTCCAGATTGCCGCCGGCCAGTGCGTCGCCCGCCGCCGGGAGGATCTCCGTGTTCTCGGCCCAAAAATGCTCGAACCGCGCCGCGAGTTCCTCCCCCGAAAACGGCCCGTCGGCGGGCGGTTTGGCCAGAATCGTACGCATCCGCGCAGCCGCGTCCTGCGGATCCGAGTGCGCAAGGGCGTCGGCGATGGTGGCATCATCGCGGCCGGTGGTGTCTCGCCACGCCGCCGCCACGGCCGACGCCAGCCGCGACGCCCGATTGTACTGCTCCATGGCCTCGCCCGTCTTCTCGGCCGCAATGCCGCTCGACGCGATGGCAAAGGTGTAGTCCGCGGGCAGGGGAATCGTCCGCTGCGGCCGCGTGGGGCAGTACGCGTACTGGCTCAGCATGCCGGGGCGGCAGCAGAGCATGGCGGTGTGGTCCTCGCTGCCGCCGAACGTGCCGACGCCCTTGTCGCCCGTCAGGCTGCCGAAGGTCTGCCCGTTTTCGACGGTGCCGAGGTACTCGGCGAGCGATTCCGGCGTGGCGATGGTCGCGCGATACTCGGGGCGTTCACGGAGCCGGTTGACGGCCGCCAGCGCCAGGTAGACGGCGACCATCAGGGCACTGGAACTGCTCATCCCCGCCGCCGGCGGCAGATCGCTCGAAAAAACGATGTCGGCGCCGCGCAGACCGTCCCCGAAGTTGCGTGCCAGCCGCCGGGCCGTGGTCATCGGGTAATTCGACCAGTGTCCGACGGTCGGCGCGAGGTCGTCGGCGACGGCGAATTCGGCCGCATCGCCGGAGTCGAGGGCGAGGATGCGGAGGCCTGAATCGTCGCGGGCCGCCGCAACGAGGCAGAACCCGCGCTCGGGCGCCGCCACCAGGCTGCTGCCGCCCGCGTAATCGGTGTGCTTGCCGAGGACCTCGATGCGTCCGGGGACGAAGAACGCCCGCGCCGCGGCGTCCGGCGCCACGCCGACACGCCGCAGCGCCCGGGCGCAGCGTACGAACCGGCCGACTTTCGCCTCAGCGGCCTCAGCGCCGAGGCCGCCTGCGGCCAGGCGCGCGGCCAGCCAGGGCTCGTCGGTCAGGCATCGGAGGGCCACGCTGTCGGCCACGGTCGTCGCTCCGGCTCACCCGAGGGTCCAGGGCTTGCGGTAGGTCGGCGCGAAGGCCTGGTTGGCCTCGTCGTCGCCGACGGCGGTCTCGGTCTTGGGGTCGAACTGTATCGAGCGGCCAAGTTTGAGCGAGAGGTTGGCCAGGCAACACGGCACGTTGACCCTGTGGTGGTAGAAGACGTTGCAGGAGGGCTGCTCGCGGCTCCTGATGCAATCGATCCACTCGCGGTAGTGGCCCTTGGAGCGCGGGAGCGTCTTGTCGGGCAGTTGGAGTTCGGCCTTCGGGTCGTCTTCGGGCACGATCGTGAAGGTGCCGTAGTTGCAGAAGAGGGTGGCCTTCTCGCCGTGGAAGTAGATGCCGAGTCGTCGGGCCTTCCCGCCCTTGCCCTGGAAATCCCATCCGTAGGAGTTCGTCAGGTTCATCATGTGGGTCATGACGAGGCCGGGATACTGCCACAGGACCTCCTGGACGTCGGGACAGTCGCCGCCGTCTTCGAGGATGAACCGTCCGCCGCCGGCGCTCGTCCGCGTCGGCAGGCCCAGGTCCAGCGCCCAGATGGGCAGGTCGATGATGTGCGGGGCCATGCCGGGCAGCCATCCGCCGCTGAAGGCCATGAACGAACAGTGATGGTACGCCCCCTTGGTGATGAGCGGGTTGTACGGCCGCATCGGCGCCGGGCCGACCCACATGTCCCAGTCGAGGAACTCGGGCGGCGGGCAGTCGTCGGCGGTGCCGAGGCCTTTGCGCGTCTGGTCGAGTTTCATAAACGTGCGGACGCAACTGATTTTGCCGAGGATGCCCGAGCGGACGATCTCGACGACGCGCGTGTAGTTCTCGCCCGCGTGGATCTGCGTGCCGACCTGCGAGATGCGGCCATGGTCCTTGACGGCCTTGCAGACGGCCCGGCTCTCGCCGACGGTGAGCGTCATGGGCTTCTCGATGAACACGTCCTTGCCCGCCTTGCAGGCGGCGACCGCAACGAGGGCGTGCCAGTGCGGCGGGGGAGCGACCACGACGGCGTCGAGGTCGGCGTGCTCGAGCAGTTTGCGGAAGTCGCGGTAGCCGGTGGCCGAGCCCTTGGCGCTCTTGACGGCACCGTCGAGTTTCCTCTGGTTCACGTCGCAGATGGCCGTGACGCGGACGTCCGGGAATCCGAGATAGCGCCGCAGGTGCCCGCCGCCCTGCGGGCCGACGCCGACAAAGCCGAGGTTCACCTTGTCGCTGGGCGCGGCGTGGGCGCGGCCGCCAAGGACGCCGGCCGCCAGGCCGATGCCGGCGGCGGTTCCGGACGTCTGGAGGAACGTGCGGCGGGTGGTTTTCGTGTCCACAGCGCATCTCCTTTCAATCGCCGTACTCCAGCGGTCCAGGGCTCCAGCGCAACTCTCCGCGCGGCGGCCTTCCCAGGCCGCCGCGTAGCCACCCGCGCTAAACACGTACGCCTTCCCAGGCCGCCGCAGGGCACTGGCTGACAAGCAGCCAGTGGCACCCGGCGCAAGTCTCCGCGCG
>Ga0307380_10008012_pt1 | contig 13617 bp, 15 predicted proteins | sample UN3MG_FD_202239 | JGI IMG/M metagenome (GOLD analysis project Ga0307380, IMG submission 202239) | Soil microbial communities from Risofladan, Vaasa, Finland - UN-3 | ecosystem: Environmental > Terrestrial > Soil > Coastal area > Acid sulfate soil | place: Finland: Risofladan, Vaasa | collected... | reverse complement strand
GGGGAAGCTCAGGAACAGCCCCGAGCAGAAGAGGAGCGGCCAGACGAAGAAGAAGTGCAGCCGCGTCAGATCAAGGTAGGGTCTCAGCGACTCCAGAGCCATAGAAGGCTGTCATCACCCCATCGTTTAAAAACCATATCCCTCAACAGTTGGTGACAGCACAAACAGAGTGGATGCGTATCGTGGATAGCCTCAGGGTCCTCGCGAGAGTCATGCGCCCACACATAGTGGCGGGCGGCTTCCTGGGCTACCTCCTCGGGGCGCTTCTGGCGCTGAACCTGGGAGGCGGGTTCAACCCCGTCCACTTCGCCCTGGGATACGCGGTGGTGCTGGCCGGCGACCTATCCACACACTTCAGCAACGACTACTTCGACGTAGAGATAGACAGAGACTCTCCGCCCAAAGCCTTCGGGAGAAGCAACGCCCTCGTGGCGCACCCAGGGACCCGGCCAGCCGCGCTGAGCACAGCCATCTTCTTCTCCGCCGCGGCTCTAACGGTGGCCGCATTCATGGTCGTCATGGGGGTCTCCCCGCCCACCCTGCTATGGGTGGCGGCGTCGGCGGTGGCCCTGGGCTGGATGTACTCGTCGCCGCCGGCTCGGCTCAACGCCCGCGGCCTAGGCGAGGCCACAATAGCCGTGGGCACCGGCTTCGCCGTGCCCGCCGTAGGCTACGTCGCCGCCGCGGGGGTCCTCGACGACACGCTCCTACTGGTCTCCGTCCCGCTGATGCTCTACGGCTTCGTCCTCAGCCTGAGCCTGGAGCTGCCGGACATGGAGGTGGACAGAAGCCACGGCAAGAAGACCATCGTCGTTATGCTGGGGAGACGCCGAGCAGCCCTGCTGGCTGTGCTCGTCACTGCCGTCGCCTCGATGATCTTCACCGTGTCCCCGGCTGGAAGGGTGGACGGCTCCTGGCTGGTGCCGTTGTTCTCGTTGGCTCCGCTGGCCGCGGCGCTCAGCGGGGTGACGGCAAGCCTCGACGACCCGGAGGACGTGGACCGTGTGAGCGCAAGGATCATAGTTGCTCTGTTCCTCTTCCTCCTCGCCTTGGACGGATACCTCCTGTATAACCTACTCGTCTGATATGCCCCGAGCACCTCATGGACCCCATCATGGGGCTTCCATGTGCATCCGCCACCACTCGTTTTAAATCGCCCCGTTTCGCTTCACCTATTACCACCCCGGCCGCCGGGGAACGGAGCGAACCACATTGGAACCCGACAAGGTGCTGGACTGCACTGGGCTCTACTGCCCCGAGCCCATATTCAGGACGCGGATGGCGCTAGACGAGTTGGAGAAGGGCCAGGTACTGGAGGTCTCCGCCGACGACCCCGCCGCCGAGGCCGACCTCCGCAGGCTGGCCGAGAGGATGGGCTACGAGGTGCTCGGCGTCACGAGGGACGGCGACGAGGTGACCCTCCTCATAAGGAAGTAGCCTTCACGTCCTGAAGCGCTCCAACGTCACCATCCAGTCCTCCCTGTCGAAGACCTCCCCCTCTTCCTCGGTGACGCACTTGACGCATCTACGCTTCGACAGGTCTCCGCAGTAGAAACAGTACCGATTCCCGCACCGCTCACAAGTGTAAAGAACAGGGACATCTAGTCCACATACATTGCATTTCCCCATTGCACACACGCACGGCAGACAAATTAGCGAGATTTATTAAAAAATTATTGAAAAGTAATAAGTATTATATTTACATAAAATCATCGATTGAAGAAACTTTGGAGACAAACCCGGATCACGAGGCCCCCCAAGTTCCACCCATTCTTTATAATCCATGGTATCTCTTGGAGAAGTGATGTCCATCAGAGTCTACATGGACCACGGCGCGGGGCGCCCGGTCGACCCCCGCGTCCTCGACGCCATGAAGCCGTATTATACCGAGAGCTTCGGCAACCCCGCCTCGTTCCACTCGGAGGGGTTCAAGGCGCTTGAGGCGTTGAAGGAGGCGAGGAGCAGCGTCGCCCAGCTGATCAACGCCGACCCGTCCGAGATCGTGTTCACGTCCGGCGCCACCGAGGCCAACAACCTCGCCCTCCTGGGCGGCGCGTTACGCAACAGGAAGGAAGGCAGTAAAGTCGTGAGGTCCGCCGTCGAGCACATCTCCGTCTTAAACATATGCAAGGAGCTGTCCAGGATGGGCTTCGAGGTTGCCGAGTGCCCCGTGGACGAGACAGGGGTGCTCGACCTGGAGGAGCTGGAGAAGCTCGTGGACGACGACACCGTGCTGGTGACCGTCATGGCCGCCAACGGCGAGATAGGGACCCTGCAGCCCATATGGGAGGCCGCCGAATTGGCGCACAGCCGCGGCGCCCTGTTCCACACGGACGCCACGGCGGCTAACGGCCAAGTTCCTCTAGACGTGGCTGAGCTGGGTGTCGACCTAATGACCCTGAGCAGCAACGACATCTACGGCCCCAAGGGCGTCGGCGCCCTCTACATAAGGAAGGGGGTGAGGGTGAAGCCCCACATGATAGGCGGGGGCCAGGAGAACGGCATACGCTCAGGCTCCGAGAACGTCCCCGGCGTCGTGGGGATGGGGGAGGCCGCCAGACTCGCGAAACAAGAGATGGAGGCGGAGTCCACGAGACTCACCGCCCTCAGGGACAGGCTCATAGAGGGGGTGCTCGCCGCCATCCCGGAGTCTTACCTCAACGGCCACCCCGCCAAACGGCTGCCCAACAACGCCAATATAAGGTTCAGCTACATAGAGGGGGAGGCCCTCATACTCAGCCTCGACGACCTGGGGATACAGTTGAGCACAGGCTCGGCGTGCGCCGCCAAGACCCTGGAGCCCAGCCACACCCTGCTGGCCTGCGGCCTCAAGCACGAGGAGGCCCACGGCAGCCTGGTCTTCACCCTAGGAAAGAATAATAACCCCGATCAAGTGGAATACGTGATACAGGAGCTGCCGGGCGTCGTAGAGAGGCTGAGAGCCATGTCGCCTCTCACGCCCGAGGAGCTGAGATAGATGTACAGCGAGAAGGTACTGGAACACTTCAAGAACCCCCGGAACGTCGGCGAGCTGAAGGACGCAGACGCCGAGGGCACCGTAGGCAACCCCGTGTGCGGCGACCTGATGACCATGTACATCAAGGTCAAGGAAGACCGCATCGAGGACATCAAGTTCAAGACCTTCGGGTGCGGCGCCGCCATCGCCACCAGCAGCATGACCACGGAGCTGGCCAAGGGCAAGACCCTCGACGAGGCTCTCAAAATCTCCCGCCAGGACGTCGCGGAAGCGCTGGACGGGCTGCCCCCCGTGAAGATGCACTGCAGCAACCTCGCGGCCGACGCGCTCCACGAGGCAATAAAGAGCTACAAGGAGAAAAATCCAAAAAATGAGTAAGATAATGAAATGCAAGATATGCGGCCAACCCGAGAACGAGAGATGCGTGCTGATGAGGGTGGTCGTGGAGGAAGACGGGGAAGAAGTGGCTTACTGCTGCGAGCAAATATATAGCGAAGAGAATAAAGAGATATAAGCAGTAGAAGCGAGTCTATGCACCATAGGAGCCATCGACTTGGATAGAAAGCAGCTGGCGTCTCTTGTATCAGCCGTCATGAACGCTCCGCTGATTACCCTGCTCACGTTCATACCACTCATACTGAGGTACGGTCGCGGGGACACGCTGAAGCTTTTCGCCGTCACCGGCTTCTTCGGCTGCTTCCTCCCCATCGGCATTGTCGTGGCGATGCTGAAGAAGGGCGTCATCTCTGACTTCTACGCCACGAACAGGCGGGAGAGGTTCATACCTTTCCTCGCCACCATCACGTCCTACGTGATGGGAGCCGTGGCCCTCATCATCGTCAACGCGCCGCCGCCGATAACGGCACTCATGGCTTGTTACCTAGTTAACGGCATAGTGCTGCTGGTGATCACGTTCAAGTGGAAGATCAGCGTCCACGCCTCCGGGGTCACGAGCCCCGTCACAGCTCTGGTCTACCTCCTGGGCACGCGGATGCTGCCGCTGTTCATGCTGTTCCTGCCGGTCGCCTGGGCGAGGCTAGAGCTGAAGGCCCATGACAAGAAGCAGATCACGGCGGGCGCCCTGTTAAGCACGGTGCTCACCTGGCTGCAGATGGCCTTCTACGTGAACTACCTGTTCATATAAGGAAGGAGTCTATCCTTCAAGGATCTTCTCGGCCATCGATACGCCGAAGTCGTAGCACTTCCGCCACTCCTCCTCCGTGGGCTTGTAGCTGAAGTCGAGGTCGTTCTCCACGAGCTCGATGCCGGCGAGCCTCATCTGCTCCTCCACGAACCGTTTGGCTCCGCCCGCCCAGCCGTAGCTGCCGAAGGCGGCCCCTATCTTGTTCGGGGGCTTGAGGCCCCGCATATAGGCGAGGAACCCGGCGACCGTCGGGTAGACGTGGTTGTTTAGGGTGGGGCTGCCCACGAGGACGGCGCGGGCCTCAAGTATCTCGGTGATGACGTCGCTGCGGTGGGTCTCGGTGAGGTTGAAGACCCGTGTCTCGACGCCGGTGCTGCCTATGCCTTCGGCTATGGCGTACGCCATCTCCTGGGTGCTCTTCCACATGCTGTCGTAGGCGATGACGGCCCGTGGCCTCGTCTCGCCGCCCACCCACCGCTTGTACGTCGCCAATATGTCGCCGACGTCCTTCCTCCATATGACGCCGTGGCTGGGCGCTATCATCTCTATGTCGAGGCCTGCGAGAGCCTTTACGGCGTTGTTGACGGTGCGGCTCAGGGGCATCAATATATTAGCGTAGTAGGCGGTGGCCTCCTGCCAGAGGATGGCCTGGTCAACCTCGTCGTTGAAACGGACCGTGGACGCTATGTGCTGGCCGAAGGCGTCGTTGCTGAGGAGCAGCCTGTCCTCGGGGATGTAGCTCACCATGCTGTCTGGCCAGTGGGCCATGGGCACCGGGGTGAAGCTGAGGGTCTTGCCGCCCAGGTCCACCTGGGGCATCTCCTTGATGCTGATGAGGTCCATTTCGCCATAGTACTTCTTGAGGACAGGGATCCCTCTGTCGCTGGTGACGATCTTGGCGTCGGGAGCCTTCTCGGCGATCCTCGCGAGGGCCCCGGAGTGGTCCGGCTCGGCGTGGTTGGCCACGATGTAGTCCAGGTCCCTGGGGTCGATGACCTCCTCGACGTGGCGGAGCATGGTCTCGTAGAACGGCGCCTTCACGGTGTCCACGAGGGCCGTCTTCTCCCCCTGAACGATGTAGGCGTTGTAGCTCGTTCCCCTGTGGGTGATGTAGCCGTGGAAGTTCCTGATGTCCCAGTCCACGGCGCCCACCCAGGTGACCCCGTCCTTCAGCTGAATCAAAACACCACCTTATCGAGTCTGCATCTGAGGCACGGGATAAAAGGCTTATGTGGAGCCCTGTAACCTTGTGTCTGACAGCGAATGAACCTGGCAGCCTCCACGCTCCACCTCCTGGACAGGCCGCTGGAGCAGGTCTTCCCCGACCTCCTGAGCCTCGGCACACGGAACATAGAGCTGGCGGACAGCGGCCACCACGCGTTGAACCCCAAGCTGGTTGAGCGGCTCCAGGAGCTCAGGGCCAGCTACGACCTGAGCTACAGCATCCACGCCCCCTACGCGGACACCAACCTGGCTGCGGACGACGACCTCATCAGGGAGTGGATACTCAAGCGGATACGGGCTTCCATCAGGTTCGCCAGCGATCTCGACGCCGCGTGCGTCGTGGTGCACCCCGGCTGGACGACGGCCACGGACAGGTTCATGAAGGGGCGGGCCTGGGAGCTGAACCTCAGGTCCCTGAACTGGCTCCTAAGGTACGCCGAGGAGTACGGCGTGGACCTGCTCGTAGAGAACGTCCCCGACTCCATGCCCTATCTGCTGGTCTCCGTCGAGGACTTTGAGCTGTTCTACGCGGAGATGGAGTACGAGATGGGCATGGTGCTCGACGTGGCCCACGCCAACCTCCGGGGCGAGGTGGGGGAGTTCATACGGCGTTTCAGGGAGAGGATAAGGCACGTCCACGTCAGCGACAACGACGGCGAGACCGACCAGCATCTGCCCATCGGAGACGGCGGCATAGAATGGGGGAGGGTGATGGACAGGCTGCGGGGAAACGGGTTCAGCGGCTGGGTCGTCGTCGAGTCCTACAGCGAGATGCCCCGATGCCTCGACTACCTGAGCCCCCTCATCTAGGCTGCGGCAGCTCGATCTCCATCATGTCCTCGGCGACGAAGACGTCCTCGAAGACCTGTCTCGCCTCCTCCAGCAGCTCACCTGGGTCGAAGTACCTTGAGCTTATGTGTACCAGCGCGAGCCTCTTGGCGCCGGCTTCCCTCGCCACCTCCGCGGCCTCCCGGGCCGTGGTGTGGCCGTCCTCATCCGCCCTGCACTGCAGCTCGTGGCTGAAGGTGGCCTCGTGGATGAGCAGATCGGCGCCCCCGGCTAGCTCGATCATCTCGGGATAAGGCCTCGTGTCGCCGCTGTAGACGATCCTCCTGCCCGGCCTCGGCGGATCGGAGACCTGCATGGGCTCGACGGTTCTGCCCTCCACGGTAACCGCCTCGCCGTGCTGCAGCGTGTGCCAGAGCCTGCCCTCGGGGACGGCGAGGGCCTTAGCCTTGTCTGGGTGGAACCTGCCCGGCCTTGGCTTCTCGAGGAGGCCGTAGCTCCAGCTCTCCACCCTGTGGCTGGACCTGACGGCGACGAGGTCAAGCCTGTCGTCGCTGTAAACGACGCCTGGCTCCTGTATCTCGTGGATTATGACGGGGAAGGTGGGGCCCCCCAGGGTCTCGCTGAACGCCTTGACGTACTCTACGGTCCCCTCTGGCCCGTAGACGTCCAGCGGCCTCTCCCGTCTGAGGAGGCTCATGGTCTGCAGGAGCCCGGGCAGCCCCAGTACGTGGTCGCCGTGGAGGTGCGTCAGGAGTATCTTCATGTTCCGCCTGAACCCAACCCTGGCGTGGACCATCTGGCGCTGCGTCCCCTCGCCGCAGTCGAACATCATGAGGTCGCGGCCCAGCCTCACCACCACGCTGCTGCTGCCCCTCCGCGGGGTGGGCATGCTGCCGCTGGTTCCTAGGAAGACAACCTTCATGGAGGGCTCCCTTGAAGAAGACGTCGGGGACGATAAAAGCTTGAGTGGTCGCCTGCCGCGGACGAGGAAACGCTCGCTTAGAATCCTTGGGCCGCGTCTAATGGTTCAGGGCTATAGCTCTTTGAAGCTCAGCTGGCCCCCTGTGATGCTGAGCTCGTAGAGCTGGTTGGGGTAGGGCTTCATGTTGAAGCTCTCAAGCTCCTCGCCTGTGAGTGTGAGGGTCAGCTTCCGTTGCTCGTAGGTGTTGCTCTGGCTGCCGGGCATGATGCCCTGGAAGCTCTTGGTGACCTGGACCACCATCTGGTTGATCTCCTCGGGGACGTCGGGGTTGCTCATCATGATCATGGGGGGCTTGCTGCGGACCTCGACGAAGTCGATCTGGAACGCCTCCTTGTTCTCTGGGTCCCTGACGGCCTTCACGGACTGGACCTTGAGTTTTATCCTGCTGCTTATCATCTCGCCGCTATAGGTTGCCGTAGGCTACGTGAAATAGGTATCGGTCAGAGGGTCTTCACGTAGTCCGCTATTAGCCCTGCGACTGTGACCTTGCCGTGCTTGGACTGCACGGTGTCCGTGGACACGATGAGGTCCGACCCTGCCGCCTCGATCCTCTCCTCGGCCCCCGGCATGAACAGCGCGTGGACGCAGGCGGTGGCCACCTTGGCGGCTCCCTGACGCTTCAGGCCCTCTATCGCCCGGGCCGTGGTGCCGCCGCTGCTTATGATGTCGTCGAACACCACCGCGTTTACTCCGTCGACGTCTAGGTCTTTGACCTTCATCTCTATCTCCCCAGTCCGGCGGTCCCTTGACTTCTCGAAGTAGCCGTGTCTGCCTCTGAGGACCTTCCCCGCCGCCTCGGCGAGGTGTATGGCCCCCACGTCAGGGGAGAGGCTGTAGGCGCCGTCGTATCCATGCTTCTTGACGTATTCGGCGAGGAGCGGTACTGCTGATAGGTTGTGCACCTTCACCCTGTGTCCCGCTTCCATCTCCCTGAGAGACGACGCGCTGTGGGCGTCGACGACAATGAGATCGTCTACCCCGGCGGCCTCCATAAGCCCGAGGATGACACCCAGGCTCAGCGCCTCCCCCTCCAGAAACCGTTTATCCTGCCTCATGTAGGCCAGGTAGGGGACGCACGCTATGATGCGTGCAGCTCCGAGGTCCTTAGCCGTCCTCGCCATGATGAGGAGCTGCAGCGTCTTCCTGTCCGGGTCGGGGGCCGTGGTCTGGACGAGGACCACCGTCTCGCCGTCGACGCCCGTCGGTAGCCGTAGATAGCTCTCCCCGTCGGGGAACAGCCTGTGCTCGACAGGGTTGGCGCGCACCCCCAGCTTAACCGCGATGGCTTCCCCCAGTTTCTTGGACGCGGGTCCGGGTATGACTATCATGGCGTACTTGAATACGCTTCAGATAGATAAGAGTCTGGTCACACCCTGCCCTCGTCCACGCCGAGCCTTGACACAGGGATATAAAATGCTCCCGGCGCTACATCGAGAAGATGAACAGGAGGCCCGCGGCGAGCACGGCGGCGCCCCACGCCGCCCGGTTCCACTTCATGACCTTGGCCCCGTCGAAGACCCCGAAGGGGAGAAGGTTGAACAGAGCGAGGCTGGCGTTGATGTTCATGCCCGCCAGCGCAAGGACTGTTACGAGCGGGCTGCCTGCGACGAGGTAGACGGCGAAGTAGAACAGCCCCATCCCGATGTTTGTCGCGGGGCCCGCGATGCTCACCTTGCCGTAGTCGTCCCAGTTCATCAGGCCGCCTATCATCACGGCGCCGGGGGCGATGATCGTGATGGGCGAGAGCAGGCTTAGGAGGGTGAGCATGAGGCCCTGCTTGTTGATCCTGAACTCGGCCCAGTAGCCGAGCCGCTGCGCCACGAACTTGTGCGCCACCTCGTGGAGGATGAAGGCCAACCCGAATATGAGGAAGTAGGCGCTGAAGATGACTGGGCTCGCCAGAACCCTGCTCCAGTAGCTTATGAGAGGTATCGCCAGGATGACTGTGAGCCCTATGGCGAGCTCCCGTAGCTCGGTCTGGCTGAACCAGAACAGGGTGCGTCTGGGCCGCGAAGTGTAGCTGTACCCGGTGGGCTGGAAACCTGTCTGGCCCGTGGTGCTTCGGCTGTAGCCGTATTGGCCGGTGCACTCGTGCATCTCCGGGAGCCTGTGCTCGGAGCAGAAGTAGCCGCCGCAGTACTTGCACCTGAAGGGCATGTACTCGTCCTTGCCGCACTTGTCGCAGTTAACCATGTGGCTGTCCTGCCGATGTTTACGCTCGGTGCCGTATATATGATGTGGAGAGGCGGCGTTCCCTGCATACAATGAAAGGAGGGTGCAAGCATCCGTATGGTAATGATCGAGTTACTGTCCGAGCCAGAGCCAGGGCCACCCCGGCCAGCATCGAGAGAGGAGGGAACCCGGGGATTCTATCCACCCTGTGCTCTTCTGCGAGCCCATCGACCCCAAGCTTATGGGTGCAGAGAACTTTGGGCGTGTTAACCTAGAATACGGTGGGGAGCGTCCGGATTCGTTGAAGATCCGTTGGCTCAATAGTATTTCAGGGGGTATTCGTGGATCTGCTCTGGGTCGAGTATTGTCGGTTTCTCGCCGACCTTCCACCCGTCCCCCGTCGTCTCCAGGGAGAAGTACCGAGTCCCATGTGACTCGTAGTAGGTCCCGAATATTCCTTCGCCGGGGCCGACTCCGACTATTACGTGTTTGAGGTCTTCGAAGAAGATCAGCGACACGTCGTACCCCATCTCGTGCAGTATGGCGGCCGTCAGTATCGACGTGTCCTCTGAGTCTCCGCCCAGGTCGACCAGGGTTTCGATCGGGTACTTCGGGTGTTCGTCCCATGGGGCAGTGATGGTTTCCTCGGTGTTGAGCATCTTGTGGACGAAGGTGACTACGTAGTTCACCGTCTCCGCGTCTGTGAAGTCTTCGCTCGACGCCGTCGACAGGAACTCGTCGGCCATCTGGCTGATGTAGGCGTCGTCGCCGGGGTCTCTGCACATCTGGGCCCAGTCCTCCCACTCCGTGGGTCGGGTTTTGTCACGGTACTCCCAGTACAGCCCATATGGTATTGACAGGTTCATGGATCGGTCGTACCCATCGAATCGCCACTGGTAGTGTTGTGGAAGGTTAAACTCGACGATGTCCTCGATCCGCGTCTCCAACGTGACGATGGTGGCGTTCTGTGACGAGACCTGGGACTGTAGAGACGACACCTGTTCCTCAAGGTCATCTATATACTCCTGGGACTCTGACTCTTGGCCCTGGACGAGAAGGCTGACGTTTTCCTCGAGCTCGGCAACCTGTTTCTCCAGGCTCGCGACGTCTTTCTCGAGGCTGTATATTATCGCCTCCTTACCGCTTACCACCGTCTCTAGCTGCTTTTGTAAATCGGTTAACTGGGCCTCGTGTTCTTCGGCTTGCTGCTTTACCCGGCTGTTCAGCATGTAGTAGGTGCCACCCACGCCCAGGGCTAGCCCAACTATCAAGCCCAGTACCAGTGAGACCACTACCTTCTGGGTGTCTGACATGATTACACTTGCAACCATCCTGTATTTAAAAAAAGGCGTACCTTAGGATTGTGTATCTCTACTCCATATACAGGAATGATAATGGGGTAAAACCAAATTGCTGGTTATATCCTGAGCCAATCCATAATTTTATCACGATAACGGCGTAGTTCATAGTGTGGATGTTGATGGTCGACAAGAACGATAAGCAGCCCCACGAGGAGATACTCCTCGAAGACCTGAAGGACATGGACAACCTGTTGCAGGTCTGTAAGAGGGACATAGAGACCTTCAAGAACAAGTACAAGATAATCCGTGAGCTACTCGTGATGGCCCGGGACAACCTGGACGATGCCATCAGGCGCATCGACAAGATGGTGGAGGAGTCGGGGTAGCCGCCCCATAGTTTAGTCCCCTAAACCCAAACACATTCTCTCTCTGTAGCTTCCCCTCTCACTAACTCTCTCTAAAAAAAACATACACGGATAAAGTCTATACATTATAAAAAGTAATACTTCCTATATTTAGATAATTGATTCCACGCATGCATCTAATCTAAAGGCAGTGATACGAAATGGATGAAGAATCGAATCAAAACGGAGAAAAAAGTTCTGTAGGGAGGTTGTTCCTCCCCTCCTTGGCCGTGAGCTACTTCGCAACGACCCCGTCTAGGATAATCATGTCGCTCCTCCTCATTGAGATCGGGCTAACCTTCGGGCTTCCCGTCGGGGTAACCGGACAGGTAGGAACTGCAGGTTCAATCGCCGCATTCGTCTCGGCTCTGCTCATGGGCATGTTTAGCGTTAGATTCAAGCACAAATCACTGCTTATGACTGGCCTTCTCTTACTCAGCGTCGCAATACTGGGCCGTGGCCTAGCATCGAACTTCATCCTGTTCCTGATGTTCAGCGTTCTGGGTGGACTGGGAGGAGCCATGGTGACGCCAATGACCACGACGCTTGTCGCCAAGTATCTGCCATTGCAGAAGCGGGCTAGTGTCATAGGGTTGCTCATGGCCACCGGGTCAGTTGCCTATGTCATCGGCGCTCCAGTCATCCGCTTCACCTGCGATGTTGGGGGGTGGCGGCTCCCGTTCCTCGTCTATGCGCTTCCTGTACCTATTCTGAGTCTTTTATTGGCTTTTAAAGGCCTTCCATCCGAATCAGAGAGTGAACAAAAACCATCAAGCAGAGGGAGTTTAATCGATGGCTTCAAAGGAGTGCTCTCAAACAGATCCGCTGATGCCTGTCTCGTAGGCAGTACCCTCTCATCGGCTTCTTGGGCGGGCATAGGCCTTTATGCCATTTCTTTCTACAGGCAACAATTCTTGGTTTCCAAAGGGATGGCTACTTACTTGATGATAGGCGCAGCCATGAGCTATACTCTTGGCGCTCTGATCAGCAGCAGATTCGTGAACAAGTTAGGTAGAAGGCCCGTAACTTACCTATCCGCTTTGATGGCCGGGATCTTCATATTTTCCTTCACGATTGTGCCAAATCTATGGATTTCAGTGGCTCTGGCCCTGACGGGTTGTCTTTTTTCAGGTATAAGGAGTACTGCTGGTGTCAGTCTAACGATTGAGCAGGTTCCCAGGTACAGAGGGACTATGATGTCGATAAACTCTGCTTCGGCGAGCATGGGTTCAGCCTTGGGATCGGGCTTGGGAGGCCTGACTCTTCTCATGTATGGTTATCAAGCCGTGGGCCCCACTCTTGGATTGTTAGGTATAGCCTCAGCCATTATCGTGTATCTCATCGCCGTTGATCCCACGCAAGTGCCAATCTAGGAGTCCAATCTTTCTCCAATGTCAGTTATTAAGCCAAGTTGTGTGTGTGGTTTTGAGGCCATAGTTTAGTCCCTGCCTCACCCTAGTCTGTGAACGACGCTTCATGGATACACAGACGCTCATCGTTGAAACGCCGTGACGGGGCCGGCCCCTAGAAACTGTGAAAAGGTCTGAGCGCATCACTTATCCTGTGAGTGAACATGAAGATCATTGTTCTAGGCTGCGGTAAGATCGGGGCCGTCATGGGGCGGGAGTTCGTCCGATGCATACCCGGATCGAAGGTCACAATGGCAGACATCGATGAGGCTAGGGCGAGAGAGGCCGCGTCCCATATCCCGGGAGCCGGCTGGACGACAATAGACACGGCGGACTACCAGTCCCTCCTCGGGAAGATCAGGGGTCACGACCTGACCCTGGGCGCCCTCCCGGGGGACTACGGCTACGCGGCGCTGAAGGCGTCGGTGGAGGCCGGCGTCGACATGCTCGACGTGTCGTTCTCCCCGGAGGACCCATCCCAGCTGGACGGGGCCGCGAGGGAGAGAGGCGTGACGGTGGTCCCTGACTGCGGCGTGGCCCCGGGGCTGTCCAACATCCTGGTGGGCTACGGTGCTTCGAGGCTGGACGAGGTGGAGAAGGCCCACGTCATGGTGGGCGGCATACCCGAGGAGCCTGTGCCTCCCCTCGGCTACACCGTCACCTGGTCGGCGGAGGGCCTGATAGACGAGTACGTCAGGGACGTCCGCATCGTCGAGGGCGGCGAGGTCGTCGAGGTGCCGGCGCTGAGCGGCGTCGAGGAGATAGAGTTCCCGGGCGTCGGGACGCTGGAGGCCTTCTACACCGATGGGCTGCGCACCTTAGCCAAGTCTCTGCCGGGCGTCGAGGAGATGTGGGAGAAGACCCTCCGCTACCCCGGCCACGTCGAGAAGGTCAGGCTCCTCAGGGACCTGGGGTTCTTCTCGGACGACCCCGTCACGGTGAAGGGGAAGCCCGTGTCGCCGAGGCTCGCCACGGCTCGGCTGCTTGAGAGGAGCCTCTGGATGCCGGAGGTGGGCGACCTCCTCGCGATGCAGATCACGGTCAAAGGCAAGGCGGCCGGGGAGGAACGGGGGTACGTCTTCAGGGTCCTCGACCGCTACGACCACGAGGGCAAGGTCTCGGCGATGGCGCGCACCACCGGGTACACGGCGGCCATCGTCGCGGGGATGCTCGCGGAGGGAAAGATAGGTGAGAAAGGCGTCATCCCGCCGGAGA
>Ga0307380_10008011_pt1 | contig 13618 bp, 24 predicted proteins | sample UN3MG_FD_202239 | JGI IMG/M metagenome (GOLD analysis project Ga0307380, IMG submission 202239) | Soil microbial communities from Risofladan, Vaasa, Finland - UN-3 | ecosystem: Environmental > Terrestrial > Soil > Coastal area > Acid sulfate soil | place: Finland: Risofladan, Vaasa | collected... | reverse complement strand
CCCTCCTGAACAGGTATGTGTGTGTGCACGGGCACTGTGTAGCGAAAAATACACTATGGTTGCCTGAGTCGTCTTTGGAGCGTGCCTCCATGATGTAGGTTCGGTCGTTGTATTCCCAGTCTATCGTTACTGACATTTGGCTATCCATTTGGTTTTACCTCCCACTTATTCCCCCAGTACTTTGCCCACCACTCAGGGTGTAGATCGTGATTATCGCTCCCATACTCTCCTGCATAGAACGCATCTCGGCTCTGTTCCCACTTTTCCAATTCGCCTTTGGTCATACAACACTCTGGCTTTGCTTGGTATAGCGGATGCTTGTCTGAAAAAATGCCGTGCAACACATCGCTATTCGCTGCCATTCCCCAGCCCAACATCCATCCTATGCTGTGATTACATTTGCCTACTCGGACCACGACACCCTCATTTCTGCGTGTACTGATCGGAATGGTCTGCCGTCGCGCTTGGATAGTGATAGGCGCTTGCCCGATAGCCATTGGTCGTTAAAGTCCTTGGCCTCGTGTCCAGCACACCTGTTCTGGTTCTCCACCTGTACCCGATTGAGTGGGACACTGACTATGACTTGGTGTTGAAAGCACAGGACTTTGGGTAGCTGAATTGGTGTACCGGCCAATGCGCCTTCGAGCTGGTTGGGGTTGTGGTAGTTGAGGTCTGTGAGTTTTGGCAGTATCTCTTTGGTGCGGAATATGCTGCCGTCCAGGGACATGGGGTAGCCATAGTCTCCCTCTGCCCCGCGCCACTCGTAGGCTCCGTGGTTAAATGGCGGGTTCTTCATCGGTCGGTTGTAGGCGTAGCAACTGGTTAGCCCCTGTCGCATCCTGAGTGCCAAGCACATGATGTCGGACTCTGTACGCATCCGGTTAATATGTCCACAGTCTACCTTGAAATCGTGTACGAACAGGTCATCATCGCAGAAGCATACCGTGAATCGATGATCTGGGACTATGGAGGCTATGAGGTTTTGCTTGAACGATGTCTCTTTAATCCAGACAATATTGTCGTGCTCTGCCTTAACCCTATCGTATCCAGCCTCATACTCTGGGGTGGTGGTGGTGTAGATGATTCTCGGGATTGGCCGATTGCGCCAGTACTTATCCATTGAGCGGAGGAGTAGGTCTAGTTGTGCACCACGGTCTTTGCTGAATATGATGGTGTTAAGCATTCTTGCCGTTCTTTTCGAGTAGGCCATCGCCTGTACTGAATCGTTTCTTCCAATAGACTAGACACGCTTTTTCCATGTTCCATGTGGTTTTTGACCACGACTCCCACACCTCATCCAGCATGTCCTTGGTTACATCGCTCCACCTGTCTATGAGTAGGATTGGTAAGGACTCTGCAAACGCCTCCATGTGGAGACACCGCTTAACGATTGGGATTGCTCCCAAGTATAGGGATTCCCACATGCGGTGAGTGTCTAGTCCATTTCCTCTGGGGCAGAACACGAATTTGGAGCCACGTATCATTGTCATGCACTGTTCAAACTTCAGGCCATAGCCCATTTCCTTTGCCCACGGCTGGTTGGCGAACAGGTCTATGATAGGCTCCCGCTCGTTGGGGCTGGTCCTGATGTTGAAATTGATGAATGCCAGGTAGTTCTTGGGTGGCTTTCGGGCTATTAAGCGTTCTATAACCATCATATTGCCAGAATATCCCGGCGAGCGCATGTTTTCGCATCCCAGCGGGATTGGTACTAGGTTAGGCTCGCGTATCTCAGTGTTAATTGCGTACCACTTTATGACTTGGGTAGGCTTGCGTATCCACAACCGCTCTGTGATTGGGAAGTCTGAGTTGTGTGTTACCAGAATACACGGCGTTTCCCTCTGTCTAATGGCTGCGAATGCCTCTTCGATGTAGTCTGTCTTGCAGTATATGCGCTTGGCCACTGACAGCATACGAGTATGGCTAGGGTTGTGGCCTATCTCAAAGCGTGCATCGCATCCCGCCTTTAGGCGGTCGCCCGTTATGTGCTCGTTGGGGAAGTGTAGGCGTCCAAAGGTCATAGCATACTCACGAATAGAAATACAATGGGCAGTCTATGACTAGGCTCTTGTTCCACTTGTACAGAACCTCCATGCAGAATTGGTAGTCTTCGGTCTTGTCCTTTGGGTCTGGGCTGAATGTAAGCTCGTCAGGCGACTTCCACTGAACGTCTTCCAGTATCTCACGGCGTATGCAGGATGCCCCGGCATGTACTGGATGTGGCACGCCACCGCCATAGCAGTCTGAATACTTGCGACAGGACTCTATCTTGCCATCGGGAAAGTAGAGATCGTAGAGGATGCTGCCCTCAGTGCTCTTGATGTCGTCAATGGTGAAGTCCCATGTGGGCTGATTGCGATAGAAATAGCTGTGGCTGAGTAGGAGTATGTCTCTGACGGTGAAGAAATGTTTGACGAACTGAACGCGCTTGGCGTGTGGCGTGTCGTCGCTGTCCTGATAGATTACAATGTCGCCCTCACACTCCTTGAGTGCCATCTGTCGGGCTGGCCCAGCGTATACCCTCTCGTTGCGTATGATGGTCTTGACGCGGTTCCACGGGTAGTTTTTGATTGCGGCTACCTCTTTGGAAGATGCGTCAATAGCCCTAGATATGAGGATTACCACCTCGTCAGGCTGTGCAGTCCCATCTTGGTATGCTGCGAGAATGCCGGGCACGTTGGCTAGGTGTTCTGGTATGGAGGGTATGAATACGGATGCCTTCAAGCTTCCCCCTTGCCAAACATCCTTTTTGTAATAGCAATTCCATCCAAGCAACCACGTTTTTCTTCTTCTGAATAAGTGTCGAAATCCCACGGCAGCCCATCTGTACGCGGCTTGACGGGTTCTGCGTTATCACAATCACCATCAAGCAGTTCATACGTTACTCGATATTTCGCAATTTTGTACTCCGACTTATCTTCAAACATTCCATGACAGTTTGCCCTCCGTGCACTGGCCACGCTCTCAAAATCATACTCATTACAACATGCGCGACTATACGACCCGCAAGGAGCACCATCTTTCTTTTCGATGATTCGATATACAATCTCAGGCTTTTTTTCTCTTGGCTTCATTCTTCCCTCACCAGAAACGAGTGTGTGAATCCATCAGGGCTTTTGACATGCCTCCACTGATCGTCTTCAGACTCATCTATTGCTCTCATGAGTCCCTGGTTGAAATGCCACGGCCCCCGCACATCGTCTAGCCCGATTATCCCCGGCCCTTTGAATCCCGTTTTGGCTGTGGCTATGTCGGCTTTGGATGCGGTGTACTCGTGTAGCCCATCCACCCATGCGAAACACAGGGACATATCGGCTACCCACGCCTTGGCATCGGCTGTCTCTGACCCGAGATGGAGTGCGGTGTAGTTGTTGTAGGGTTTCATGTACTGTGCAAACTTGGCGTATACCTCTTTGCTGCCCTGCTGCCGTCCATCCCACGGGTCTATGACCAACACCGTCTTCTCATGCTTGTTGGCAAAGTCTACCAGAACTACCGTGAACTCTCCCTCGTGTGCGCCAATCTCAAGGATGTCTCCCGGTGTAGCGGCAAGGGCGTTCTCTAGGAATGAGAATGTGCAATAGTGTAGCCACCCCTTCGGTTCCCATCCAAACCGCTCTGATATGCCACGACCACGGATGGCCTCTGGCAACCACAGGATAGTTTTGGGGTCTGAGCACGTTTCGTACAGCGCCTTTACAGCGTCTTCAAGACGGTTTCCCATAACTCATACACCTTTCTGCTGCGTTCTACGTTCTTGTCCTTCATTGCTGCCGACACGTCTTCCACGTTCACGCCACCGGGGAGCACCATCTCATTGAGGTGGGCCACGCTATCAAAGTACTGAATGTGCGGCATCCACTCGTCGTTGTAGTAGTCAGCACCATTGTATACCCTGTCCCAATTGACCTCTCCTACCTCGTGTAGAACAGCGTAGTGCTTGTCGTACATCTCCTTGAGTAGCCGCTTAGTTGGGAATAGTAGCGGGATATTGGCCGTATACTGCTCGAAAATGGACATTGTTGAGACTTGGTAGGGGAAATGGACTATCCCACGGTATTTGAGGATGTCTGACCACGGGTAGCCGCTGGTTAGAACATGCTCTTTCTTGAGGATGTGCCCACACAGGCGGTTGAGGACGCCCTTGTAGTAGTATATCCAGCCCCCACCCATTGGCTTGTACTGCATTCCGGTGTACTCACAGAGGCTTGGGATGTACGCGCATGGCCGCTTGACTCGGGATTGGAAGTACTGCTGGTCGTACCGGCTGTTGGCTACGGGAATGACCTGATCGCTGTCGATATGCTCGCGCAACCAGTTGTCGAAGTAATCCTTGGACTCCTGATCGTGCTGCATGGGGTGGTCGTAGCGTATCGGTATCTGTAGGATGATAGGCTTGCCCCACTTGGCGTAGAGCATGGCGTAGCACGGCGGGTAGCAGCACACAAAGGCATCGTACTTTGACAGCTCATCCTTGTACTCTTGGTAGAACGGCTCCCATATCTTGTGTTTAACTATGTCGCCCATGTTAAACCGTAGTCGTAGCTGGTCGCGTGGTCGGCCCATTACATGGTGGTGTCCAGACAGGCATATGTCGTCAACAGTGTGCCCAAGCCCTGTCCAAATGGTCTTGAGGTCAGCTATGACGGAGATGTGGTGGTCAGCACTAAAAATATTCACCCTCTCTCCTCGGCTATGTCTTTGGAAATAATCTTGCCCAGTTTTACACCCTCTTCCCCAACAAAGAAATAGCCACCACCCGTCTCCTCATTGCCCAACATCTCAACTGCTGGTGGGTCTTCGTCAAATGGATTTATCATACCCTCTCCTCCACCAGCTTGATGAACTCCAGCGCCCGAGCGTCATAGCTGTGATTGGCATGTGCATGGTCGTGTCCTGCTGCGGCAATAGCTTCCCGCTTGGCAGGGTGTTTCAGATAGTATCTAGCCTTGTCTATGCAGTCCTCAATGGTGTGATAGTAGACTAGATGCTTGCCGTCCTCAAACAGGTCTGATATCCTGTCAGTCTCGTTGGTGAGCAGGAACGTCCCGGCCCCAAGCGTTTCAAATGTGCGGCAGTTGATGTCAAAGCTGATGTTGCGATTCCAGCCTATCCTGTAGCTGTTGAGCGACCGCACCATTGCCTCGCCTATCACGCTTATGTCCAGCCTCATTGGTATCTGCTTGCTGATCTCGTTGAGCCACTGCCCACGATTGACTATATGCCCACAGAACCCAATATCGTACTCCTTGAGGGCGCTACTCTTGTCCATAAGATCGGCAGGGAATGAATTGGGAAAGAATACGGCATCTCGGTGCCTGCCCTTGAACTTGTCCACCATGCTGTCCATCGCCACGAGCACCAAGTTTACCTTCTGCTTGTTGCACGCCTGAAGGTGTTTGGCAAACGCTAGGTGGCTGTCCATGCTCCAGAACACTTTGAGGCACCGAACTCCCCAAAAGTTTGGCACCCACTTCTTGCGGTCATAGTCTTCACAGCACAGTATCACGTCGGGCTTGAACTTCTGGACTGTAGTTGGCCACGGCGTATCGTATGACTCATGCCCTATCCCCCACGTCAGGACGTTGTGGCCCAACCGGGTCATTGCACGCTGCATACCCTCCTTGTACTCAAGGTTGCCAGCGTTAAGGCCCTTGGACTGTAGAAAGATGATGTTCATAGCCTTGGCTTCCCACACAAATGCCTAACAAACCGAACGTCCGTACTTTTGCTGTGCTGTGTGTCTTGTTTTTTGTATTCAACTACAACAGAAGGACGATACCATTCCCGACTCTTACCACATGTTAGACACGGAATATAGAAATACTTCTCATTGCTACTGCAATACCACACAACACGCCCATCGCCGCACCCTGGGCACGTTGTATTGAAAAACCTACGAATGAATGCGATTACTCTGTTCATGGCACTATCGCCTTGTTATTGGCATCGAACTGCTGACCCACAAACTGCTTCCCCGGCAAGGGCCTACCGAATCGCTGATCCCCACGACCGGGGCTTCGGCGACAATCGTCATGGCCAAGGAAATTATCGCATATCACCGGCCATACCTTTAGCTTGAGAAATACTTGATCGCTACCCCAAAAATCCTTGTCGCCCCGCTTACGACTTGGAGCCTCTTCCCCTACCCACTTGGCCATTTCCTCCATGAAACTGGGCATGAACCCCTTCACAGCCCCCCACATGCCTCCCATGATAGGCACATTATGGTATACCTGGTGGTCGCGCATAAGATGAAAGGGCCGTCCTGACGCCTCCCACGCCTTCACAGCGGCAGACTCGCGCTCGTTCAACCGGCTGTCTGTGTCCCTGATAATGAATCTGTCCACGCCATCATCCCCAACGACCTCAAAACGCCAGTACAGACCCATGTAGTCGTCGCAAGCTGGCTTCTCCACCGTCTCAGCCCCAAGGTCGCGTAGTTCCTGCCCAGCCGTGTCCATCAGGCGCTCGTCGGTGTAGTAACGCAAAGTCCAGCCGGGATAGACCTTCGGTGCTATCTTGGCATTCTCCACGGCTCCGCGCAGATACATGGGATTGCTACCCCATAGGGCGAATGAGATGACTTTTTTCAAACCACTGTCCCGTCGGGCTGTATAATCCTATCGCCATTGGCCTCACTGAGATAGTGGCGACCGGGGCGGTGTACTTCCATGTGGTGTGCCCAAGGGTGTGTCGGTAGTCCACTCCTTTTGAGGGCGCGTACTATATCATTTATGTACCGTGGCTCGTGGTGTCGGTTTTTGATAGCCTGATTCCTCGACCCCTTCAGCCGCTCATAGGTGGCGTCAAAACCTATATGCAACCGGCTACACTGTTCGTGGAGTATCACCACGTCCTCAAGGTAGTAGTCCAAGTCTGCTGCCTCAGCCGCCTTCTGCCATATCACGTCAATGCTGTTGGCCTGAAAAAACTCACACATGAACTGGCAGGAGCACATCTGTACAAATTTGCGGGTCATAAACGCATTCACGCACAGCGCGTCAGAGAACCGCTCATCGCCAGCACAATAGAACAAGCCAACGCCATTGTGGGCATTGACCTCATCTATGATGCGCCGCTCCCATCCGGGAGTGCAATACACAAAATCATCGCCTGTCATGGACACGATCATTTGCGGATCACGGTTTGCCGCCCTAGTGAAGCACTGGTTGAAAAATTTGGCCAGGTGTGGGCGCTGTAGGTTCTCTAGGACGAACTCATGCTCAATCCCAAACTCATCACACAGGGCCTTGGCCACTTCCTTTGAACCCTTGTCGTGGAAGTTTACGACGAATACGCAGTAGATGTCCTTGGGGTTGCGAACAGTCTCAAAGGCACTTTTCAGGCACTTGGGCAGCTTTGTGTCAGACCGGCCATAGGTGGGTAGGAAGATTCCAACCCTGTTCCACGTAGTTGTATTGTCCACCCTTGCTCCAAAAACTAAACGGCCAACAGGGCGCGGAGAGAACGTGGATGGAGACTCCGCTTTACCGTACTGGACGACCCTGTTGACCTTGAGTTTTCCACGTTCTCCATTAATATACCACTATTCCACTGAGAACTCAAGCATATTCGTTAGTCAATGCCTCTTTTTCTCCCTTTACAGGCTTGCGAACTCCACCGATCTTGGGAGCATGTTCTCCCTTGGTCGCTGCTGCTTTTGCTGTTTTGCCCTTGTTCTTTTTCATGTTACCGTCCTTTTGGTTTCCAGCCGTGGTCAACTGCGTTCAATAGTCGCTGTTGTTTCCTTGCCTTCTCTGGTGTTGTAGCCTTTGCCTTCACTCCACCGGGAGTGCTTACTCTAACCTTCCCCCCCGCTGTCTTTCGTATCTTCACTGGCATAGTCTCCTCCAAGGTCAATCTTTGCCAACACATCATCCCGCTTCAGTACCATCAGGACTGGGCCGGGGCCGATCCGTCCAAAGTCAAACACAAAGGGGGCACTGCGGGGATAGATAACAACGTCGCCAATGGCGTACTTCGTGGTTACGCCTTCGTTCACGTCCGGGCCAACCTCAACGATCTTGCCCATAGGAGCCTTGTTCTTTTCCTTGAGCGTGTCGGGAACAATGATTCCACCGGGAGTTTTCTCTTCGCCCTCATCTATCTCCAACACGACAATGTTGTCATCACTAGGCAGCAGTCTTGGCATCTTCTGACTCCTTTACGGTTACTCCACACCCAAAACATGTACGCGACCCATCTGCTTCGATGAAAGCAAACTGTGCCCCGCAACTGTGAGAAAAGCTCTTGTCTATCCCGGCAATCGGGTACAGGATTCTACTGAGCATGTGGGCGTGTTGGTCATGACCGATCTTGCGCCGCCACGCCAGTTCTGCAATCTTATCTTCTTGGGTTTTGTCCCTAAGACCGGCAAGCCACTCCTGCATAGCCTCACGCGATATGATCTTCGATGGCACTGTCCAGCCTTTCGTTTGCTTTGCGTTTAACCTCTTCGGCCTCTTGCTCGTAGGCGCTATTCATCGCCCTGTGCATGTCAACCATTCCGGTGTGCTCTAACCACTTAAACCTGTCTGGTGGAGTATACTTTATGGCGTTGTGAATGATAGCGTTTAGCAACATCAAATCCAGTTCGACCACTGCCTTGGCGTGCTTGGTTGTCAGTGTCAGCTTCATTCTTTAACTACCGCCTGATAGAACCGCTCATACTGAACCATTACACCGTTCTCGTTCTGCCTTGGCACTACCGACACGGCTATGCCACCAGAGCACTTCCACCCATCCAAGTCATCCACCAATACCTTGAGGTTGGCTGTGCTGCTAGCCGACAGCACATCATAGCAGCCGATAGTCTTCACCTTCGGAACCTTGCCCGTAGCAGTTGTTTTGTTCATCTACGCCTCCTTGTCCATGCCCTGTCGCCACAACAGTATATCACCATCCTGCTTAAATCCATGTGCTATCAGGATGTTTCTGCCATCAGCCGTGCTGTCATTCCAACTAGTCTCTAGGCGGGTTATTTTTGGAGACATTCTGGCAGCGTTGATAAGCTGGCCCATGTACCCCTTCTTGCGATGCTTGGTATTGGTGTACATCCGTGGTATCTCAGCGTATAGCATTGCGATGTTCCCGATAGTCTTGGGTTTGCCGTCGGCCTCCAATAGCGGGAACACGCGAAGTTCGAGGGTTGCTACGGGCTTCTTGTCGATGAACCACTGGTATAGTACCACTTGGCAGTGCACCAGGGCCATTCTCATTCCATCGCCCATATCCTTTGGGTCTACCTGCCGCTGTCCACTTCCATGACAGGCATCGCACACAACCTTCTCGGTACGTGCTTTGGTGAAATTCAGTTGCGTGGTCTTCCCAGACCCGTTGCACTTTGGACATGGATCGTCAGTCATTTGTGCTCCTCATACGAAGTTATCCCACTCGGTTTTTGGCTTCTTGCCATAGCCCATCCCAACTATCTTGCCTTCCTGTAGGTTCTTCCTGATTATCTGTTTCTTCTTGCTGTACGGCTTATCATCTGATCGCCTTGTAAGTTCGCCATCTTCCTTGAGCATTGACACCAACACCATTAGCGCCTGACACATGGGGTATCCACCTACGGGGCGACCGTTCTCTATGCGCCACTTACTGTATTGCCGGTCCGTCTCTGGGCAAGCGTCGTAGTGTACCACAATCTGCCGCAGTGCGAACATGCGATTTATCAGCAGTATCGCGCCGCTCTCCTCATATCTCGGGTTGGACTTGAGGTTGATTCCAACCTGTCTGAAAACCTTTTTGACATTGACTCCCGAGTCGAACACGTCTTGGTTGGCAACCACTCGGGACACGTTGAGGTAGTTTGGCACGTCTGTTAGTGGGCAGTGTGCTGATGCCGCCATGTCTGACGCTATCCTGTCAACCACAGGGCTGGTGTGTATCATCTCGGAATACACCCAGAGGATTTTGCTCTTGCGCCCCCAGAAGAACCAATTTCCATATATTCCAGCGTCTTTGTCCCTGATTAGTACGCCGTAGACCTGAGCGTCAGCCGGTTTTGTGTGCTCAAAATCTATCTCAAAGTTTTTTCTGAAGTCGGGGTTGGTGCCAAAGTATGCGCCAAATACCAGATTCGGGGCCGATGCCTTTGTGTTTGCCAGAACTGAGGCATCAGCTCGGTCTGGGCTTGCTCCATACTCCTTTTTGAAGTCTGCCTTTGGTTCTACCCTCTCCCGGTTCTTTGAGTCAAATTTGCCCTTGCGCCTAGTGGCCAATTCCTCTATGAGAAAATCATCGTCTGGTAACTGCATGTGCGGTAGTTGGTCGCGCAACTCTGCCCACATGATAGTGGCGTTGTCGGCATACCGCTCATCCCCACCGCCGCCAAAGTTTATCCCCACCACCCTGATGTTGTCAGTGGTGTTTTTGGATAGTTCGTCGTAGGCACCGGCCCCATAACCACCGGACACGTCGATGTTGATGGTACAGACTCCAGCGTCCTTTGTGTCTTTCCTGTGCCGCCGTAGCTCCTGTAGGGCTAGATCAACTATCGCGTCGGTGTTGCTGTACGGGTGTACCACCGGGGAATATTGCCTGTTGCCCTTCTGCAATATGGCACACGTAACGTCGTCGCCAAATCGAGCACAGTCCAGACCCATCGACAGTTTTCCAGTGAAGTCCACCTCTCTCACCCGAGCGGCATCTACGTCCACAAGTTGGATAAATGCAGACGGGTTTCCTGCCGGGGCCATGCCCTTAACCCTGACGCGGAACACATCGCTGTCGCGCCCATACTTTCGAGCTATTCTGGCGGCAAATTCAGGCTTGGCAATGGGAGACTCTTCGCTGTCAAAACGTAGGTTGTGCCAGAAATCCTTGTCCTTGCCAAAAGTGTCGTGGACATACCCAGTAATGAGGGTGTGCTGACCAGCGACTATAATCTTGTTGTCTGGCTCGGTCAGCGACCCCTCTATTGTCTCCCACACGGCATCACTGGTTATCCCAAACGCCTCATCACACAGCCACAAAAGATGTGGGGCGTGAAAACCCTGGACGTGGTTTGGAGTCTTGGGGGAGCGCAAGCGGATATAGGACGTGGCCTGATGGCCTTTGATGTAGTACTCGTCCCGATGCAGGTCTATCAGTGGCGCAACTCGGGATAGTGGTATCCACTTCCACAACTCGGCGGCAAATATATCCCAAAGTTGGTGGAAGGTAGGAGCTATGCAGGGTATTTTTACTTGATAGCCAAGAGTGTTATGGCGGGTTAGGAGGAACCATGCCGACAACCAACTGAGCATGGTGGATTTTCCCGATCCATGCCCACTCTCGATAGATATGCGATTGTCTTTGGAAACAGCTTTGGCGAGATCGCGCTGCTGCCACGTCTGAGAAAGTCCCGGCATGGTCTTTCTCGCCGGGGCAATGAAATTATCGTCTATGAACTCGTCTGCCTTGTCATAGTAGTAGTCGAGTGCTTCTGCCGACAGGATCGGTTCAGCCATCATTACTACCAGAAAGCAGAGCCATACGCGCTCTGTATGCAGCATTAGCCGCCTCGTCGTTTTGGACATTAGGCTGACCAGCAGCGTCGTGGCGCTGCTCTGTCGGAGCATGGCCACCGCGCATCCTATTTGCTTCCTGTACCCACTTAATCTGATTGCCTTGGTTTGTGGCCAGCCCACGAATGAGGTCGAATGTGCGCTGCTTTGGAATAGTGAACCCCTCTGCCATATCAGCCTTGAGGGATTCAACAACATCCTTGGCTATGTTCTCCCCCGAGCGTATACCCTCAATGACAGTTTTAACAAACTCCGTGTCTGGCATACCCTGGTCGGCAAACATTTGATTGACACGCTCTGCCGTGAGCCTTTGTACGTCAGCGCATTTCGATCCGCGCTTCCAACCCTGCTCTGACGATACGTTTTGAACGCGCTTGACTACGGGGCATTTTTTCATGAACGGGGATACAGCATCGTACATCTCTGTGATGCTATCATAGCGGCCCGACTCGTAGTTGGCTTTGAGAAAAGCCCACACTTCCTCTGAGAAACCTCTATCACCAGCCATGTTGTCTCCAATCGCGTGCGCCATTCTATGGCATGTAGGATATATACAGTATACAACATATCGAGCCTGTAGTCAACTACGGGCTGTTTTGGGGTGGTCAGGATAACCAATAAAAAAAAGTTGGTTTTTTTGTTGAATTATCTTGACACGCCCTGCGTTGTGTCGTATTATTAGGTGTGAGGATGACAGACAACACCTACCAAGGGAGAGACCATCATGACAGAAGCACAAGCAGCGACAGAGTATAGGCGCCAGCGGCTGCGCGAGCTAGGCAAGATACAAAATTGCCCCGTGCACGAGCTGGTGCACGACATTATGACCATTACCGGATCCATGAGCCTTGACGAGCTCGAGGCCCACGTTGAGGCGTGCAGAGATACGGCAATTAGCGCCGGACAGTATGCACCCTTGACGCTCGATGATATGCTGGCGATGTATCCAGTGTGCCACATAACAGAATAACCGAGCACGAGACACTGCAATGTCTATCCCTAAAAGCTGCTGGGCCAACGAAGAAACTTCACATTCCCTGTAACTACCACCAGAACCGATAGACAACGCCAACCAAGGGACACTGCAATGACCACAGAAGCAACGAAAACAAAGTACCAAACTCCATCGAATGAAATCATAGAGGGGATTACCCCAGAGTCTGCCATCTCCGTACTACGCAACAAAATGGGCCACACCGATGACTATTACGATTTCTGCTACAACTGGAAGTTGCACGAGGATGGCATTCACTTGATACAGATCAGATAGAAGGCGGGTTGTGCTCACTGCGTTATGGGTCTGGTGCACCGGAGTCATATTAGCCGATCCTGTTAGGTGTGAGCATGCAGGACAACAAATCGGGCGGCACAACTCGCCTAGAGCTACCACCAGAACCGATAGCAACACCAAGGAGCAATGATGCCAAAAAAGGGTAAAATTCCCCGGTCCCAAGTGCCGGTTACGGGTGGGTTGAAAAAGCGCATTGTCCGCGATGCCAAGCGCAAGAAGATGTTCCTGGGTGAGTTTATCCAGTACTTGTATGACTGCTGGGCAGGGAGGGCGTGATGAATGGACACTTTGGAGAGCCTGTAAAGGTTCTGGAGACTCGTGGCAACTTTGAACTAGTGGAGTCATCGTTCTACAAACTAGGCATACGCAATGGCGTGTTGTGGTGTATGGTTCCAGGTACGCATATGAACGCTGATGTGATGCGCGTGTGGGACGGAATACCCGAACTGGTGGCAGCATGATACCAGAGCACATCACGGCCAGGGTCAACGCTAGGGCCAAGCCTCAAGAGGACTATCTGGACTCGCTACCGACATACCATTGGCCCAAGCGCAAGCGCGCAAAGCCCAAGGCTGACTACAACTACTACCCTGTTCGGCGTGGCGTGTACCACTCCCATGCTGGCGATGGAATACCAGAGGCCAAACTCCTGCTTCCGTTCCAGTCTCGGGGTAGGGCGGGGTAGGGTAAAAGGTGCTGCTTGCGTGAGTTGTGCAAAATGCTTGGGGGCGTTTTGAATTATAGTTTCGCGCCAAAAACAATTAACTGAAAGGTGTTTCTATGAGTATTTATGATGATATTACAAAGCGCAAGG
>Ga0307380_10008009_pt1 | contig 13619 bp, 17 predicted proteins | sample UN3MG_FD_202239 | JGI IMG/M metagenome (GOLD analysis project Ga0307380, IMG submission 202239) | Soil microbial communities from Risofladan, Vaasa, Finland - UN-3 | ecosystem: Environmental > Terrestrial > Soil > Coastal area > Acid sulfate soil | place: Finland: Risofladan, Vaasa | collected... | reverse complement strand
CCCCTGTTGGAAGCACCATCGATTTCCATCAGGTCCAAGCAGGTCCCTGAAGTGATGCTTTTACAAATATCACACTTATTACAAGGTTCAAAGCCTCCCTTTTTGCGGCCGGTGCAGTTTAAAACTTTAGCCACAATCCGCGCGGCACTGGTTTTACCCAGCCCCTTTGGTCCGGAAAATAAAAGCGCATGCGGGATTGTTGAAGAAGATAAAAGCTGGGTTAGTTTTTCCCGGATAGAAGTCAAATCGAGCTGGGAAACTTTTTGGGGCCGATATTTCAAATAATAAACAGCGTCATTCATGATGGAGACCTAATAAATGTAGCAATCCATGCTCGACTAATTTATCTATCTCCTCATCTACCAAAATATTATACTGACCCGCCTGTTTCCTGGCTTGAGGATAAGAAATAATCACCTCGCCCAGATGCAAAACGTCCTCTATTGGAAAAGCCACCTTACCTTCAGTAAAGGAAAATGACAAGACATCAGTAGTTTCCTGTTTGCGCCGGTACTGACTGTTCAGCTGCTTCATCTTGCGGTCGCCCACAAACATTACCGCTACTTGAGTATTAGCAGTAACACCCTTACTTTCTAAAATCTTTTTTACTTTTTGGCGAATTTGTTTCCGATTTACCGGATAACGATAATCCGCCTTGATTAAAACTTTAATCATTTTCCCGGCCAAAGCCTAGCTCTTCTTCTTTTTTTCCGTTTGCTCTCGGACAATCTTTCTTTTTTCAGAACCGACGGCTTTTTGTAAAACTCTCTTTCTTTTAGGCTAGTAAGAAGATCATCTAGTTGCACCTTTTTCTTAAATTTTCTTATTACTTGCCCAGGGCTATCTCCAGGATCTGCCCGAACAATAATGGCCATCCTTTATATGGCACCTCCCTTCCTTTGCTTCGCTATATTTTCAACGAAGGCGGCTTTTTCAAATATTTTTTTTGCTATTTCCTGCATCTGTACACTGCTTAATTTTTTTCTTCTATTAAAATCTATTAAAACCCCGTGACCGTCATCTTTAAAACGCGGAATAACCTGAATATGGGCGTGTTTTACCAACTCACCAATGGTGATAAAATGAACTTTCTCTGGTTTTAATACCTCTAAAATTGCCAAGGCTAATTTATTAGCTACTTCCCAGTATGGGCCGACTTTATCAACCTCCCATACCCAACGAAAGTGTTTTTTAGGAATGACTAAAGTATGACCAGCATTGAATGGATTTCTGTCCAAAAAAGCCAAAAAATCTTTATCTTCATAAACCTTAAAACAAGATTTTTCACCCGAAACGATTTTACAAAAACAACAATCGCCATTCATAACTTATAGCCAATCTTTCTTAAAAAGGCGTGTCTTTCTTTTTTATCTTTTGCTTTTTCTATCCCTTTAGGGTTTTGGCCATCAACCACACCTAAAATTGCTCTTCCTTGTTTAGTTTGGTAAACTACCACTTCTACCGGATTAGCACTGGCGCAAAAGATGGTAACAACCTCATCTACTTTTTTGACTGCCGCAAGCACATTAATAGGAAAGCAGTCTTTTAAAAAAATTATAAAACTATGGCCTGCTGTTATTTTCAAAAGATTGTCTGCGGCTATTTTTTCCAAAGATTTGTCTGTCCCCGCCGTTCTGATAAGACAACTACCAGAAGCCTCGGCAAAGGCCAAACCAAACTTTGCTCCAGGAAGGCTGGTAATTAAAGCTTCATAAAGATCTTCAGTAGTTTTAATAAAATGGCTCTGCCCAATGATAAAATTTAACTTATCAGGATTGTTGATTTTAATTATTTTAAAATTCATTGCTAATTACTTCTATTATTTTTTTTAAACTCAAGGTGCTTGGTTTCATCTTAAAATTTTTGGTTGAGCCGTTCAAAAGCATCCGTCCTGAAGAATGTAAAAACCAAGTTGCGTCAGAATCTAATTTTTTTAAGTTTTCTTTAATCCCCTCAAGATTAACTTTGCTGTCCGGTCTTGCTTTTATTCTTACGTGCTCCGTATTGCTATCTTTTTGAACCACCAACACAAAACCTTGCTTTTGCCCTAATTTTAACACTTCACTTACCGAACTTAAACACCCAATTGCCTTGCCCCATTTAGTCTCAAATATCACCCCTTCTTTTAACTCCTCATAGGCTCTATTTTTTATTTTTAAACTAGAGTAAACTCCGTTCAGGCACTTAAGCCCAAGTTCAATTAAACCTTGGTCGTCAATTTTGCCGGCGTTCTTGAGACCATCAAGTAATTGATCTAAACTAAAGTTATAACGGTCAGCTCTTGGTTCGGGCCATAAACACTCTTCAAAATGGTCAATCTGCCGTACCACTTCAATTAATTGAATTAATGCTTTCTGATCTGCCAGTTCATTTTTTTTTGACTTTAGCCAATTAAATACCAGCTTGGAAGCGCATGTTTTTGAGTTTAGTTGATGGTGATCAAATTTGCCCAAACCGGTGTCTACATGAACAATGTTTTCATCTTCATCAACCTTATGATTTTTATAGGTTTCACCGGCAGGTACAAAAACTACCTGTGCCCTTTGAAACTCTTTAGTAAATTTTCTAAAAAGCCAAACAGCACAAATGGCATCTAAATCCGGATTAAAATGGGTAACGATTAATTTATTCACTTTATTATCCCCACCTAATTCAGTAGTATAAAATTTTTGTTCTTTTTAAGCAAGAGTAAAGCAGAATTATTGTTTTAAACGGGAGATTACTTCATTGGAGGAAAGAAATTCTTTTTCACTTTTTGTTCTTTCCTTCCACTCTACCTTGTCTTTTGTTTCTTTGGAAATAACCAGTCTTACCGGTATACCAATCAGATCTGCATCGCAAAACTTTTCTCCAGCCGAAACATCTTTACGATCATCCCACAAAACTTCAATCCCTTGCTTCTCTAAATCTTCATAAATCTTTTTACCATCAACGCCGCCAAGATTAATGAGATTGACTTGGAATGGTGCTACCTGTCTAGGCCAGCAAATTCCTTTTTGGTCTTGATGTTTTTCTACAATAACGCCCATTAATCTAGAAGTTCCAATTCCATAGCAACCCATAATAGGATAAATTTTTTTGCCTTCTTTATCAAGAACATAAAAGCCAAAGGCTTTAGTGTATTTTTGTCCCAAATCGAAAACATTACCCACTTCAGAAGCCTTTGCTTGTTTTAATTTTCCTTTTTTACATTTAGGACATTTATCGCCTCTTTTTAGCTTGGCAATAGTTAAATTAACACAATATACACATTTTTCGCAGTACAAAATATCATCTTCTCCGGCATCAGTTAAAACCATAAATTCATAGGATATTTTCTCTGTAAAAGCTCCGCCCGAAGCTTCCGTAACCTTAGCCACTAAACCGCAGCGTTCAAAAACCTTAAGGTAAGCTTTTTTGGCGATTTCATAAAATTTCTCAAAATCATCTTGGGTCAAGTGGAAGCTGTATAAATCTTTCATCCCAAACTCTCTCCCGCGTAAAATCCCCGATTTAGCCCTTAGTTCATCCCGATATTTATTCTGAATCTGGTAAACAAAAAGGGGTAAATCTTTATAAGACCTGACGTATTCTTTTACCAAAGGAGTAATTACTTCTTCATGGCTTTGCCCTAACGCATATTCTCTTTCTGTTCGACTCTTAATTTTAAAGAGAACATCAATAGTATCCCAACCGCCGCTTTGCTTCCAGTTTTCTGCCGGATGAAGGGCAGGTAAATAAACTTCCTGACCGCCAATATTATCCATTTCCTGCCTAACGATATCTTCAATCCTCCGCAGTACCCTTAAACCCAAAGGCAGAAAACTATAGGCTCCTGCCATCAGTTTATTAACAAAGCCTGCCCGAACAAGAAGCTTAGCATTTTTGGTAATCTCATCCTTGGGATCTTGTTTTCTGGTGCTGGTAAAAAGTTTTGAATAACGCATAACAATTTTAAATTTTATCATTTACTTTTGAACTAAACAATGTTAAACTAAAATATATGAGTGATTTTGGTGAATTTTTGAAGCAGACAGATAAATCTACCCTCAGAGAATATGGTCAACAAGCTGGAGACGCGGGAAGATTGGTTATTGCTGGACATTTAAATCAAGATCCCGAAACTATAGAAGCTGGCATGCTTAGACTAGGGAAAACATTAAACTTACCACAAAAAGATATAGAGAATATTGTGGTTCGACTTATTCAAGACCTATAAATGGATGATAGCCTTCCAGGATACAAATATCTTTTAACTTACCAATATTCTTCGGTGATTTGTGATTTAACTCAAGAATTTTGCGCTTAGAGAAAACCTTTTTAAAGAAAGAAAAAAAAGAGGAAACGTATTTAAAAAAGAGATTCTAGGAATGAAGCTAAGTTAAAATTTTTAAACAATCTCATAAGGTCGTTGACGGTTACCAAAATCATTAGGCTTACTAAAAAAATAAAACCAATAGTATTGATAACGTGCTCAATTTTGTCACGCCTCTCTCCTTTAACTAACTTACCCAAAAAAAGAAACATTAGGTGACCGCCATCTAATGCCGGGAAAGGAAGCAGATTTAAAACTGCTAAATTGATTGAAAGTAGACCAACAAATTGGACCAATGTCAAAATTCCTTCTTTGGCAGCCGCAGTCGTTAGTTGAAAGATGCCAACTGGTCCTGCCAGTTCAGGAATAGTTCCCCCTAAAAGCTGCTGGAAGACCAAGATTACACTCCGAAAAATCATCCAACTCCAGACAATTGCTTCCTTTGTGCCTTCCCATGCTCCTAAAAAAGGCATTTGCCACCAAGGATAAAACTTCATTTCCGTGTCAGTAATCATTACCCCCAATCTTCCCTCGTTCTCCGGCGGATTCTCTCTCGGAGTAAGATAAAATTTTTCTTTTTCTGTCTCAATCATTATCTCTCTACCTTTATTTTCTTCTACAATCCTAACAAAGCTTTCAACTGACCTTGTCTTTTCTTGGTTAACGCTGATAATTCTGATGTCATTTTTCAAACCAGCCTGGTCAGCCGGACTACCTGCCACCACCTCAACTACTTCCACATAGTTAAGTTTTCTAGGAATACCAAGTTTGGAGTATATAATGGAAAAACATATTGTGCCTAGAAGGAAATTCCCAAAAACTCCGGCCAGCAAAACCAGAATCTTGGCTTTTTTAGGCTGACTGAAAAAAGCCCGTTTTCTTAGTGTTTGAGACCATTTTTTCTTCTCTGTCCGCTCCTGACCTAAAAGTCGCACAAAACCGCCAAAAGGGATCCAATTTAAAGAATAAATTGTTTCGCCAATTTTTTTAGCCCAAACCCGAGGCGGATAGCCAAAACCAAACTCTAAAACTTTTATTCCCGTTTTTTTGGCAGCTAAAAAATGTCCAAATTCATGGAAGAAAACCAGGATAGAAAGAACAATTAAAAAAGTTATAAGTGGAGGCAACATGAATTAAATTAATTTTTTTAAATCTTCATCAGCTCTTCTTCTTTTGTTTTTCCTAGACCTTCTATCTTCTCTATAAAATCATCCACCAGTTTTTGCAGTTCTTCTTCCCAGTGGTGCAAATCGTCCTCGGATACTCCCGGTTGGCCCTTTTGTTCATCAATCTTTTTTTTGGTTTCGGTTCTGACCTGACGGATTAATCGCCTACCTGACTCTATTTTTTGGGCCACTAACTTAACTAAATCTTGCCTGGTTTCTTCTGTTAAGGCCGGTATCTGGATTCTTAGAAAATCATTATCTACCATGGGGTGAAGATTTAAACCAGAGGTGGCAATCGCTTTTTCAAGGTTATTAATTATGTTTTTGTCCCAAGGAGAGACAATCAACGTATGAGGATCAGGAGCAGAAATCGACGCCAGTTCTCTTAAGACCATGGTCGTTTCATAAACCTGGACTTTGACATCCTCTATTAGGCTTGGCTTTGCCCGACCGGTCTTTACTCCCTTCAAATCATCAACCACCAATTCAAGTACCTGTCCCAATTCCTTTTTACCGTGATCAACAATCTCTTCTAGCATAAAAAAGCCTAAATTTTAAGCCTGCTTATCGCTTCAATTCTAACATTCTCCGCCATTTTGGCAATAAGTTGATTAACTAAATCTTTTACTTTCTGTTTGGAATCGCGGATAGAGTCTTGTTCAAGAAGTTCGCTGATGTTCTTAGGGTTCATGGCTGCAACCTGCATTGCCAACTCATGGGCCAAATTTTTAAACTCTTTGGTCTTACTGACAAAATCAGTCTCACAAGAAAGTTTGACCAAAGCACCGACTTGCTTTCCCGCATGAATATAGGCTTCCACTATACCCGCCTTAACCGTTCGATCTTTCTTTTTTGCCACCGTCGCCATACCTTTTTTTCGAAGCCACCTTTTTGCCTTTTCCAAATCACCACGGCTTTCCTGAAGCGCTTGCCGACAATTTAATACTCCTGCTTTTGTCTGAAAGCGGAGTTTTTTGATTTGATCTAAATGAACATTCATATTAAAAGAAATTATTTAGCCTTTTTTTTAGCTATTTTCTTTCCTTCTTCAACCGCCTGAGCAATTTTGGCCACAATTAGTTTAATTGACCGAACAGCATCATCATTGGCCGGAATCACATAATCAACCAAATCAGGATCAGCATTGGAATCAACAATAGCAAAAACTTTGATCCCCTTTTTATTTGCTTCTCTAACAGCCGCAATTTCCTTTTTAACATCAACAATAAAAAGGGCATCAGGTGGCTGTTTTAAATCTACCAAACCGTCAAAAAATCGTGCTAAACGCGTGATTTCTCGATCAATTAAAACATTTTCTTTTTTCGTGTATTTTTCATAGTCACCCTTTTCCTTTTTATCCCTCATTTCTTTAAGTTTATCAAGGCTCTTTTTTATCTGCTCCCAGTTGGTAATCGTTCCGCCTAACCAACGGTTGATGACATAAGAAATACCGGCCTTGGTTGCTTCTTCCTTAATAATCGCTTGAGCTTGGCGTTTGGTACCAATAAAAACAATCGTCTTACCTTCGGAAACCAAATCTTGAACTGCCAAACATGCTTCTCGCAGAAAAGCGGCTGTTTTGACCAAATCAAAGATGTGGACTCCCTCTTTAGCCCCCCAAATAAACGGCTGCATTTTTGGTTGCCATCGGCCTGACTGATGACCAAAATGACAACCAGCCTCAAGCAGGTCTTTTAAGGAAACCTCATACGCGGAAACTTTTGCCATGTTCTCCTTGTTCGTCCATTCAGCAAGAAGCTCGCAGGAGAACTTACTGAATGTGTTTAATAATGTTTAATATCATATCACAATTTTCCGCTTAAGCAAAATCTTAACAATAAGCCGATGAATTTCTTGTTTTGACATAAGCTTCCCTTGTTTGTCAAGACAGTCGATTTTTCGCCAATGAGGGAAACGCTTAACTAAATTTAGATATATTTTCTGAACTTTTCCTAAATATTTTAAGTTGGCTTCGTGGATATCGTACTTATTTTTATTGCCTAAATATTTCCGGCAGCCTTTGTTTAAAACCAAACGCTGACCGACTTTTGGCGGAATGGATAAATAAACTAATAAATCTTCTCTGGGAATGCCATAAATTTGATATTCTAATCTTTGCAGCCATTCAAAAAATCTTTCTCTTTCTTTTGGCAATTTAATCTTGGCACCCATAAAAGCCAGATTAGAAGAAACGTAGCGGTTAGCAATTAAAATTTTTCCTGATTTTAACGTTTTTTCCATTTTCGGTTTGGCTTGCCAACGGTCGCCGCTATAAGTTAACGCACAAAGATAGGGAGAAACTTCATTAACACCCCCAAATTCTCCTTTTAAATACCGAGAAACCAAATTGCCAAAAAAAGTTTTTTGATATTGAGGAAAATCAACCACTTCGGTTTTAATCTTTTTAGTTTTTAAATAATCAACCAATAATTTCGTCTGGGTTGCCTTACCTGACCCATCTAAACCATCAAAAACAATGAATTTGCCTTTCATATTTACTCTAATTCTATCCTAATTTTCTCTAAGCTTCAATTAATTGCTAAAAATCATTATCACACTTATCACACCTCAAGAAATCCATTTTTCTCTCATTTGTTTAACCAAACCAGGATGAATGCCTTGAACTTGTTCCCAAACTGCTCTGGCTACCATTTCTCTATCACCCCCGGTTTCAGAAAAGTTAAACTTTTCACTGTTAACAAATATTACCGGAACACCAGCTTGTTTCCAGTCTAGTTAAACAACTCTACCGTGTCGTAAACTGTCCGTAAACTAATGTCGCTAAATTTTGATTTTCCCCAAACAAAACAAGTTCTAAAACCTACTTTTGAAGCCGGTATCATTTCTTTTCCTTCACTGTCACCTATAAAAAGATGCTCATGGGGTTTAAGTTTGGTAAATTGAAGTACGATCGTGAAAGCTTCAGGTTCCGGTTTTAATATCCCCAAATCAACATGGCAGAACAATTTTTCAAAAACATCAAATGGCAAACCTATTTTTTTTAATTTTTTCCTGGCAACCACGCCATTGCTGTTCGTGCTCAAAATGTGTCTTAAGGCTTTTAATTGCTGAAACATTTTTAAAAGATTGCTGTCTTTACGAAGATATTTAAGCCGGAATATATTAGACCACTCACCACTCATCACATATTCTCTATCCACGCCTAAATAAAGCAGGCTTCTGGTATTGCTTTTTAATTTTTCACGGGTAGAAAAAAACAGCTCTTTAGCTTTTTCCAAAGAAAGCGATTCCGCCTCAGCCACCACTTCAATGCATTTCTTTTCGATACCGGCTTTTACTTGGGGAATTTCTTTATATAACGTTCCGTCAAGATCCCACACCAAAACCTTGATTTCTTTAACCCACCCTGGTTTATCCATCGATGCTATACTACTATTTTTTCCCAGGGAAATCCAGAACGGCCAAAATGTCCGTAAGCCGCTGTTTTCTCATAGATCGGCCGCCTTAAATCAAGCGTTTCCAAAATTTGCGGTACTGACAAATCCAGCAGTTTCCAGGCAAATTCTTCAATTTGCTTTCTTGGTTTTTTCTCGGTACCAAAGGTTTCAATCCCCCTGTCTAAGGGACGAGTCCGACCAATTACATAAGATGTTTTCACTTCCACCCTATCTGCTAAACCGGCAGCTACAATATTTTTAGCTAAAAACCTGCAGGCATAAGCGCCGGACCGGTCAACTTTGGTTAAATCTTTGCCGGAAAAACAGCCGCCGCCATGCCGGCCCATACCACCGTAAGTGTCAACAATAATCTTTCTGCCTGTTTCACCGGTATCTGAAGCCGGACCGCCGATTTCCCAACGACCGGCACCGTTAACAATAAAATTACGCTCGTTAATCTTGAATTTAAATTTTTCCAGAACCGGTATGACCACTTTTTGATACAAATCTTTTTTTATTTCTTCATTGCTTATTTGCTGTTGATGGGCAGCGGCCAAAACCACCTCTTCGACTGCTATCGGCTTGCCTTTTTCATAGCGGACTTTGACTTCGCTTTTTCCGTCCGGACGAAGATAAGGAATGATTTTTTTCTGCCTTATTTTGTCAAGTTTTTGCGCCAGCCTATGGGCAATAATGATGGGCGCCGGCATTAATTGTTTTGTTTCTTTGCAAGCATAGCCAAACATCATTCCCTGATCACCGGCTCCACCCCTGTTTACACCCTTACTAATATCAGAAGATTGTTTATGAATTTTAACCATTATGGGTGTAGTCCGGTAATGAAAATTCAGCTCAGGAATCGTATAACCCAGTCTTTTAATTACGCGGCGGCCGATTTTTTCAAAGTTCATTTTTGCTTTACTGGTAACTTCTCCTGCCATACAGAAAAAGTTTTTGGTCGCCAAACACTCAACCGCTACCCGGGAAAATCGGTCATCTTTATAAGCGGCATCCAGGCAAGCATCAGAAACTTGGTCGCAGATTTTGTCAGGATGACCGGCGCAAACAGATTCGGAAGTAAAATATTTGTAATTCATTTTTCCCTCTCCTCATAGGGCTTGTCTTCAATCCGCCTCTGGCGGAAATCTAGGGCACCTTGAAATTCAAAAGGTTGCCGGCCCGATATAAAATCAGACACTCTGGACAAGCAGATTTTTAACTTATATAATGATAACAAAATAAGAATTGGTGTCAACTGGGAATTAAAAAATAATTTAAGAAAGAAGGTATAAAATGGCTCTTCTTCCTTGTGTAAGCAAATCACTTGAAGCTTGCCGGGCTTGCGATGATGCACCTTTTTGTGGTGACCTTACCGAAGAAATGGCAATGCAAGCTGTACTAGAAGCTGGTCCTCAATTAATTAGAAGATCTGCATTATCTCTCCTCCCTGGAGAATTAATAACACCGCCACCTGGTCCTAAAGCATTTCTTGATCAAAGTACGTTATTATAATAACTTATTTTTCTAAATCCAAAAACCTAAATTGATATTTAGTTTCAGTTTGCCATCTGGATCGGTAAATCACTTTTTTAAACCTTGAGTATTCCGGGAAAAAAACATCCGCTTTAAATTTACCTTTAACAATGGTTAAGTAAAGTCTTTGGGCCAAATCAATCGTCTGACTATAAATCTCAGCACCTCCGGCCACAAATATTTCCTTGTCCCGCGAAGCCCTGCCTTGCCGGCAGGCAGGCTTGACGAAGTGGGATTTAATCAATTGAAGCGCTTTTTCAATTGAATGAGCTACAAAGCAATTGGCTTTATTCGGTCGGTATTTTTTGTTCCTCGTAACGATAACAAAAGTTCTTTGGGGAAATGGCCGGCCACTTTTTTGATAATAAGTCAAAATTGAATCAAAAGTTCTTCTACCCATAATAATCACATGACCCTTTGTTTTATCCCAAAATCTTTTTAAATCCTGAGAAATACGCCAGGGTATCCGGCCTTTATACCCTAACGCCCGGTTTTCTCCAATGGCTGCTATTAGACTTATAATAGGTTTTCTAAACATATTAACGTCATTCCCGACCCCTATCGGGAATCTATATAGATTCCCGTTTACATGGGAATGACTTTATTGAACTCTGAATTCTAAATTCTTTAAAATCCTCCAACTGCTGTCAGCTCTGCTTTTATCCCGGGATGAGGATTGTAACCAATTAATTCAACATCTTTAAATCTGAAGTCATCAATATTTTTAATCTTGGGGTTCAGTTTCACTTTAGGGAATCTGCGCGGTTTTCTTTTCAATTGTTCTTTAAATTGGTCAAAATGGTTTTCATAAATGTGGACATCACCGAAAGTGTGAACAAAAGTCCCGGCCGGCAAACCGATTACCTGAGCCAGCATCATGGTCAGCAACGCATAGCTGGCAATATTAAAAGGCACACCCAAAAATAAATCAGCCGAGCGCTGGTAAAGCTGCAAACATACCTTTCCGTCATGTAAAACAACATGAAAAAGGGTATGGCAAGGAGCAATCGCCATTGACTCGTCCCTTTTCCGGGCCATCTCGTAAATATAACCAGCATTCCAGGAAGAAACAATAAAATGTTTTTTTTGAGGAAGCTCCTTAATCTTTTTCAACACCCAACCAAGTTGATCAATGCGACGACCGTCACCGGTCGGCCAGCGCCGCCACTGAACGCCATAAACCGGACCGATGTCTCCCCATTTTTTGCAAAAACTTTTATTGGTTTTCATTTTTTCCATAAATTTTTCAAAATCCAGCTTGGGAACTTTGCCTTTTTCCATATAATAACGGTAGTTTTTATAAGGATAGTCATCCCAAATATGAACGTCATTATCAATCAGATATTTAATATTCGGGCTTCCTGAGAGAAACCAAATCAATTCATGGACAATCCCCCGGAAAAAAACTTTTTTGGTAGTCAAAAGAGGAAAGCCCTTAGAAAGATCCCAATGAAGTTGCCGGCCAAAAACGCTTTTGAGATTAACACCTGTGCTGTGGGATTTTTTCCAAACCCCATTTCTCATAATGTCTTTGGCTAAGTTTAAATACTGGTATTCGGGATGAGAATTACCCTTATTTTTTCTGCTCATATAATCCTCCTTAATAATCTAGAATTAATTCTGAATTATTATAAACTCTTTACTCTTTTGATCAACAATCAGCATTAATTTCTTCCCTGCTTGGATTTTTCCATCCAGCATCATTTGGGCAATTAAACTTTCGATTTTGTCCGCAATCAACCTTTTCATCGGTCTTGCCCCAAATTCAAAATTATAACCTTCGGAAACCAATTCATCATAAACTGCGGAATCTGCTTCTAAAATTATCTCTTTTTCCTTAAGACGACTTTTCAATTTGGTCATCAAAAGCTCGGCAATTTTCTTAATATCTTCTTTTTTAAGAGGCTCAAAAACAATCACTCCGTCAAAACGATTTATTGTTTCCGGCGAAAAAATTTTTTGCCTTAAAACATATTCTGTTACTTCAGTAGGTTTTAAACCGGCTTTAACCCTTTCGCGAATAAATTCGGCCCCGGCATTAGAAGTACAAATAACAATCATATTTTTGAAAGAAACAATGCTGCCTTCTTTGTCTCTTATGTACCCCTCATCAAAGACCGTCAAAAACAAATGAATTGTCTCGGCTGAAGCTTTTTCAAATTCATCCAATAAAAGAACGGAAAAAGGGTGTTCTCTGGCTTGACGAACAAAAAGCTCAAAAGAAAACGGTTGTGACATATCAAAGCGGATCAGGCGCTTTTCATCACCACAAAAGTTTTCCGCCAGGACCTTGGCAGTTTCTGTTTTACCGACCCCTGTTGGTCCTAAAAACAAAAAAGTGCCCATCGGCTTTTCCCTTTCGGAAATTCCTACCCTAGCTCGCTGCATCGCCTTAACCAAAGCTCCAACCGCCTGGTTTTGATCAACAATTCTCCGGTGTAGAATCGAATCAAGCTCCTTCAGTTTCACCCTTTCTTTCTGCCCTATGGTTCCGATGGGAACTTTGGTTCTTTGAGAAATCAGTTGATCAACATCTACACGAATAACTGTCTTTTTTCCATTAGCTTCTGCTTCGTTAATTAATTGATCCAAAAGATCAACCGCTTTTTCCGGAAAAGGGATATGAGTGACTAATTTATCAGATTGTTCAACAATTTCTTTTAAGGCATTAAAAGTAGTAACTACGTTTTTCCCTCTTTCAAGTTTAGTCAGAATATTTTCCAAAATTTCCAGCGCTTCCTCACGGGACGGCGGCTTGACCTCAAGTACTTCAAAGTATTTCAAAAACTCCTCGTTAGGAAAAATATTTTTAGCATAAGCCTCAGGTGTCGTAACCCCGATTATTTGTGTTCCCCGACTTTCGGCCACGTGCGCAATAGCTGAAGTTAAATTAATATTAGCTTGCTTGAAAATATATTCATCAATACTGTTAATAACCAAAATAATATTGCCTGCTTGTTCAGCTTCTTGCAAAATCTCCTGGAACTTTGCTTTACCTTGAGCATCCCAAACCGATTTGCCCAAAATCAGATTCATATTAACCATCAGAACCCTTTTATAAAAAAGCCTGGGGTTAACTTGCCTTTCCCTGATTGTTTTGGCAAATCCCAAAAGAATCGTATGTTTCCCAACACCCGGATGGCCAACCAGTAAAACATTTGCCTGGCTGGACCGGCTTAAAACCGCTTCAATTTGTTTTATTTCTTTTTCCCGACCTACTAACTGGTG
>Ga0307380_10008006_pt1 | contig 13620 bp, 16 predicted proteins | sample UN3MG_FD_202239 | JGI IMG/M metagenome (GOLD analysis project Ga0307380, IMG submission 202239) | Soil microbial communities from Risofladan, Vaasa, Finland - UN-3 | ecosystem: Environmental > Terrestrial > Soil > Coastal area > Acid sulfate soil | place: Finland: Risofladan, Vaasa | collected... | reverse complement strand
GAATAACCAGAGGCCCTTGGGTACGACAGGCGTCTCGCCTGTCGGCGCCGGCCGTTTGCTAAGATTTCGGCAGGCGGGACGCCTGCCGTACCCGTTATTCGGATAGGCTCTACGCCCGGAGCACGCCAAGCAGGATGTCCAGGCCCCTGGACAAATCCTCCTCGGCGGTGGTCAGCGCCGGGGCCAGGCGCAGGACCGTCTCCTGAGTGCAATTGATGTACAGCCCACGCTTCAGGCAGTCCAGGAATACCTGCTTGCCGGGCTTGTCCAGCTCGATGCCGATCATGAGGCCGGCCCCGCGGACCTCCCTGACGCAGGGGACCTTCGCGTCGCGGAGGGTCTGCATGACCTCGGCGCCCGTGGTTGCTGCGCGCTCGACGAGGCCTTCGGCCTCGATGAGCTTCATCGCCGCGGCGCCGGCGGCCGCGCACAGCGGATTGCCGCCGCCCGTGCAGCCGTGCGTGCCGGGCTGAAGCACGTCCTGCCACTTCGGCGCCGCAACGCACGCCCCCACCGGCAGCCCGCCGCCGATCGCCTTGCCCAGCGTCATGACGTCCGGAACGATGTCGTAGTGCTGGTGCGCGAACCACCTGCCCGTGCGGGCCGGCGCGGTCCAGACCTCGTCGCAGATCAGCATGAGCTTGTGCTGGTCGCACAGTCGTCGCAGGCCCTTCATGAAGGCCTCCGCCGGCACGTTCATGCCCCCCTCGGCCTGGAAGGGCTCTACGATGACGGCGGCCGTCTCGGCGTCGATCGCCTTCTCGACGGCCGACAGGTCCCCAAACCCGACCGTCACCCCGCCGGGCAGCATCGGCTCGAAGCCCTTCTGGAACTTCGCCGGCGTCAGCGACAGGGCGCCCATCGTCCGCCCGTGGAAGCACTGGGCGAAGCTGATGATCTTGTAGCGCCCCTCACCTGCGCCAAGCCGCACCAGCTTAAGGGCGGCCTCGTTCGCCTCGGCCCCGCTGTGGCAGAAGAAGACCTTTCCGCCGAACGCATGTGCGGTGATCGCCTCGGCCAGCTCGACCTGGGGCGCGTTGGTGAAGTAGTTGCCCGAGGCCGTCAGCGTCCTCGCCTGCTTGACGACCGCCTCGGTGACGGCCGGATGACAGTGCCCCGCCACGCCGCCGAACCCGAAGCCGGGGAAGAAATCCAGGTACTCCTCGCCGTCGGCGTCCCAGATTCTCGCGCCCTCGCCGCGGACGATCGCGATGGGCAGCCGGCCGTAGTTGGGAATCAGGCACTGGTTCGTCGCTTCGACGATTTCAGCATTCGTCGCCATGTGAGATTCTCCTGTATCTGAACAGACTGATTCTGTGGATGAACCACAACGAGTGAAAGGGGAAAACGGCTGCGCGCAGGACAAGCGTTGGCATTGGGCCTCAGACAAGCGAGGCCCGACGCCTCTGACGGCCGAGGGGCCGCAGCACCGGGGTGTCCTGTAGCAACGCCATCACCGTGGTTCCTTCGGCGGAAAGGTCGCGTATCATAAGCGTCAAGGCCGATCTTGGCAACGCCAAATAGGCGTCGCTCGCCGACCGGGTCGCGTCCGTCCGCAAGGGGCGAAAACGCGTTCCTTCGCGCGGATGATTCGGGTACAGTAGCCCTGCTGCTGGTCGGCGGGAGGTTCCGCGGATCGGGCCCGCCCCGCGTCCAGGATTGACGACACTGGCGCGCCGGGCTACAGTCTCGTGTTCCATGCGGTCCGGCGCGCCGGCCGTCGGCGGCCAGATTATCGTGAACCAGAGGAACAAGCGGAGTAGGCAACAGACCATGCCAGAAGATACCCAAGACCAGCCGGTCGCAGCGGAAGGCGCTCCGGAGGCGCAGCAGGCGGACGCCCTACCCGAGGTCGACGTCGACGTCGAGGACGCCGGGACGCTGAAGAAGAAGGTAACCGTCACGGTCCCCCGCAAGCGGATCGACGCCAAGTTCGACGAGATGTTCGGCGAGCTGTCCTCGACGGCGCAGGTGCCCGGCTTCCGCATCGGCCACGCCCCGCGAAGGCTCATCGAAAAGCGGTTCGGCAAGGAGGTCTCCCAGGACGTGCGAAACGCGGTCATAGGCGAATCGCTCGGTTCGGCGCTGAAGAAGTCCGAGCTGAAGGCCCTCGGCGAGCCGGACGTGGACCTGGAGAAGATCGAGCTGCCGGAGGCCGGAGACATGTCTTTCAGCTTCGAGGTGGAGGTCTCGCCGGAGTTCGACCTGCCGGAGCTGAAGGGCATCGAGGTGACGCGGCAGGAGCTTCAGATCACCGACGAGGGCGTTGACGAGTACATCCAGCAGGTCCGGCACAGCCGGGCAAAGTTCGAGGCAACGGACGGCCCGGCCGCCGAAGGAGACGTAGTGACTGCCGGCGCGAGGATCACCGGCGAGGACGTCACGCCGATGGACCGCCCGGGCCTGACGCTACGGGTGGCCCCGGGGCAGATCGAGGGCCTGCCGCTTGTCGATCTGGGCGAGGCGCTGGCGGGCAAGAAGCCCGGCGAGACCGCCAGCCTGAAGGTCAAGGTGCCCGACGCGCATCCCAACGAGAAGTGGCGAGGCAAGGAGCTCCAGGTGGACGTGACCGTCTCGCAGATCCGCCGCGCGATCCTGCCGGAGGCCAGCGAGACGTTCGCCGAGGAGCTGGGCTTCGCCTCGCTCGAACAGTTGCGCCAGTACCTTCTCGAACGGCTCAAGCAGCGGCAGGCCGACCAGACGCGTCAATCGATGCGCGATCAGATCGTCCGCCACCTGCTGGACAACACGCAGTTCGACCTGCCCGAGGGCGTCGTCAAGCGCCACACCGGCCGGCTGCTCGCGCGGCGATACATCGACCTGCTCAACATGGGCGTGCCGCGAGAGAAGATCGACGAAAACCTCACCCAGCTCCAGGCCGACGTCTCCGAGCAGGCCCGCGCCAGCCTGAAGGCCTCCTTCATCCTCGCCAAGATCGCCGAGCAGGAGAGCATCCAGGTCAATCCCGACGAGGTCAACGCGCGAATCGCGCAGATGGCCGGCCGCTACAACAGACGACCCGAGCGCCTCAGGCAGGAACTCCAGCGCGAGGGCCAGCTTTCGGAGGTGGAGGCCGCCGTCAGAGAAGAGAAGGTCCTCGACATGCTCCTGGAGCAGGCCGTCGTGAAGGAAGTGCCGGTGGAGGACAAGCAGCCCGCAGATGCGGGCGGCGAGGCCGACGACAAGGCCAAGGCGAAGCCGAAGGCCAAGGCCGCCTCGAAGCCCGGCGGCAGGTCGAAGGCCAAGACGGCCAAACCCGCCGCGGACAAGCCGAAGGCCAGGACCAAGCCCCCCGCCGGACCCAAGGGCAAACAGGGCAAGGCGAAGACGTGAGATTGCCGTCGGCGCAGGGCGGGGCGTTGACCATGCACGGCGCGTTCGGCGCGCCAAGGAGTCCGTGAGATGAGACGACCCGTGGATGCCCGCTCGCAGGCCCACCGCGAATACGTCGGCCGGCGCGAGATGACGCTGGAAGAGCGCCTGGCCGACGAGCGGATCGTGTTCATGTGGGGCGAGATCAGCACCAACAGCGGCGGGTCGCTTATCATGCGCCTGCTGGAGCTCCAGGCCAAGAACGCCGACCGCGACATCCACATGTACGTCAACTCGCCGGGCGGGTCGGTGGACGACACGCTGGCGATCTACGACACGCTCCAGTTCCTCACGTGCAACGTGCAGACCTACTGTGTCGGCCAGGCGGCCAGCGGCGCGGCGATGATCCTGGCAGCCGGCACCAAGGGCAAGCGCTTCGCCCTGCCGCACAGCAAGATCATGATCCATCAGCCATGGGGCGGCGTTACCGGGCAGGCCACCGACATCCAGATCCAGGCCGAGGAGATCCTGAAGGCCAAGCGAATGCTCAACGAGCTGCTGGCCAAGCACACCGGCCGGACCGTCGAGCAGATCGAGCGGGAAACCGAGCGCGACCGATACCTCACGCCCACCGAGGCCGTCGAGTACGGAATCGTGGACGAAATCCTAGAGGCGCAGAAGCCCGGCAAGAAGCGCGGCAAGTGACCGCCGCAAGGGAATTCGAATGAAGGCCCAGAACCAGAACCTCATCCCGATCGTGATCGAGAAGACCGGCCGCGGCGAGCGGAGCTACGACATCTACAGCCGCCTGCTCCACGACCGCATCGTGTTCGTCGGAGACACCATCGACGACGCGACGGCCAACGTCGTCATCGCGCAACTGCTGTTCCTCAGCAACGAGGACCCGCACGCGGACATCCACATCTACGTCAACTCGCCCGGCGGGGGCATCTCGGCCGGACTGGCCATCTACGACACGATGAAGTTCATCCGCCCGGACGTCTCGACGTACTGCGTGGGGATGGCCGCCTCGATGGCCGCCGTGCTGCTCTGCGGCGGAACCAAGGGAAAGCGGCACTGCCTGCCCAACAGCCGCGTGCTTATTCACCAGCCGCTCATCCGCGGGGTGCTCACCGGCCCGGCCACCGAACTGGACATCGAGGCCCGCGAGATCATCCGCCTGCGCAAGCGGCTGTACGAGATTCTCGCCAGCGAGACCGGCCAGCCTGTCGAGCAGATCGAGCGCGACTGCGACCGCAACAAGTGGCTGGAGGCCCGCGAGGCCGTCGAGTACGGCTGCGTGGATCGAATCCTCGACCGCCTGCCTGACATGCCGACGAGCGGCAAGCCTCCGGGAGACGGAAGCGAATGAGGCGCCTTACGCACCTGCGCGCCGGGCTGTTGTGCGTTGCGACGGCCGCACTGGCCGGCTGCGGGCCCGATCCGACACTGGCCCTCCGCAAGGACCTTCTGGACACCAAGGACCGGCTGCGGCACTCGCAGGAGCAGAACCTCGTCCTGCGCCAGCAGCTCCACGGCAAGGACGAGCAGATCCAAACGCTTCAGGGCCTGAGCACCGAAAAGAGGATGGATCAGCTTTTCACCGTGCACGGTGTGCGGATCGGGGGGTATTCCACCGGCGCGAACCTCGACGGCAAGCCCGGCGACGACGGCGTGAAGGTCTTCGTGGAGCCGGTCGATCAGCACGGCAGCACGATCAAGGCCGCCGGCGAGGTGACCATCCAGCTCTACGACCTTGCCGCTCCCGCGGACAAGAACCTGCTCAGCACGCACACCTGGTCGGTGGACAAGCTGCACGACAAGTGGACCAGCGGGTTCATGGCGAGCTATTACATCTTCGAGTTCCCGTTCGCCGGGGCCCGGCCGCGGCACGATAAGATCACCGTGCGCGTGCAGTTCGTGGATTACCTGACCGGCAAGACCTTCAGCGACCAGAAGGTGGTCCAGCTCTCGCTGCCTCCACCGGCGACCCAGCCGGCGACCGCCCCGGCCAAGACGTAGGCCGTACGACCTGCCTGCCTCCCGCGACAAGCTCACGGGCGAGACGCCCGTGCTACGTTGCCGGGTTCTCGATCCACTTGCGGTAGCACGGCCCGCAGAGGTGGATCGTGAGCTTGCGATACACGCCGTCCATCAGGTCCCGCTCGGACATGCCCCGCGTGGCCTCGATGATCTTGTCGATCTCCGCGCCGACGTCGAGCTGCTCCATCTCCTGGGCCGAGATGTTCGGCGGCGCGGGGTCGGCGAAGGCCTCGATGCGGACGACGTAGAAGTCGCCCGCCCCCGGCGCCAGATCCGCCCCGCAGCGATGACAAAGCAACTGCATGTCGGCCATGCCTGTACAATACACCCGCAGCCAGTTCTAATGAAGCGCAGGCGCTCCATGGGCCTCGACAAGAACATCAACGTGCCGAAGGACCGGATCGCCGAGTTCTGCAGGCGCAACCACATCCGCAAGCTGGCGTTCTTCGGCTCGGTCCTGTGCGACGACTTCGGCCCCGACAGCGACGTTGACGTGCTGGTGGAGTTCGAGCCGCAGCACGTGCCGGGGTTCCTGGCCCTGCACGAGATTGAATCCGAGCTGTCGGCCATCCTCGGCGCCCGAAAGATCGATCTGGTGACGGAGAAGTACCTCAACCGCCGCCTTCGAGACCGGGTGCTTGCCAGCAGGGAGCCCGTGTATGCAGAAGGATGACACGGTCTATCTCGGTCACATGCTCGACGCGGCCACGACGGTCGCCGGCAAGGTGCAGGGAATCACCCGGAGGCAGTAGCACGGCGGGGGGAGCCCGCCCCACTTGGGTTCCGGCAAGCAGGGCCGGAAGCATGGCACCCGGCTACGGCGCTTTCAGATTCAACTTCACCGTCCTCCCGTCCTTGTCAACATACTCGCCTTCGGCGGAAACCAACCTATTCTGGAGATCAAAGGCCAATGTCACCTTACGCCCTCCCGACCGATACAGGAGGACAAAAACCCCCGACCCGATGTCCTCATCCGGGGGGCCCAGAAGCCGCGTCACCTCGGAATACGACATGCCGATTGCCAAGGAGCCCAAAGCCTCATCAACATGCTCCGGCCTACTCGTGCTCGCAGCCATGGTTTGCGAACCCTTCTCAGACTCTCCTGCTCTTTCCCCCTCCTTTCGTCCGGAACATCCCCCGACCAAGGCAAACGCACCCGCGATGACAATGATAATGCTTCTCGTTTTCATGACAGTCGCCCTCCACAGGCTGAAAGCCTGTGCCACCGATCACCGACCAATCGTCCACACCGCCGCCGAGATCAAATCGGCGTATCTATAATACACCTCGCGGCCGTTGGGGTAGATAACCTTTTCCAGACGCGGATAGTTGCTGTCCATGGCCGCAGCGACATTCTCACGACACGCGGACCATCATTCATCCCGCACGCTTCAAGCCCTCCGGCAAACCTGCGTGACCTACGGACTACGGACTACGTTCCGTCGCCGGGAAGTTCCTCCAGCTCACCCAGCTCCCTCAGCCGCTCGGCGAATCGCAGCAGCAGCCTCTCCCGGCGCCACAGCCGAGGCAGGTCGATCAGCAGGTAGAAGACAAACCAAAGCCCCCACAGGAACGCCATCACAGCCACACCCATCAACCCAGCCATGCCCAGAAGACCTGCGCAACCGGGAGGAAAAGAGGCATTGCTCGTTGGGCGAGTTGCGGCGGCGGTGAGGTAGTCCTCGGCTGCCTGCATATGCTTGTCGTAGAAGTGATGGGCCGTCCAGGCGCACCAGCCGCCCATTCCCCAGAAGCAGGCGATCATGGTGAGCAGGACGACGACAACGAATACCCGAAAACCGCGGGGCTGATTCTTCTGCACTCCCGTCAACAACCGCTGCTCAGACGCGCTCAGTTCCATAGCTGTCCCCTTCGTCCTGGCGCGCGTGACCCCACTGCGCCATCATGACCGTCATTCGGAAATCGGCATTCGTCAATCGCGAAGGTGGCCGCGGCCGGTGACGATCCACTTGTACGTGGTCAGGTCCTCGGCGCCCATTGGCCCGCGGGCGTGCAGCTTGTCTGTGGAGATGCCGACCTCGGCCCCCAGGCCGTACACGCCGCCGTCGGCCAGCCGCGTCGAGGCGTTGACCATCACGCTGGCCGAGTCCACCCGCGCGACGAAGGCGTCGGCGGCCGCGATGGAGCGCGTGACGATCGCGTCGGTGTGGCCGCTCCCGTACGTGTTGATGTGGTGGACGGCCTCGTCCAGCCCGTCCACGACCCGGACGGCCAGGATCAGCTCCAGGTACTCGGTGCGCCAGTCGGCGTCGGTCGCCGGCTTCATGCCCTCCACCAGCTTGCGCGACCGCTGGCAGCCGCGAAGCTCCACCCCCGCCTCGACGAGCTTCGCCGCCATGCGCGGCAGGAACTCCTCCGCGACGGCCCGGTCGATCAGCAGCGTCTCGGCGGCGTTGCATATGCCGGGGCGCTGGCACTTGGCGTTGATGACGATCCTCTCGGCCATCTGAAGGTCGGCGTCGGCGTGGACGTAGACGTGGCAGTTACCCGTGTAGTGCTTGATGACCGGGACGGTGGCGGCCTCCACGACGGCGCGGATGAGCCCCTCACCGCCGCGGGGGATAAGCAGGTCGATCAGCCCCTCGGCCTTGCATAGGGCGGTGACGACCGCGCGGTCCGGCGTGTCGATGACGGCTACCGCGTCGGCCGGCAGGCCCGCTCCGCGGACGGCCTCGCGGATCGCTGACGCGACGGCGAGGTTGGAGTTCATCGCCTCCTTGCCGCCGCGGAGTATCACGGCGTTGGCGCTCTTGATGCACAGTGCGGCGGCCTCCGCCGTTACGTTCGGGCGCGACTCGTAGATGATGCCGATCACGCCGATGGGCACGCGGCGCTTCTCGATCCGCAGCCCGTCGGGGCGGTTGTAGGCCGCGATCGTCCGCCCCACCGGGTCCGTCTGGGCGGCCACCTGCTCCATCGCAGCAGCCATGCCCTCCACCACCTTGTCCGTCAGGCGGAGGCGATCGACCATCGCGCCCGTCAGGCCGAACTCGTCGGCGCGGGCAAGGTCCTTGGCATTGGCGGCCTGGAGGTCCGCCCGCGCGGCTCGAATGGCGGCCGCGCACGCCCGCAGCGCGCCGTCGCGCAGCTCACCGGCCGCCTGGGCCAGCGCCGCCGCCGCCCGCCGGGAGGCCGTCGCCAGCTTCGTTACGTACTCCGTGGCATCCATCGTGCGCCCATCCAAAGGAATCGCATGAGCTTACCGCCTGCCGGCCTCGCTGACAAGCCGGCCTCGGCGGCGCCGTTTGCCCTTGCCGAGCCCGGACGGGCAAGCGACAATAGCGCAGCAATACAGGGGAGGTCCAAGACCATGATCGGCAAGACAGCGGCGATTGCGGCGGCGCTGGCGGTCGTGTGCGGCGCAGCAGGGACGTCGATCGGGCAGCAGACCACCGATACGAAGAAGCCGGCCTCGGAGATCGGCCCGTCGGTGCAGTTCGGCCCCGGGGCCGGGTCGCGGCTGTCGCTGACGGACATGAAGGGCAAGGTCGCGGTCGTGTTGTTCTTCCAGTCCTGGTGCGGCATCTGCAACGGCTGGTCGCCCGAGCTGTTCCGGCAGCTCGATCAGGCAGCCGCCGACAAGCCGGAGGTGGTCCTGCTGGCCGTCAAGACCGACGGCGGGGGCTACAACGGCGCCGCCAAGTATCTCAAGACCCGCATCTCCGACCCCGCCAGATGGCTCATCGCATCGGACCAGAAGGCCACGTGGTACAAGGTGGCCATGGGCACGGACACCCTCTACAGCTTCATGGTGATCGGGCCGGACGGGACTGTCATCGACAGCGGCAAGGCGGGCATGTTCTACTCGGGAGGCGACCAGAAGAAATTCGTGCTGCCCAGCAAGCTGGGCCGCTACGTCCAGCAGGCCAGTCCGACCACGATCCTGCCGAAGGACAAGACCTACCACGAGACGCTCAAGCAGGCGGCGCGTGCGGCCGAGCTGCGGCAGTTCGCCGCGGCGTTGCAGCTCTGCAACCGGGCATCCGGCAAGGAGGCGAAGGCATCCGCGGCTGAGCTCAAGAAGGACCTGACGGACTGGGCCGGCAAGCAGGTCGAGGCCCTTGGCGCGGTGCTGAAGGACGCCGAGGCCGACGGGACGAAGAGGTTCGAGGCCTACCTGGAGCTGGATCGGATCGCCCGCGGCCTGCCGCGGAGCGAACCGGGCCGGCAGGCGCGCAAGGCCGTCAACGAAGCCGCCCGCGACAAGGCCATCGGCAAGCAGACACAGGCGCAGAGGGCGTACATGACGTTGATGTCGAAGGCCTCCCAGCCACGGAGGCTGCTGGGCAACGCGGAGTTCGTAGCCGCCCTGAAGGCGCTGGCCGAGAAGTTCCCCGACACGAAGTTCGGCAAGATGGCCGCCGCCGATGCCGCGCGGGTCGCCGCCGCACGGCAGCCGTCCTGACGGCCTCGGGGCCCACCCGCCTGCTGCCGCGGACTGACCATGCCGCATTACTCGTTCCACGAGCAGCCGACAATGAGACCCTCGTCACAGGGGTCTCCGGCCTGCTTCCCCGACGAGCTTAGGGGGCACCTGGGGTTCAACGAGTCGCTCTACATGGAGATGCTGGCGGCGGCGAGGAAGCGCTTGGGCGTCTGACCGGCTCAAGGCGCCGTGGAGCCGGGTCCCGGGTGCGCCTCACGCGCAGGGTCGTCAGTCAACCGGAGCGCCTTTGGGAGCCAGCCCTTGCGGCCAAGAGCTGTCCAGGCGATGCGGATGTGCTCTTCCCTGAACATCCGCTTCCGGTCGTTCCAAGCATAGGTCTTATCGACCGCCTCCTTGGCGGCCGAGGCACCCTCTCGCGTCGCCACCCAGTGAACGGTGGAGAGCAACTCCATGCCAAACGGCGTCTCGAACCCTCCGATCAGGTCCACAACACGATCCAACCTGGTGTAAGTCTCCGGATGCCTCTTCAGGAACGCCTCGGCCCTCTGCGGCACCTGGGGCACCAACTCGATCTGCCTGTCCGGAGTGTCTTCGGCATCAGCGTAACCTCTGATGAAGTGCCCTTCCACAAGGCTGAGAACGTGCCGCAGGTTTTCCGCGTAGGGACCGTAAACCGCCTTGGCGAAGCGCAGCCTGAGTGGCTCGCCCGCTTCCTGCATGAAGTACATCAGTTTGTGTATCTCCAGCAAGGAGACGAACGGGTCCATGAGCGCACCCAGGTATCGGCGCATCAGCCCAACCAGCGCGGCCCGCCCCACGGTCATGCGCGGTGCCTGTCTCTCCCTGACCATTTCCTCGGCAGCCGGGGCGCCCTTTGGCTCGTAGAGCAGTACGCGCACTTGGGGCAGGCCCATGAATGCTTGCTCGATACGCTGGCGGACCTCGTTCCAGTCCAACCCCCCGAGACCGCAACCGAGCGGCGGAAGTGCGACCGAACGAATATCCCTGCGTCGGAGCTCATCCACCAGGGACAGCAGGCCGGACTCGATATACTCCAGGCGACCCTTGCCCTTCCAGTGCTTCTTCGTCGGGAAGTTGATGATGTAGCGAGGGCTCCCCAAGTGGCCAAGGTCGAAGACGAAGACCTTTCCCGGCCTCAGTTCCTCACGGTTGCACAAGGCCTTGTAGGCCTTGAAGTTATCGGGGAACGCCTTGCGAAACTGCAGGGCGATGCCGCGTCCCATTATGCCTGCGCAGTTGACCGTGTTGACCAGGGCCTCGGCCTGCGCCTTCAGAATATCGCCTTGCGTGAGCTCAATCATCGCTCTGGTTCTTCCCCTCAATAGTACCAAGCTGGCTCAACGCTGACGAGAGGCTTATGTTCCACATCACGCAGAACCCTGTTCACACAGCCTTCGATATGCGGGCTTATCACCCCGATCTTCTCGACCATCGTCCAGGGGAACGACTCATACACGAGAAACTCAGCCTGCTTGCCTTCCTTGATAACCATCGGTCGGAAGTCGGTGGCTTCCACAGCTGTCCAGTTGACCTTATCCAGGTCAAGCACAGACTTGAAGAAGTTGGCTAGGCAGGCACCGGCATTGCTGTCCGAGAACGCCCACCGCCTGCCAAAGTGCTCTGCCCAACGGATCGTTGCCATCAGGTCCGCCTGAAGGTGCACGATCGGTGTCTGTCCCCCCCGATAGGACAGGTCGGGGTGATTCGCCCTGTGAAGGATGTACAGCATGATCGATCGGGGGCAGAAGTAGAACGGAACGTACTCGCCGACCCTTGTCCCCGGGTGACAGTTTACTTCGAGTACGTCAAGACGCCGCTGCTTGATGCTCGGGATGCCGACCAGCTCGCAGGCCAGTCCAAGATGCATCCGCTTCGCATCGGAAAGCAGTCCCCCTGCTGCAAGGATCTGAGCAAGGTTGTCCACATGCGTTATATGGAATATCTTCGGGTTGGCGGGAACTTGTACCATCTGCGAGCATATTCCTGTTGCTCGGTGACCCGAGCAATAGGTCCATCTTACATGGTGGATTATCCGCAAGACAGCAGGGCTTCACGCCGGGCTGGGCCATGGGGTTCTGGCAACGGGTCGCGCTGTCACATCCCGTGCCAGGGCGTCTAACAGGAATACCCCTTGGCTAACCGCCGGTGCTTGGGAAGCATGCCCCCGTCTATGGCGGCGTGGGGGCCGGGCGCGGCTCGAGGCGGAAGCTCACCGAGAGCTTCTCGCCGACGGCCTGGATCTGCATATCCCTCGGCAGGCGGATCTGCACGTCGCGCGTGAGCCAGCTCTCGGTGGGCACCTTGTCGTTGTCGGTCAGGACGACGTAGGCGTCCACGTCCTCGGCGCGGAGGCGGTCGATGTCCTTCTTCGCCCCGCGGAAGATGATCTGCTTTCGCCAGTCGAGCGGGTCCTTGCGCTTGAGGACGAAGCGGAGCCACGTGTCGTCCTCGCTCCAGCTCTGTGGGACGCGCAGCCCGACTGGAATGGCCAGCGTCTTCTCGCCGGGCAGGCGGCTGAGCGTGACCTGGACCTCCACGGCGGGCTTCTCCGGCCTGACCGGCACACCCAGGACGAACGGCACGATGGTCGCGATGATCGGCTTGCCCGGATCAACGGCCTGGAGGTTCACCGGCTCGGTTTCCAGGACGAGCTTGCCTCCGCCGGCGGTGATATCCTGGAGAACGCCGGCGGCGATGCGCAGGCCCATCTTGGGCGGACTGACCTTCGCCTCGGCGACCGTGCCTCCGGTGTAGTTGAACCTCACCTCCACGTCCGGGACGTACTTCGTCCGATCCAGCTCGATCACCACCATCGGCGGGGAGGCCCCGTGCACGGTCAGGCCGGCCTTGGAGATCAGGTCCGTCCTGGCGAGGATTTCCGCGATCTGGACGTCGTGCTTGCCGGGCCCGAAGGCGGCGCTGAGGTCGAACGAGATCACGCTGGCCCGGTCGGCCAGCCTGCCGCGCAGGGCGTTGAGTCCGCCGCGGCTGCCCTCGGCGCTGAAGCTGACCTCCAACTCCCGCTGGGACATGTTGACTTCGTCCAGCAGCGCCAGGTCTCCCGAAGCACCGGTGTGGAGCACGAGCTTGACGTCGAACTTCTCCTTCTCGGTCTTCTCCAGGTCGGCATAGACCCAGATGAGCACAGTGACGACGGCCACCTGAAGGAAGGTCTTCCCCGCGTCCAGCCACCATCTCCGCGAGAACCGCGGCGCTTCCTGGGATTGGTATCGGTCCTTGGCCATCGCTGTGCTATTCGCCTCCGGCGGCCCGCACCTTCGCCCGGCCCCGTGAGCCCAGAAGCTCATAGAGCATCTGACGAAGGGCTTCGGTCTGAAGCCCGAGATACAGGTGCCCCTCGCATGCCAGGGATACCCGTCCGGTCTCCTCGCTGACGACGAGGACGGCGGCGTCTGAATCCTGTGCCAGCCCCAGCGCCGCGCGATGGCGGCTGCCGAGGGAGGCGTCCACCTCCTCGCTCTCGGCCATCGGGAACTGGCAGCCCGCGGCGGCGATTCGGCCGCCGCTGATTATCACGCCCATGTCGTGCAGCACGCTGCCGGGGTAGAAGATAGTGTTCAGCAGGTTGCTGGACAGATCGGCGTCCACTCGCGTGCCGGTCTCCGTGAGGAACCCGAGCCCGACGGACCGCTCGACGGCGACGATCGCGCCGATCTTGTTGCGGGAAAGGTAGGAAACGCTCTCCAGCAGCTCATCGATGATCGCCTCCACCCGCCCGCCCGACGAGCGGAACAGCCGCGCCTGGCCGATCTGCGTCAGGGCGCGCCTCAGCTCCGGCTGAAACGCCACCACCGCCGCCACGAACGCGAAGAACA
>Ga0307380_10008005_pt1 | contig 13621 bp, 11 predicted proteins | sample UN3MG_FD_202239 | JGI IMG/M metagenome (GOLD analysis project Ga0307380, IMG submission 202239) | Soil microbial communities from Risofladan, Vaasa, Finland - UN-3 | ecosystem: Environmental > Terrestrial > Soil > Coastal area > Acid sulfate soil | place: Finland: Risofladan, Vaasa | collected... | reverse complement strand
CAGGACGGCAGGCGGGTATCTCACGTCGCAGGTTTTTGAGCATAGGGTGCGGAGCCCTTGCTGGCGGGGCGGCGACCTGTCTGCTGGGGCCTCTCTACGCTACCCAGATCGAACCCCATTGGATAGAGGTCACCAGGGTGAATGTCAGCCTTGCCGGCCTGCCGCTGGCGCTGGATGGGCTCGCCATCGCCCAACTGGGTGACTTTCACCTGGGACGTAACGTGAGAAGAGATCAGGTGCGCCGAGCTGTTGAGATTGCCAACGGCCTGAAGCCGGACCTGATCCTCGTCACCGGCGACTTTGTGACCGGATCTGCGGAGTACAGCGTTGCCTGTGGGGAGGAACTGGCAGCGCTCGAGGCCCCGCATGGGGTCTATGGTGTCCTGGGGAACCACGACAACTGGACGGGCCCGGACGAGGTGGCCGCCAACGTGGAAGCTGGGGGCATCACCATGGCGCGGGACGAGGCCTGGGCCATTGAGGTGGGCGACAGCCGCATGTGGCTGCTGGGCATCGAGGATACCGGGTACACCGCGGGCTTCCTGGGGGGCTCCTTCGGGGACTTCAAAGCGTTGTGGGAGACCAAGAGGCTGCGCCTGGCAGAGATGCTGGAAGCTTTGCCTGAGGATGAGCCCCGGCTGCTGCTGGTGCATAACCCCGACTTCACGGAGATGGTGCCTCAGGGGCGCATCGATCTGGCGCTCTGTGGCCATACGCACGGTGGGCAGGTACGCCTTCCTTTCCTGGGTGCGCCAGTGGTGCCCTCCTTCTTCGGCGAGAAATACGCCGGCGGACTGGTGCAGGGACCGAGTACGGAGGTTTACGTCAACAGGGGCATCGGCCTCATCTCTCCGCCAGTACGCTTCAACTGCCGGCCTGAGATCACGCTACTTCGGTTACGACAGGCATAGGCAGCGTGCCGTCTTGGTGGCCGAGTGCACGCGGCTCACGTAGGCAACTGAAGGGACTGGAGTCCAGCAGACCGTGGGACACAGCCCCGGTGCGCAGAGTGGCGCAGGATGCGGTCCCCCTGGTAAGTTTGTCATTGGCCCGCAGATGGCGCACAATTGCCAGTGGACACAGGAGCAGTTGCAGTGCATGAGTTGGAAAAGGAGCGATCGCGACGTGCACAATGACAAGGTGATGGATCATTTCATGAATCCCCGCAACGTGGGATCGATAGAGGATGCCAGTTGTATAGGAAACGCAGGCAACCCGGCCGACGGAGACACGGTACGCCTCTACTTGAAGATAGAGGAAGAGCGGATTTCGGATGCCAAGGTGAAGGTCTTTGGCTGCCCCACCGCTATAGCCGCGGCCAGCGCGCTGACGGAACTGATTGTGGGAAAGACGATTGGTGAGGCGTTGGCGGTGCGGAACGAGGACGTGTCCAACGCTTTGGGTGGGCTACCTGAAGCGAAGCTGCACTGCTCGGTGCTGGCGGAGGCGGTTCTGGAGGATGCGATCTCGCAGTATCGGGAGCGCGATTGATGGCCCCCGTGCGACGTGACGTGGCATTAGAAGCTGCGGGAACGCCGCTCGCTGAGCGAATTTGCCAGAGTGGCTCTACAGCGGGCTTGCGGTCGGGTCCTGGGTCCTCGCCCGCCGTGGTGTTGGTTGGGTGACGCCGCGGTCTGCGGTGTGGTCGCATGGCCGGAGAAGGCTGGGGGAGGTTTGCGGCGCGATCGCCTTCGGCTGTCCAATTGACGAAGAAGTGTGTGGTTGGGCTTCCATGCTGGCCACAGAGGTGGCTGCGGGAGGGTCAATAGACGATGACTGAGCGACAGGTGAAATTCGAAGGCTATGGGTACCGGACGGGATCCCGCTTCGGGAGCTGGACGAGGATAATGGTAGACGGTGACGTGGTCTCGATCACCGGACCACGCGCCGGGGTGCTTCCCTATCGTTTGTGGATCGCCCTGCAAGTCCTTCTGGAGGTGCTCGTTCTTCCCGCGGTGGTGGCTGCTGTCATATTCCGAGACTGGCGGTACCTGCTCCTGGTGCCGGCCCTGCTGGTCGCCCATCTGGCCGTGGGGATGATGGGAGCGGCCGGTTTGTGGGAGATGGCAAACATGATGGCCATTGGGCCCGGTCACCCTACTCAAACCTCCACCCTGGACTTGGTGAAGCGAGTGAAGATCGGGCCAGGCTGGGCGAGAAACGGGCTCTGGCTAGTCATCCTGCCCTATGTGGCTGGCCTCAACAATGTGTCGGAAGGATACACTGTGTCTTTCGAGGCGCCCGCCGGGGACGTTGGTGGTGATGCGGTCTACGCCTTTCATATGCACACCGAGGAAGAGGCCTCAGAGCTCGCACGTTTGCTCGAAGGCGATTGAGCGTGAAAGTCGGTCTATACTGGGTAAGCAACTGGTCTTGAACGGTCAGGAGCCTGCGCTTCATGGATGGGTAATCGAATGTGCGGACGGGGGAGACAGGCTGTGCTGGCATGAGGCCCACGGTATGCCGTGGGCCTTCCGCTGTCTATCTGACAGGTGCACGAGGTGCGTTGGAAGGGCAAGGACTCGCGAGCGCGGCCAGTTTGACAAAGCACCAGGCATCGCTTACAATGATTACGTATAAGGTGACGTTATCCGCCGCATCTAATCTTACAGGTGGTGGAGAGCCACCCACGCACGGCGAGTAGCCGATGGATGACTTGGAGCTGCACGACACACTGCAACAGTACGCTGACTATCTGGCGGAGTCCGGTTTGTCAGAACTGACTGTCAAGAACTACGTCGCAGATCTAAAGCATGTGGCTTCATGGGTGGGGCGCGATGGCGGCGGAGCGCTGCTCGCTACGTCTGGGGAAGACATCGAGGCCTACCGGTTGGAACTGGTGACTGCCAGGGCCCATCCCCCGGCAACTGTGAACAGGCGGCTGCAAGCCATCCGTAAGTTCTTCCGGTATGCCCTGGAGAGAGGGCTGGTTGATGCTGACCCATCCTTGGGAATCAAGTTGCTGCCTCAATCGAGGTCGGAAGGACCGCGAGGGCTGGATCGATCTGAGGTGGAGAGGCTGCTGGGTGCCGTGAGACAGGGGAGCTCCCGGTTGACGGGACGCGACTACGCTATCATCCAGGTCATGCTTCAGACCGGCATCCGGGTTGGGGAGTTGACCAGACTGAGGCTGTCCGACCTTCAGTTGTCAAGAAACAGAGGTCTGCTCAGGATCAGGGGAGAGGGCGCGACCGGAACGCGAGAGGTACCTCTCAACAGCTCGGTGCGGAGGGCGATCGGCGACTATCTGACCGAGCGCGCGGGTTCCGCGAGCGATCATCTCTTTCTCAGCGTGAAAGGGGAGCCATTGTCGGCGCGATCAGTGCAGCGGTTGGTGGCTACCTATGCCCGGGCGGCGAGCCTGGAGGGCGTGACAACGTATACCCTGCGACAGACCTACGGGCAGCAGTTGCTGAGGGATACGGGTAATCTCTCGCTGGTAGCCAGGCTCATGGGCCACAAGAGGCTGGAGACCGCCGTCAAGTACATTCTGCCTGCGCAGGAGGATCTGACGGAGGTAGCTGAGAGGAGTTCCCTCAACGTCTACTAGATTGGCTGGGCCACAGATGAGGGCTTTGTGTTCGCTGCCTCGGGCTGGCCGAAAGCTGGACGTTATTGTGGACTCGACCGGCTCGCCAGCCGGGCATCGACGGGAGAGAGATTGCCGAGTCGCGTTGTATCGGCATGTTGAGTGCGGTGCCGGATCGCCGGAGACCGGCTTCTTGGATGTGGTGAGGTGCTTGGGGAACAAATGGATAGGGTACCAGGCGACACGATGTAGTATCGAGGGCACCGACCAGAGAGGCAGGACGAGATGGCAGAATTAAGAATAGGTGACAAGGTCCTGCACCCCATCTACGGTGCGGGCACGCTGGTCTCCATTGAGCGGTGCGGCAAGGATGGGACCACCTCGGACTACTACGTCATAGAGTTGCTTCAGGGCAAGGGACGGCTTCTGACACCTGTTGACAGGTCTGAGGAACTGGGGCTCAGGAAGCCGGTGGCAAAGGGGGAACGGCGCGAATTGTCGAAGGTCTTCTCAGGACGCCCCAGGAAACTCTCTGATGACTACCGCAAGAGGCGGACCGTGATCGATCAACGTCTGAGGGAGGGTAGCTATGTGGAGATCGGCAGGGTCGTCCGTGACTTGTCGTGCGTAGAGGGCCAGGGACGAGCCACTACCGGAGATCGCCGGATGCTCCAGAGGGCCAAGGGTCTTTTGGCGAAGGAACTGGCGGCATCAGATAATGTCAGTGAGGAAGAGGCGCTGGAGAGGATCGATTCGGCCTTAAAGCGAAGGTTGTCCGCAAGCGCAGCGAAGAGTGCCCAAGTTTGAGGCACCGCCATCCGCCAGGTTGTCTTGGCGTGTCGTGTTTCCGGAGACGGAGAGACAGCTGCCTGGCTGTGGGCAGAGGTAGGGTCGGCTCGGCCCGTGGGGCGACAAGCGGATCGAGAAGGGTAAGGTGACCGCGGGCTACTGATCATTCCATAAGCTCGTGAATCTGGGTCGCGGGATTGCTGGGGACTCGGCCACGCCCGCCGTTTGCCAATGAGGTGAGAGGTGTGCCGGGTCTTTGTCTGGGCCTCACGCCTGCCGCTGTACGTCTAGGGACGGGACAGGGGGAGAAGGCGATGGGCCCGGAGAGGTTTGTGATGATCCATCTGCTGCTCCAGCAGATGGATCCAGTTGGGACTGCTGAGAACGTAGACAGGTTTGCCTGGCCGGGGTCCGGCGAGGACAGGGACGACCATGGGCTTTGAAGGAGGTGTCAAGGTTGAGCGAATCCATCGAAGAGAAGAGAGTGGCGGCCGAGCAACTGAAGCTCAGGAAGCTGCCCAAGGGGTGGAGCGGAGCCCCACTGGGTCAACTGGTGGCCAGTGCTCGGAAGATTGTGGAGCAGAGCGAGGCGACGGGCGGCTCCGGCGATCCGCGGTTGGAGGCGGCCCTCAAGGTTCTGGAGTACAAGGATAGCAGGACAGCGGGCAAGAGGTAGCCAGGCGGTCCCGCCGCGCGCGAGGTCAAGCAGGGCGAGGTCGCTTGTGCCACGGAGTTGCGGGTAGCGCGAAGCAGCTCCGGACCGTGGAACTAGAGGCCGCGAGTCGACCGGCAGAGGCTACCTGGAGGTCCACCGCAAGCTCGACGGTGGACAGTGGCTTGACACAAGATTATGGCGTATAAGGTGTCGTCATGTATCGCCCCACTGACTCAACGGGAGATGGCAATACTTCGTCGGGCGGAGTGGCAGCGGGTGGACATCACGGAGATAGCTGAGAGGCGCTCCCGGAGTCCAGGTCGAGTGGAGACGCAGCGGGAGATGCTCTGAAGGAATCTGGTGATACTGAGCCTCATCTGAGGATTGAGTATGCTGAGGACTCGGCTGCCCGGGGCTACGGTGCCCCAATGGCAAGACAAGCCGGGTTTTTGTATTGTGCAGGAGGGGTTGAGTAACGATGGCGATGTGCCTAGGATAGGAGGTGTTCGGTTTGTCGGTTAGTTCTAGGTCAGGTGAATCACAGGAGGATATGCTTAAGCGGTTTCGCAAGGAGGTATCCAAGGCTGGGATCCTCAAGGCTTTGCGCAAGAAGAGGTGGTTTGTTTCCAGGAGCGAGAAACGCCGCATCGCGAAGGCGAAGGCGATCCGCAAGTTAAGGAGAAAGAAGACTCGCGTTCGCCCCGATAGCCGTGGGCGCGGCCGACGGTAAGGGCATGGGGAGTGGACACTAACACGGTCAGCGGGCCGAGCGGGTCCGCCTGGTTGATCCTACTTTCTGGCCTGGGAATGCAAGGATGCTGGCCAATGGTCTCAGGGTCGCCCGAAGCAGCTAGTCCGTCCAGAAGGTGGCGAGCAGCCCAGCGTGGTCGGATATCCAGAGCCAACCTCTTGAGGTCCAGTAGGGCCGATCGAGGATACGCATGCAGGTGGGTGCCCTGAGGTCGTCTCGAGGCGATGCGAACAGGAATATGTAGTCGATTCTCTCTTTGAGGGACTCGGAGGGTCCGGAAGAGAGATCATCGAGGCAGCAGGTGTTGCCGACACGCTGTGGCTGGGTCACCCTGAAGGTGTCAACCGCCTGCCGGCTTATGGCCTGGATCTGCGGTGAATCCTCAGTGGCGTTGAAGTCGCCCGCGATGACGGCGAGACCCTCGTTATGGGACCTCACGAAGGTCGTCAGTGACTCTGCCTGAGCCCGATTGACCTCAGGATCCCCATTGGTGAGGTGTGTGACGAAGACGCGGACCTCTCCCCACGGTGTGACGGCTGTAGCCCCCAGTACCATACGAGCCTCGAAGAACCCTGCTCGGGGTTCAAGTTCCGCGAAGTCCACGTCATGTAGTGGATAGCGGCTGAGGATCGCTTCCCCTTCTTCGAAAAGCATGGCCCAGCGGTTGCCGTTGGCCCGCGGATATCGGGGTGTGGTGAAGGAGCAACCCTGGTAGCTTCTTCGTAGAGGCTTCTGTCCTCATGAACTCCTGAGCATGTTCAGGGTCAGCGCTTACATCTGATGGTCCTCTTCTGAGATGGTGGTGCGGGTGAGGAGCGTTTTTCGGGCTATTCTTGAGTAGCTGGCTGGCATGTTTCGACTGCAGACTTGACAGGCAGTGGGGACTTAGTATATAACCATGGCGTATAAGTAATACTTATCTGTCACATGCGCTGTGATGTCTCGTGTGGCGGCCTGTGAATGCGTCCGAGGGGCTGGTCAGCCCTTCTGGTGTGAGACCTGGATGGTCTGCATGTAGGGGTTGGGATGCAGGCGTGCTTTCGTCGGCGAGGGAGCCGCTGGGCCAGAGAAGGTGATAGTGACGAATAGTGTGCCCCAGATGCAGGAGTAGATCACGGAGGTAGCTGAGAGGCGCTCCCTGGATCGACGCTGACCGGAGAGGGAGCGGCGATGCTTCGAACGGAATCGGGTGATAAGGAGCCTCAACCGAGGCTTGAGCACGGTGAGGACTCGGCTGCTCCGCCCGGCGACGTTGCTTTGGGTCGGAACATAGGCTGAGTCCTTGTTTTGCTTTGGACAAGCCGGGGAGCTACTGAGACGTGATGAAGATGGGAGGTGCAGGTTTGTCGGTGGGTTTGAGACCGGGTGAATGGCAGGAGAGTCTGCTGAAGCGGTGGCGCAAAGGGGTGTCCAAGGCCGGGATTCTCAAGGCTGTGCGCAAGAAGCGATGATTCGTATCCGAGAGCGAGAAGCGCCGAATGGCCAAGGCGAAGGCCATCCGAAAAGCAAAGCGAAAGCAAAGTCGACGTGCTAGCGGTAGGCGCTAGGCGGAAAGCCGAATCGGAGAGGACGTCAAGCCAGAGCCCATATGCCTAAGATGAAAAGCCATAAGACGACATCAAAGAGATTCAAAATCACAGGACGGGGCAAACTGAGGAGAAGGAAGGCGCGGTCAACTCACCTGCGGCGGCGGAAGAGCAAGCGGTCCAAGCGGGAGTTGAGACAGGATGTCCCTGTTAGCGAGGCCGATCAAAGCCGGGTGAGGCGCATTCTGGGCCTGAAGAGAAGGTAGGGCTGACAAGCCGCGTGATGCCCGTGTCTGCATGGAGCGGGCAGGGTAGGTATCCCGTTGCGCATCACAGTTGTTTGGAGAGTGTCATCAGTGGAAGGCTTCGACGGAGGTGGGGAGTCAGTCTGCATTTCTCAATGTGCAGCGCCGAGTCTGGGCGCAATTGGCTGGCTGTTTTGATTCTTCCACGCACATCGCGTGCCACTTGACCGCACCTGGTCGGCGCATCCGCTGCAAACGATGTATCGACATTGGGGGTGCTCGAGCATAGACCGTAAACACATATACGCTATCTGAAAGGAGACAGAAACATGGAAGAGGTGCTGCTCAACTTTGTTCAACTAGTCTTAAACTCGGTCCCGACGCTCGTCGCGGCTTTGGCTATCCTGATTATCGGATGGTTGATCGCTGTGGTCGTATCGGCGGTGGTGCGCAGGGCGGTTCACCGCACGACACTGGACGACCGACTGGCGGGCTGGATCACCGGAGAAGAGGAGGCCGAAGCCATCGAAGTGGAGCGTTGGATCGCCAGGGGGGTGTTCTGGCTGATCATGATCTTCGTGCTGGTGGCCTTCTTCCAGGTGCTGGGCCTCACGCTCATCACAGACCCGCTCAACCAGCTCTTGATCCAGATATTCCAGTATGCCCCGCGTCTCGTTGGCGCAGGGCTGTTGCTGGTGGCTGCCTGGGTCTTGGCCAGCGTACTCAGGTTCTTTGTCGCTCGAGTGCTCAAGGCCGCCAAGCTCGATGACCGCCTTGGTACTCTGGCCGGAGTGGAAGAGGAGCGCGTTCCCCTGGCGAGAACTCTCGGTGACGCCGTGTACTGGCTGGTCTTCCTGCTCTTTCTGCCAGCCGTATTGGGTGCCCTGGCCGTCGAAGGGCTCCTCGAACCTGTGCAAGGGATGATCGGCAACATCCTCGACTTCCTGCCCAACATCTTTGCCGCCGGCTTGATCGTGGCCATCGGCTGGTTCGTCGCCCGCATTGTGCAGCGGATTGTGACCAACCTCCTGGCCGCCATTGGCACTGATCGGCTGAGTGAAAAAGTTGAGCTTGATCGGGTGCTGGGGAAGCAGCGGCTATCCGGGGTGGTGGGCTTGGTCGTCTACTTCTTGGTCCTCATACCGGCGCTGATTGCGGCCCTCAACGCTTTGGCGCTGGAAGCCATCACCGAGCCGGCCAGCAATATGCTGAACGTGATCCTGACGGCGCTCCCGGGCATCTTCGCCTCTGGTCTGCTGCTGGCGATTGCCTACGTGGTAGGGCGGGTTGTATCAGGGTTGATCACCAATGTGTTGACTGGCATTGGCTTTAATGCCATCCTGGCCCGGCTGGGCGTGGGCAAGGAGCCCGCCGAAGGGCAGCGCACGCCTTCAGAGATCGTCGGGTACCTGGTTATGGTGGCCGTGATGCTCTTGGCCAGCATGGAGGCGGCCCGCCTGCTGGGCTTCGCCTTGTTGGCCGATCTTGTGGCCGACTTCACCGTCTTCGCCGGTCAGGTCATGTTGGGGCTGATCATCTTCGGCATTGGTCTCTACCTGGCGAACCTGGCCGCTGGGGTTGTCAAGGCCAGCGGGGCGGCGCAGGCGGGTTTGCTGGCCCTGGCCACGCGAATCTCCATCCTGGTACTGGCCGGGGCCATGGGCTTGGCGCAGATGGGTCTGGCTACTGAGATCATCAATCTCGCGTTTGGTGCAGTGCTGGGTGCCATCGGCGTGGCTGTGGCGCTGGCTTTCGGCCTGGGTGGGCGAGAAATCGCCGCCCGCGAATTGGAGGAATGGCTGAAGTCAGTACGGTCCAAGGAATAGACTAGAATGCTCGAGTACCCCTGGCCGTGGTCAGTTGCACCGTATTCGACGTGTACCTGGGTAGCGAGTTGGTTCGGTCGGATCCCGTTCGCACCGTCGAAGCGGTCATCATCGGCGTAAGCTTTCTAGGGGCGGGCACGATTATCCGTCACCGGGGCAGACGCCGAATAGAGGGGCTGATCACGGCCGCCGCTACCCTGTTCACTGCTGGCGTTGGGGTGTGTGTGTGGCCTTGTCAAGGTGGTTCTTTCTCTGGGGGGAACACTGCTGGTGCTCGTTACGGTGCGAGGCGTGGGCGCCCTGCAGCGTCATCTGGAGGGGCCCTTGGGTCACACCGACTCAGATTGGCGGCGACGCCGGAGCATAGGGCCTGTGGTGCTGAGTGGCGGTAGGGAGTGGATAGCATGACATGTGCGGACAGACTTGTGAAATGCCATGAGTGTGGCGCGGAGTTCGTTTTCCGTGTTGAAGAACAGCGAGGTATGGCGGCTCATGGAGAGATCTCGGAGCCAGAGAGGTGTCCTTCCTGCCCACAAGAACAAGCGAATGAGCAGAGGTCTTCAGGGGTAGTGAAGTAGTTTGATCAGACCAAGGGGTATGGGTTCATCTAGCGCGACGATGGCGCGGGTCAGGTATTCGTTCACTACCCCGACATAGAATGTGTAGGTTTCAAGGTGTTGTACGAGGGCGAGAGGGTGGAATTGAGCTTCAAGCATGATCCTCATGGTGACCAGGCGGTCGAGGTGACGGGTCAGGCTGCCTGTGCACCTTCTAGAGAGATGGCAGAATCAAACGGCAGCACCATGGCTGTGAGGAAGCGCCGGGCGCGTCTGCGCAAGTTGGCCCGAGATCTGTTTGGTGGCTGCACCCTCGTTGTGGCCTCGAACAGGGGTCCGCTCACATTCGAGCAGTCGACGTCTGGAGAGGTTCGCCGCAGGCGCGGGACTGGCGGCGTGGTCAGTGCTGTGAGTGCCATAAGCCGATATGTGAATCCGGTATGGATTTGTAGCCCCATGTCAGAGATGGACCGGAAGATGGCCAGGGAGGCCCGAGAGCGTCCGGTGGCTTGCTCCACAGCGGACTATTCCTTCCGCATACGCTTTGTGCTGAGCGAGCAGGACCGCTACGATGACTACTACTACAAGGTGAGCAATCCGTTGCTATGGTTTCTCCAGCACCACATGTGGGACCTGGTGCGCAGTCCTACTTTCACGCCTGAGATGTGGTCCGCATGGGACAGCTATCGGGAGGTGAACGAGGCCTTTGCGGATGCGATAGTCGAAGAGGTCGAGAGGGCTGCGGATCCCGCGATTGTGATGCTGCATGACTACCATCTGTACCTTTGTCCTGGCTCTCTAGCATCACGGCTGCCCGACGGTGCCCTGGTCTCTCAGTTTGTGCATATACCCTGGCCGGATGCGGACTACTGGATGGTCTTGCCGCCCGCCATTCGGGAGGAGATCTTCAGAAGCCTGTGTAGCAACGCAGTCCTGGGTTTTCAGACGGGGAGATGGGCGCTCAACTTCCTTCGAACCTGCCAGAGTCTGCTGCCCGGAGCCACGGTTGACTATCACTCTCGGAGCGTGAGGTGGCAGTCTCGAACGACACGAGTGCGGACTTATCCCATCTCCGTCGACGTTGCTGCGCTCAGGAGAGTGAAACGTGCCAAGGGGACTGCTGGCTACCGGGAGCACTTGTTGCCACGCCTGGGAGAGCAGACCATCGTTCGGGTAGACAGGATCGAGCCCAGCAAGAATATCGTGCGAGGATTCGAGGCCTTCGATCTCCTGCTCGAGCGCTACCCGGAACACATTGGCCGTGTAAGGTTCATGGCACTGCTGGTGCCATCGAGGCTCACCATCGATGAGTATCAACTGTACCTCGAGGAGATAATCGTGCTTGCGCAGCGAATGAACTTGAAGTACGGCGATGGGGAGTGGCAGCCTATCAAGCTGTATGTGGGCGAGAGCTACCCGAGGGCGGTGGCTGCGATGCAGTTGTATGATGTACTGCTGGTCAACCCCATCATAGACGGGATGAATCTAGTGGCCAAGGAGGGGCCGATGGTCAATGAGCGGGATGGGATCCTCGTCATCTCCGAGGGCGCGGGGGCGTCGGAAGAGCTCGGCGATGGTGCCCTGGTGGTGTCCCCCTACGACGTGCTCCACACCGCTGAGGCGTTGCACCGAGCCCTGGTCATGCCTGCGGAAGAGCGCGCTGAGCGAGCCGCCACGTTGAGGGCCGCCGTGGAACGGCATACCGTGGACGATTGGCTGTACGACCAGCTGAGTGATCTCTCAGCTCTGATGTCTTGATAGGCAGGGCCGAACTCATGGACGCAGCCCAGGCGATCAACTATCTGCTCGCCAGACAGCCACTCGCACTGGCCACCGACTTCGACGGCACCATCAGCCAGATTGCGCCGACTCCCGCACGGGCCGAAGTACATCCGGACTGTCGGAAATCGCTCGAGAAGCTGTCGTACATCCTGCCCCTGGTAGCCATCGTCTCCGGACGTCCAGCAGAGGATGTCCAGCGACTGGTGGGCTTGGACAGCGTCGTTTACATCGGAAACCACGGCCTGGAGAGATGGGAGAGGGGGGAGATTCATATCGCACCATCGGCGTCCAAACGCGTGGAACACATCAGGAGGATAGCAGAGGCCGCACACAGTGCACTGACATTTCCTGGGTTGGTGTTCGAGGACAAAGGGACCGCCGCTGCCGTACATTACCGGCTGGCCCCCGATCCGGAGTTCGCCAGAGAGGAGGCAGGCCGTCTGCTCCGGAAGCTGGCTGCGGGAACCGGCGTGAAGGTGGTGGAGGGAAGAGGGGTGATAGAGTTGCGCCCCGACCCGAAGATTAACAAGGGCACCGCTCTGTTTGACCTGTTGAAGCGGTACCAGCTTGGGTCCGCAACGTATGCCGGCGACGATGTGACGGACGCAGATGCCTTTGCCGGGCTGCGATGCTGGTCCTCTGCCGGGGACAGAACTGCAGTGGCTGTGGCCATCGGCTCGGCCGAGGTGCCGCAGAGGCTCAGGGAAGATGCGGATCTGGTAACGGCAGGCGTGGAAGGCTGGGCCGACTTCCTGGAGAAGCTAGCTCGGAGGCTGAATGCAGGAGGCATTGTGTGAGCCCCGCCCGAAAGACGGGACGAGGCCAGGGCCGATCTGTCGTCAAGTCTGCCAGAAGGCAGTCTGGTCTCCCAGTTTGTGCACATCCCGTGGCCGGGCCCGGACTACTGGATGATTCTGCCTCCGGCGATCAGGGAGAGCATCCTGAGCAGCCTGTGCTGCAATACGATCCTGGGCTTTCACACCAAACGCTGGGCGCGCAACTTCCTACGGACCTGCCAGAGTCTCCTGCCGGGTGCAGAAGTGGACTACCATTCCCAGACTGTGCAGGTGAACGGTAACCTCCTGTGGGTGCGGACGTATCCCATCTCGATAGACATCGCTGCCTTGCGGAGGGTGACGAGAGCGCGTGGCACGGCCAGACATCGCAAGCATCTGCTGCCACGATTGGGAGAGCAGACCATCGTCCGGGTGGATAGGGCCGAACCTAGCAAGAACACCATCCGCGGATTCCAGGCCTTTGATCTGCTACTGGAGCGGTGGCCCGAATACGTCGGTAAGGTGCGCTTCGTGGCCTTTCTCGTCCCCTCACGCCTCGGTATTGAAGAATACCAGCAATACCTCGAGGAGATAGTGGTCCTGGTGCAGCGGATAGATCTCAAGTATGGGCATGCTGAGTGGCAGCCCGTGAAGCTGTACGTGGGGGAGAACTACCCGCGCGCGGTGGCGGCAATGCAGTTGTACAATGTGCTCTTGGTGAACCCCATTGTGGACGGTATGAATCTGGTGGCCAAGGAGGGCCCTGTTGTGAACGAGCGGGATGGGGTTCTTATCCTGTCGGAGGGCGCTGGCGCCAGCGAAGAGCTTGGAGAGGCGGCACTCATAGTCTCCCCGTATGACCTGGTCGACATGGCGGAGGCTATGCACCAGGCCCTGGGCATGGGTGCAAAGGAGCGGAAGAAACGGGCCAGGGAGTTGCGCGCTCGCGTTCAAGAGCGATCGGTGACTGACTGGTTGTACAGTCAACTGTTGGATTTCACCCTGCTCCCGAGTTGATGCGTGATGGTGGTCCGAGGCACTGCACTGGCAGGGGATGGGGCCACCGTTGGCTCCGGAGGACAGCGGTTGACTTGAGACTGGCTGAGCGGGAGGAATGACCGGATGAACGGCAACACAAGGTACACTGTCATGGGGGCAGGTCACGGCGCTAAGGCGATGGCTGCG
>Ga0307380_10008004_pt1 | contig 13624 bp, 26 predicted proteins | sample UN3MG_FD_202239 | JGI IMG/M metagenome (GOLD analysis project Ga0307380, IMG submission 202239) | Soil microbial communities from Risofladan, Vaasa, Finland - UN-3 | ecosystem: Environmental > Terrestrial > Soil > Coastal area > Acid sulfate soil | place: Finland: Risofladan, Vaasa | collected... | reverse complement strand
TTGCCTGAACAAAGTCTCCTACCCTTGGAATGCAAACAAACGACTCAGGCCACTGTTCTCGCTTGCAATCATCAAGATTTGTTGTACAACGAATGTTCATCTTTAATCTCCTTCTTTGACACCTTGCGATCATACTTTGTTTTATCCTTATGAGGCACAGTCTTCTTCGCATAAGTGCGACGTTGCTTTGGTTTCTTAGACGTAAGTTTCACAGGTGAATGCTGCCTCCACCAATTCGTGCGCCTGATCGCTGTAATTAAGCTTCTTCCACCACTCGTATGCTTCTTTATCGCCACCGTTGTACATCATATGGTCGGCGTCGCACACTACTTCGACCACATGATCCTTTGTCATTTCGAGAGGTTCACCCGCTTCCTCCATACATTGGAAGATATCAGATGCAATGACTTGCCACGTTTGCATCGCCATCTCCTTAATGCGGTCTGCCATTCCCTCCGGAACGTCAACCACCTTCGTCATCCGGTCGTTCTTCTTCTTCGCCATTTCCTCCTCCTTTCCGTTGAAAGTAACCACATGGTTCACTCCAAAGTGAGGGGAGTGAACTGCACTCAATCTCGTAGCTGACACAATGTGGACAGTACGCTATCTTGTCATCAGTCATTTTTTTTAACCTCTTATCTAGCCTCTCCCACGCTGCTGTCTTGGGGCCTTTGAGAAACCCAAATATCTCAAATGGGGAGCGTGACCCACAAGCAGAGCATTCATACCAAACAAAGCTCTTCCCAACACCAACCTCAATCGGGCCATCACCATTTCGACAACTCATTATCTGATCGCAATACTTACAGTTAGGGTCCATCGTGTTCCTCCATAGTAAACCCAACAAACTCTACCTGATAGAAACTATTATCTTCAGGATCATACTGCAAATACCCTTCATCGAAAGAAACTTTCGTCAATGCTGGGATATTTGGCAGGTCTGCCATTTTAATGTAGACCAGCTTACCATCTTTATCATACCGTGACAGCAAGTCTTGCTCTGAATTACATGGGCCAAGGTCAATCGCCACTATGATTTTCATTATCTTCCTCCGATTCGGGTTGCGCCAACATGTTGAAGACCATGTGTAGAAAGTGATATGCTCTTAGCTCAACCATTCCATCTGCTCGTTCAGTATTGCCAGCAACATTCAAGACTATTGGCCTACCGATCTGATAGGAAATGTCGGTGAAAAACTTCACAGCCATCTCCCACATTATGAGGTAGTCGAAATGATAAAGCTTTACATCTGTATGCGGGACTGAAAAATAGTGGCATGCAGTAAGAGTACACTTCTCACCAGGACTATTGAAGTTATAGGCGAGCCGAATGGTAGCGTCGGAACTTGCCACATTTATACGTGTCCTATCTCTATACCCGCTATCCGCTTCCTTCAACCCATATTCAGCGAGCCAAGGTGCAGGACCAGCCTTTGTTTTCCATCCCTTCGGAGCCCACCCACCAGTTTGGATTCCACAATCCTTAGCAGCAAACAGACCAGCTTGATCAGCCCCAGTCTGTCCACCACTGACAACCTTGCCGATCACTTCCCGCAGCCTCCGTCTCCTTGCTAACCTTGGCCCTTTCGATGCCATCACACCCCTCCTTCCTCGCGAAATTCGTAGAAAAAATGACCACAAGAGCAAAACACACCGCCCGCTTCGTCGTCAGTATCATCAGTAACGATCATTTCGGTATTGTCCTTACACATCAACTCGCCATCATACAATTCACCGCAGACGTTCTGTGCCCAAAACCTTCCACAAGATGGGCACCAATGTCCCCCACCACCACACACCATCTTATTGTTGGCCTTAATCTCCTCAGTACACTTCCTTGCACAGTCGCCATACGTTAGCCCACAGAAGCCACAAATCTCATTCTCATCTTCTGTTCCATTCCCACAGTGCGAAGCAATCCAAAACTTCTTACACTTATCCTCAACATTAGCCATTTCAAAATCCCTCCTTCTTCTTCGCCCTTGCATTCTTAACCTTCTCGCATGCTTCTGGTTGTTATACCATACAAGGGTGCAAACAGCATGCCAGCCAATAAGACTAGTCTCAGGCCATCTCAGTATATCTATATGGGTACCTGTGTGTAAAACGTTACCACTATCAGGAAAGGGATGTTACAGCAGCTTTACTCCACCAATCTCAACATTGATGCGAAGAGTTAAATCCACCACTACTTTCTGGACCACCGCCCCATGCTCTTCTTGGATTGAAGGTTGTATCTCATCATGAGTAAGTCCACTGATAGGCGAAGAAGGCATCATATCCGTAGTAACCGGCTTCTTCTCCACTTTACTGTGACCACTTCCAAGATAAAATACTTTGTCTGGTCTTTCACCCCTGCTATAAATCTTACCAGCCTTTACCAGCCAATTAAGATCTGCATACAGTACCGCCTCGTGATACTTCTGCTTGGAAGTAGTGAGAGCGTAACCAAGGTCTTCCATTCTTTTATCAATGATGTGAGGATTCGGGATAACATGCTTGCTGGTAGAGAAGTACTTACCATCTTGTGAACCAATCATGTCGGCAACAAATGCCAATAACTCTTCACGCCTACGCCTGGATTTTGACAAATTCTCTTGCGTCGACATATGCCGTGCCCTCCTTGCTGTGATTTCCTCGTCACTTAACGTGCGAGCTATTCCACTCTTCCCACCGTACTGAAAAAAATCAGACTTACATGCATACCGCCTTACTCGTTTTGATAGCACAGCTACTGTCTGTGCCTGTACTACCTCTGCCTCCTTTCTTAATTCTTCTTCGATAAACACATTGATCGGCTGACCTTCAAACGTAATCTTTTCGTCTAACATTTCAGCCCCCCTTATCTATAATCTCCATCCACACAACACGGCTCTTTTTTTCATATATGGTCGGTATTTCAATGCATGGAGACCCATCATCTTCAGCACACCTATCGTATCTTTCAGATAAAGGGTTCTCCCTTCTTACAAAGTTGGTCTTACTTCCGCACTTATTGCACCATCCATCGACAAACCATTTTCCACCAGAGTACTGATAATTGCTTTTCTCCCAATTATGCTTCTTGCCATCATGACAGATAGTAGGGGTTACCATTCTGTCCTCCTTCAGGATTATCGGCTCTACAGTTAGGATTGTACCTTCCGAGTCGCGCCATTGGAAAGGGGACTAACCATAGCGCGACTCGGTAGGTACGGGCTAACCATTATCTTCTTCATCATATATGCATCTCCATAAAATAGGAATCCACATTTTATCAATTTGTTTTTCATCTATAAACCCCGTAACAGATCCACACTTTTGGCACTGCTTGAATTGAATACCATCGTCCTTCCTTATCAGTCTCCAATAATGTGACCCCCCATCTGCACAAGTTATCAATGTGGGCACTCTTATTTTCACTGTATCTCCCTTATAATGTATTCATTATGATAGGGTGCAAGCAGCATGCCAAGCCTTAGGAGCGGTCTCAGCAGTATCGTAGCCACTAAGACCGCAATATGGAGGAAAAACTTTACTACATTTATGAAGCAGATATGATACAAACATTGTCTGGAATTTTAACCTTCATTCTCGGCCTTATACCAGTAATTCTCTCAGCATAATCTAAAATCGCATTCTTTTTCTTATCATCGTAGTTCCCATGGATAACATTTCCAGAAACTCTGTCAACTAACAAAAGCTCCCAAATATCGCCTGTTGTATCATTACGAGCATACTGTCTAATATAGACATCCATGTTTTCTACCTTCAAAGCTGGAACTGTGTCGCTCATTCCTTTCTCTTCCTACGCTTCGTCTTTGTTTTACTCTTATCCACATTCGCCTTTTGAGCCTCCATTAGGATTGGATTTTCTTGAGGCTTGCTTCGACCATATGTTGCCATCCACTCCCCGCACAAACAAAACAATTCACTCTCAAGCAGGACACATTTCTTCTTCCCTTTCCTCTTTCGTTCTTTGGGGAAATCGCCCTTTTTATTCCTATAAGGTAACTCGCCATTTTCACGATGATTGTACCATTTCCTACCGCACTCGCACTGAATTTTACTGTGCATAGCACTTTGTCCTTTCTTTGTTTTTCGATTGACATTGGCTGCGCTAGCTGATAGGAATATATGCAAGCACTATACCATAATGTATATCATAGACCAAGCAATTTGTAACATATTGAATTCATTACATTTCTTTTTTTAAAAGATAAATAGGGTAGTTTTTAACCATTTTATAGATAAAAATGGCAAAAAGCTAGACTTTTTCATACAAATCCCCTCCTTTTCAGACTAATCACGATCAAAATCTTGCATGTCGAATGTAGTCAATATATAGGAAGGCAAAATACCCCATTAGGAGCATGTGACTCGTTTTGCCCATAACTGGTAAAAGTTTTCATACGCTAACCTATTGAACTGGCAAAATCTTTTACCGGATATGTATACGATATGTACTTTTTTAACCTCTTACTAAATAACATGTACACTCGGTAAATATACACAAAACAGTCTTTAAAAAAAAAGATATAACAATACCAATATCTTACAACTTATTTCTAATAGAGTATATGGTTGGCATTGGGCTTGCAAGGGCAAAGGTTGAAATGTATTGAAGTAGGTGGACAGAGAATTAACTGCCAAACAAAAAGGAGGTGTACAATGGCAAAGTCCACGAAGAAGGCTTCGAAGACCACAAGCAAGGTAACTTCGAAGAGTGCTGTGCGTAAGCAGCACAAGAAAGACGCCAAGAAGGTAGAGGCAAAGGTGAGGGAAAAGGTGGTCCGGGCAACAGCAGGTCCGGGTGGTAAGCGAACGAGGCAGTGGTACCTTGATCGTGCTCACAGCATGCTGATGGATACCCGTCGTGAGTTGGACAAGGTTGTTCCGCTGGAGGGTCAGGAAGAATACGCAGCGAGCATGCTGAAGGTCCTGGAAGGTTTCGAAGAGACGAAAATGGCCTGTGCCGAGGGGCTGAAGGGCTTGATCTTCCGCTTCTTCTCTACCGAAACCCCCAAGATTCAGGTCAGGTTCCGCACCTACTCCGGCTATGATGGCTTCGGGGTCGGCAACCCGACATGGCGAGGCAACAAAACCCAGACCAGTGGCCTTGCCCTCAAAGACTTTGTTCCGGCAAAGGGTGTCAAGGTCCAGAAGAACCGCCCCGAGCAGTACCGCTACATCCCCAACAACGAAGCAACAATCGAAGGCGTGATGAAGTTCATGTCTGCGGTTGGCTTCACCCCAAAGGTATAAGTGGGGTATCGGGGGCACCACGCCCCCGAATCCCCTTACCTTTTTTTAGGAGTAATTACTATGGAAAGAAAGGAATCACAGATTAATATCATTACCACCAATGAAGATGAAGCCCAAGGTCTAATCAACTTTCTAAGAGAAGTTAGAGATGTACTCATCGCCCATGCTGACAGCGATATAGATACATATAGCGCAGCGAAAAGATATTGGGCTTCAGCAGAAGGCGACCTGTATTGCTCAGGAGGGTCAGAACAGGCATCCAACATGAAACGGCATATTGCCAATGTCTTCGAAAAACTAGCTGGCGTCCAGAACGACGTGGAATTGGAGAAAGAACGTGGCGGACATTCCAGTATATCAGACAAAATTGGAAGTGATAGGAACAATCCCGAATGAAAGTGAATCAATAAACGACGTAAGTGAAACCGTAGCAATCTTTCGTAAAGAGCTACAGTGGCGCGACCGAGAAACAATAGCCATCATATTTACAGACATGCTGCATCGACTAATTGGCTTCAAGATTATGGCAATTGGCTCCAGCCAACACTGCATCCTTGAATCAAGGGAAGTCATTAGAGACGCCGCACTTATGAGCGCAAGCGACTTCATCATGGGACATAATCATCCAACTGGTAGGGGCATCCCTACAAAGGATGATTTGATCCATGCAAACAGAATCTCAGAAGCCGGAAAAATCGTTGGCATATCCATGCTTGACTCAATTATTATAGGACAAGATGGGTGGTCTAGTGTAGGACAAGTACTGCAAGAAAAGGGCGACCAACTAGCAGAAATAATGGCTCTTGAGGGACACGAATATATAAAAATAGAGCCAAATTCTTATTGACCCAGGATCAATTTTTTGCTAGCATTAACATATAGGGTAAAAGGTACAAGGAGAATAAAAATGGACATAGGTACATCAGAGGTAGCAAAAAGAAAATCAGAGGAAGATAAACAATTTAAGATCCAATTCAAACAAGCAATGAAAGATGGAGAAAAACGAAGGAGAAAAATACAAAAAGATTATGAGAAACTATGTAAATCAAATCCACTATGGGCGCAAGGCCAATATCTAATGCGCTATGCATACGGATGGGCACTATCAAAAAGAGCAGGTATGGAATACTATAAGACTGACCCGGAAATTGCCAGACAAGTAAATGAAATCATGGAGGAATGGAATGGCAACAAAAGACGAATTCCGAAATCGCTTCAAGCGAAAGCCTCTGGAAAAAAGCGAACCCCAGTCTCAAGCACCGTCTTTAAACGGAAACTGGGAGGGGAACGAGCAAGTACCCGAAAGCAAGGAGGCCCTACGGGAAAAACTCCGGTGCGAGCGTCAAGAAGCAGAGGCATCACAAGCAATAGAAGAGCCGCTGCCCCCGCCTGAAGATATTCCTAACGGCAATGGCGTTAATAAGATACAAGCAATGCTTGAATACTGTAAAGACCGTATAAACGCAGGAGATAAAAACAACTTCATAGGCTCCTGTTATGAACGCATCGTAAGAATAGGAAATCTTACATATAAGCAAAAAGAAGCTCTAGAAACTAAGATGGAAAAGGAACCCCTGTACGATGTACTTCCCCATCTGAAACGTACCACTTTAGTCTACCCTGCAATACCAGATATACTTATGAATTTAACGATGACCTCAAACCCAGATGATTTATCAGAAGCAGGATTAGATTTATGTAACTGGTACAACAAACGAGGCGAGCTTACTGTAAAACAATTAAAATTTCTCTTAAAAATATGTAGAAGACATGGTATTGACCATCTCATTCCTGCGGAAGTTGCAACTATCCGCTAAAAGGAGAGTTCATGAAAGCTAACATAAATCTTGATGCCCCATATATCCAAGAAATGGTTGCAAAAAGGAGACCATTTGTTTGCGACATTTGTGGCAAGACTAAGAATGCACAGGTGTACATCGTATCACACAAAACAGATATGAACTCTTCATTTGAATTATGCCGATCATGTTATGCAGATGAGCTTCTTGACGGAGGCGTTCAGCCCACACAGTAGGAGATTAATATGCCAGAGCATTCAATTACATTTAAGAGGCTTGAAGGCAAGATGCAAATGGTCGCTAAACTAACAGGAGTTAAGTTTTACCTTGAGCATACACCACATGTGGGATACAAAATAGAACGAATGGAGATCATTGGCGATACGAAGCGTGGCCCTTATCGCTGTGTATCATGCGTCACTAAAAAAGAGGCTTGGGAGTGGCTTGATGGATTCTCAGAGGGTATGAATTTTCTCCTTGAAAAGATTAAGCTTGAACTCAATCAGATAAGGGAGAATAATCATGATGGCAATACTCGTAGTGATGGGTAAGGTTATCGGCTGTGGGCTTGTGCTCTGCCTAATTATAGGCGCAATTGAAGGATTTGGGAGAAGACCATGAGCAAAAAGAAAACAACAGAGATCATATGTGCGTACTGTGGCAAAGTGAGGACAGAAGTAAAGTTCATGATCGGTGCCAGTGTAGGTCCTGAGTGGACAATGCACGAAGGCACTGCCAAGATGAGTTGTGATAACGAGGTATGTTGGGAAAAGGGTCGAACAGAAGGAAGGGCAGCAAGCGGTCGTCACACTGGCATCAAGGAGGCATAATGCTCATCGGGGCAAAGCGCATACGTGTCGGTGAAAAGAAATATGACATACTCCTTATATATAGGTGCATAGAGTGTGACAGTAAAAATCAGATCATAAAGAGGTGGATTGGTGATAACCCAGATGGGTACTTCAAATGCTTCAACTGCGAGCATGAAATAACATTTAAGGATGATCCAAAGGAAAGAGATAGATACAATATCCTAAATACAACAGCTAACGGAGCCCATCATGAGCGATAAACAAAATGTAATCCTATTTATTGCCTTACTGATAGCAATAACACTCGGTGGGGCAACATCGTACAAAGAGTATAAGGCAATCATAGACATACAAGAAAGAGTTAAACGAATTGAACTCTTAGTTGTTAGTGACAAGATTATAGTTCAATGTCCACCAACATACTGTAATGGAGAACCTTGTGGCTAAACATCTGCATGTATGCAGAAATTGCGACTATAAAAAGAAAATCAAAGGACCACCACCTAGCAGTATAGTCTATGGGCTATGTTATCTGTGTAAATTAAAGGAAAGGAAAAAGACAAATGGCAAGTGTAAACTTCGTGAAAGCAGCGAGAAAAGATTACCCAGAGGCTGGAATCAAGAAAGGTGAGTCGTATTACTGGTGGAGCTTTCGCTTCGGGGGAAAGCATAAATCAAAATACAGACCAAAGCCAAGCCAGCTTACTCAAAGCGAGTTCATGAGTGCCTACCTATCAATCCAAGAACAAATTGAGGAATGGGACCCAGACCAATGTACCCCCGATGACTTCATCAGTGGTCTTATTGGCGACATTGATAACCTCAAAGGCGAAACCGAAGACAAACTCAGCAACATGCCTGAAGGATTACAGGAAGGAGACACAGGCCAATTGATGCAAGAGCGCATTGATTCTCTTGAAGAATGGCAAAACAGTATAGAAAGTATAGACGTTGAGGCTGATATTAAGCCAGATCCAAGATACGAAAACAGCAAACCAAGCTGGAGTGAAGACAAGATAACTGAAATCACAGATGAGATTATAGGCTGTGACCCCAACATAGGATAGGAGATAATATGCCAAGGCAATACCAGATAAAACTATACATGGGCGATGATCCAATGTCATGGGCAGTCTTCTTTAAGGGCAAATCAGAGCCTATAATATGTGGCTGCTCTAGAAAAGAAGCAATCTATCACAAAAAACTCTTTGAAAGGATTGACAATGAAAAAGAAAAAGACGCCACGTAGTACCGAAACAGGTGAGAGTGTAAGTGCAACTCTCGAAAGCATCAGTGGTGAAACAACTCTAAACATTAAAGGTCGTTCATTTTCTCTAGCAAATTCAAGTCAGTCATCTGTTTTGGTCAACCTAAACAAGTCAGGAGGTGTAGACTATACCGTCAAAGCATACGCAGATTCCGTAAAAGAGGCCGTTGAAACTGCATGGTCTGCGTTCATTGACCTTGATGCTCGTTCAGAGGCTTGGTTGAAGAAGGTTTCAAAGAGAAAATAGCTAGTCGCCCTTATGCATCACGCACACGCATGCGGACGTCAGCCAATATAGTGAAACGCGAGTGATGCCATTAGATTGTATTAGTATTAGTTACTTTAAAGGAATCTAGTCTTACAATCTAATCGTTAGTTAGAAGATATGAGACACTCACTACCGGAAAATTGGATAAACCAAAAAAGAAACATCCAACATAACGTCCAAAAGGAGGTGAATTATCCATGACTGACAAGAGGGTACCTACTGCGACTAGAGTAAGAAGCCTTATAAACTCTATTAAGACAGATATTACCCGTATTACTCCTGTACTTGATTCAATCGATGTTTACCGTGGAGTATTACACGAAGAACACATCAGGGATCTTGCTATGTACGAAATGCTCTTTCACAAAATAAAAAGAGACTTACAGAGCATAGTTGCATACACGAGAAGTAGGGCTAACCCAGATATAAGTATTGATTGACACCGATAAATAGGCATGATAGCATTCGGTATGTGCAATCACTAATACACAGAGTGTTTCTAATTCAAAGGGTCGTTAAGCGATGTTAAACAGAATTGAATCAGATAAACATTTACGCAAGATTAGAAAGGTATTGCGTGAAAAAAACAAAGATCATAAAATCCAGTTACGAAAAATTAGATTTAATGATGGTTACTTATTAACGAGAAGCGATGGTAAAATAGAGATTGTTATTGATTTCAGGACTGATGTGTTATCGACAGTTTTACATGAGTCTCTTCATAAAATATATCCAAACTGGTCTGAAAGAAGAGTATTGATTTTTGAGAAAGAACTCACAGATACAATGACAGCACGACAAGCAATTAATCTTTTGAAAATAGTAATATCGGTGCTATAATGTCTAGTAAGTTTCATGTTATTGATATCGCAGGAACACAAATCGAATGTGTTGCTTCAGATAAGAACTCAGAAGATTGTCCTCAGTGTAACTTGGAAAAGACTGCAATCATAAATGAGTGGATTCAAATACACAGGCAGTTCTGTCTTGCTTGTGGTGAAAACCCTCCTTGTTATCAGTGTCTTAAAAGGCAATGCGAAGATTGGTGCAACACCCAACAACATATAGATGAATATGGCACCAGACGTGGTTGCTTAAGAATGGCACTCGGTAAGTGGTGTGAGAATTTTAACTGTGAGCGAGGCTTTAAGGGTTGGTGGGAGCAGGACTGGAAGGCCCACTTTAATCTAGTTAAGGGCAGTGCATCTGAAAAGATTCTTGAGGTAATGAAAAAGCGAGACAAGAAAAAGAAAAAGATGAAAAGGAAGAAAATGAAATCGAAAGCCAAGGAGAATGTAAGTGTGGGAAAGACAAAAAAGAAATCCAAAAAAACCAAAGCCAAAAAATAAATACAGTCTATATCTATGGGACAGTGATTTAACGATAACGAAGTGGTTCAAACAGCAAGGACAAAACCCATACATGGCAGATATTGAGGCGTATCTGTTAAACTGCGTAGTACCTACCGTCGTAAGAAATTTTCTCACAATAAATCCTAAAATAGCTAATAGGTTTGCGATACGTTGGTTATGGGATTATGACTGGAGTATATTCGCTAAGACAACAGCTATTATCTATAACACAAAAATGGATCAAGGTTATCCTGAAGAGCTTATTGGCGGTATGGGTTGGTGGGAGTTATATGTTGATGGTATGGCGACACATACTAGATTCAAGACAGCATGGAATACGCTAGAAGGTACGTTTGAATGCACTATAAACCATGATAGATTGCGTCAGATTACCTCAGATTACGTCGAAATGCCTGTAAAGGTGCCGAACTATGCTATGAGGGTGCCAAGTACCCATACGATCGGGTATTTAGGGTCTGAAAAAGGAAATGTAAAGAGTAATAAAACAGAATTCCAAGAGAAGTTAGAACGAGACCTAGAAGGTGGTCTCATATCTATGAAATTTACTAAGAAAAGTATAGACTATGAGAAAGTTGCAAGAGTTTGTAAAGTATATGAAGATGAAAACCCACCTACAGAGCATGCCTACAATGAGATAATAAGTAAGGCAATCATGGATTACATGAAGATTAAAGTCCCAAGTGCTTGAAATTAGACCAAAAAATATTGATATAGATATTGCAACGGCGTTTATCTTTCTGTATACTTATCATATAGGGAAAGAAACACACTGAAACCTCTTGGTACGGAGAAACAAATGGCGAAAAAGAAAAAGAGTCCTGTAAAGAACACTGATGATCTGCCAGAAGAACTTAAGGAGGATGAGATTCTTTCCTTTGGTAACGCCTCTGTTAGAATTCGGGACTTAAAGAACTATGGAGTATGTGGGAAGAGGGGCGAATGCAAGATTAGAAGTGAATGCGATGCAGCCAGCATCGATGAGTGCGAAGAATACGAAAGTATCCAGCCATACATTCCTGAAGTTGATCCATTGTATCAGCTTGACGATGCAGAGGCCGAAACCATTATCTTCGCTTTAGCTTATGCAGACAACATCACAATTGTAGGACCACCGGGTTGTGGCAAGACAAGTTTACCCCGAATGCTCTGCGGCATTCTTGATTGGGAGTGCATAGAGTATAGCGCAAGCGAGGAAACCCGGTATGGCACTATTATCGGCCAGTGGATTGCAGTAGGTAATAAAATGGTATGGACTAATGGGTTCATATCAGACGCATTCGTCACAGGCAAAGTCCTGATTGAGAATGAAAGCGATTTTATGCGTCCTGAACTGAGGGGCGTCGTTCACGGAATACTCAACAAAGAAGATACTTTTATGCAGCAAGCTGTCCACCCCCAAACAGGCGAGCCATTCATGAAGGTAATGAAGCGACATAAAAACTTTCGTTGGATACAAACCGCAAATACGATTGGCCTTGGTGACGATGACTTCCTGTACCACGGAGTACAGTTTCAGAATGCAGCAGCGAGGGACAGAAGCGATATTGTAATGGAAATGGATTATAAGGCTGTCGATGTAGAGAAGAAAATCATTTACGACAAGTGCCATTTCGAACGACACGGCGAAACCATAGAGTTTGCTGAGAATATGTCGAAGGCAGCATGGGCATTGCGAGATCAAAAGAAGGCTGGAACGGTAGACATTCAATTCCAGTTTACCCTACGACGCCTTCTGGCATGGGGGAACTATCATGTCCGTAAGAAGAATAAGTCAGAGGCAATCAAGCTTGCACTCCTAAACTTCGCCAAGAAAGATGAGCATGATATTATTCTCACACAAATCCGTGATAAGATAGGTGAAGAATTGACTCGCCCATTACAAAGGGGATACTAATGGCTCTGAAGTATATGCCTCGAAGAAAATCAGATGCCTTGCTTGTTCTAGCTCAGAATAGGACAAAGAATAGGAAGGTAACTATCCGTCAAAGTCCAGGCGTAAACCTATCCACTGATTCAATCAGTAACATCGATATTCCTGTAGTTCCTGACAATGTAGCAGATAAATTCCACTACGTACTCCATGGTGGTGTAATTCACGAGTGCGCCCACCTTAAGAGAACAAAGCCAATGCTCAAAAAAGAATGCAATGGGGATGGCCTATGGGCAAGGATGTACAACAACTTCGAAGACAAAAGGGTTGAATATTTTGAGAATGAAGAGCACCCATCATCGCTACATGAATTTAATCTGCTTATTAAATATGCATACGAGCGAACTAAGGATGGGTACGATAATGGCATGATAAATCCATTTGCTAACGCCAAGATCTTTGCTGATTCACTAATGCAAGCGATAAGCTTTAGCCGCAGAGGGTTTGATATTAACTACATGCCAGAGGAGATACGTAAGCAATTCGAACCAATTATCGATATTGCTATGGAGGAAATGAGTCTCTTTGAAAAGGAGATGATAGACGGGCCAGAAGGTTCCCTTGTCGCACTTAGGTATGGTAAGGATTTGACTGACAAAATCCGTAAATATATGAAGGATAAAAAGGAAGAAGAACAAGGGGAGATTGAAGATGAAACATGTGAAGAATCAACAGATGGTGATAGCCAGAAAGGAGACGGAAACAACTCTGACAAAGGGGAACAGAACATGGAAGAAGATGACGAGCCTTGTTCTTCTCCCGAACAATCAGGGGATGATGATGAGGAAGACGGAAGTGATGAAGACAAAAAGCCCAGCGATTCTTCCAAAAGTACCAATGATATGGATGATAAAGATGATAACGAAGGTGAGGAAAATGATGAGGAGGTAGATGATGATGAAGGAGATGAATTTGACGATGAATTCCCCGA
>Ga0307380_10008002_pt1 | contig 13630 bp, 11 predicted proteins | sample UN3MG_FD_202239 | JGI IMG/M metagenome (GOLD analysis project Ga0307380, IMG submission 202239) | Soil microbial communities from Risofladan, Vaasa, Finland - UN-3 | ecosystem: Environmental > Terrestrial > Soil > Coastal area > Acid sulfate soil | place: Finland: Risofladan, Vaasa | collected... | reverse complement strand
CGCCATGGCTTGGGAGAGCTTCCGTGAGGTGATGCAGAGTACAGTCTCAGCTCTGGACGATGTAGAGATCAGGCTCTCGCCTGGCTTCTATGATCTCCTCAGCAGCGGGGTCAGAGTGACGCACAAGGCTTTCGTGCCCTTGCTGACGGTGGAGCGGATGCGCATAACCGGCATCGACGCTGCGCTGAAGGCTGCACTGGACTACGCACTTGGGGGCCTGCTAGTGGTCCTGTGTGCTCCCCTCCTGACGCTTTTAGCATTGGCGATCGCGCTCGCCGATGGCAGGCCTATCCTTGAACGACATCCAGTTCACGGAGTGAAGGGGCGCAGTTTTCACACTCTGAAGTTCCGGACCGGTCTGCTGGGGCGCGAACGGCGCAGTCTGGCTCACCCCATCTTGACGAAGGTGAGCAGCAATCCGGGCCACCATGGGTCAAGATGGGGTGTGTTTCTGTATCGCACGGGGCTGGACAAAGTTCCTCAGTTGTTGAATGTGTTGTCAGGCCAGATGAGCCTGGTGGGACCCCGCACAATCTCGGTGGGTGGCGAGGATCGCTACGGCCACTGGTTGCCCAACATGCTGACGGTCAAGCCCGGCATGACCGGCCCTTGGGCCGTGGCTAGCTGTCCCACGCTGGACGACGAGATCCGGCTGACCATGTATTACATCCGCAACTGGACGATCTGGCTGGATCTACAGGTCGTCTTTCAGACTGCTGTACGCATGTTGTGGCGGAGACGAGGGGAAGCGTAGTCGCACGTTGGCGGGCCGAGGGAGGAGGACAGAATGCAGAATATCAAAGCCTACCTGGATTCAGCCATCACCACCATAGAGAAGTTGCCCTGCGAGGAGATCGCAAGTGCCATCGCGGTACTGACCTGGGCACGGATGAATGACAAGCAGGTCTTCGTCATGGGCAATGGCGGAAGTGCGGCGACGGCCTCTCACTTCGCCTGTGACCTGGCCAAAGGCACGCTGGCGCACGACAGGCCGCGCTTCCGCGTGATAGCGCTAACTGACAACATGCCGCTCTTCTCCGCACTGGCCAATGATTTCGGTTTTGAGCACGTGTTCAGCGAGCAGTTGTCCAGCCTGGTGCGCGGGGGAGACGTGGTGTTAGCCATCAGCGGCAGCGGTAACTCCGTCAACGTTGTGAACGCGGTCAAGCATGCGCGTCAAGCTCACGCCACTACCATTGGGCTTCTGGGGTTCGCCGGCGGAGTGCTCAAGGACCTCGTGGACATATGCATCCTGGTCTCCAACGACAGTTATGAGCAGGTTGAGGATTTGCACCTCATGCTCGGGCACCTGATGTGTGTCTGCATTCGTCAGGCCATCACTGCTGACACGTATCCGCTGCCCGAGAATCTGGTATCAGAGTCCGGACGGCTTCGGCTGGCAGAAGGAGTTGCTCGTGCGGAGCGCGGTGTTTCTTGATCGCGATGGGGTGATCAACGAGAGCCGGCGCGACTACGTGAGAAGCTGGGATGAATTCCGTTTCCTGCCAGGAGCTCTTGCCTCATTGCGTCGGCTGGCCAGCACTCCCTATGCGATCGTGGTCGTCTCCAACCAATCGGCTATCAACCGCGGCCTGGTATCGAGGGCAGAGGTGAATGCTATCAATGACCGCATGCTGAGAGAGATCGAGGAAGCTGGCGGCAGAATAGATGGCGTCTACATCTGCCCGCACCGTCCCGATGAAGAGTGCGCACGCAAGAAGCCGAAGCCAGGGCTTCTGTACCAGGCAGCCTATGAACTAGGCATCGATCTATCATCCTCCTACTTGGTGGGAGACACTCTGTCTGGCGTGACGGCCGCCCTTGCGGCAGCATGCACTCCCATTCTTGTGCTTTCCGATAGGGGATGCAAGGAACTGGAGAAGGGATGTTGTTTCTATCCAAGAGGATTCTTCGTGGCCCCAGACGTGGCAGGAAGCGTCGACTCAATCCTGAGACGGTCCTGCCCCCACCGACGAGAGCGAGGGAATAGCCCCGGAACTCATGAACCGGCAACAGAAGCCAGGAGCGGCAGGGATAGCGAATGGGCCCGAGCGAGTGCCATGACGCCTGGGGGAGGGAAGGGTGCGGAGCGCGGTATTCCTCGATCGTGACGGAGTGATCAACGAGAACCGCTCGGAGTACGTCAAGAGCTGGGACGAATTCCGGTTCCTGCCCGGCGCCTTGGGGTCTCTCGCCAGGTTGGCAAGATCCCCTTTCGGTATCGTAGTGCTTTCCAACCAGTCAGCCATCAACAGAGGGCTGGTTTCGCGGTCGGAGGTCGACGCGATCAACAAGCGAATGGTGCGCCAGGTGAAGGCCAATGGAGGCCGGATAGACCGGGTCTATGTCTGCCCCCATCGACCCGACGAAGGGTGTTCTTGTCGCAAGCCGGAACCCGGTCTCCTCCACCAGGCCGCAGCGGAACTGGGCATCGACTTGAACTCCTCCTACGTGGTGGGAGACGCTTTGTGTGACATGCAAGCGGCGTTGACCGCACGTTGTGTCCCCCTTCTGGTCCTCACCGGAAGGGGGCATGAGGAATTAGTGAGGGCACATGACGCGAGAGTTGTGGACTTCGTCTATTTCCCTGATCTTCTACAGGCCGTGGATTTCGTTCTCAGCTTGCCCAGCGACCGGGCGACGCGCCAACCGCCGGCACCACAGCGGTCTCGTCTCGCCGGAGCAGAGCAAGCTCGGCAACGGAGCGACGCATGAAACTCGGCCCATGGGCAAACCGCCTGAGGTCGTTCACTGCCGCTGCTGAACCGTTCCTGCTGTGGGCCTTCCTCTCACTCCTGGCCATCGCCTGGGTGGGGGGACGACCGTACGGAGCTTTGGCCATCGCTCTTCTCGGGGGGATAGCCATGGGATTGAGCAGTATGGCCAACTATTCTTCCTCCAGCGAGCGCGACCTGGATCGAGGCGCCCAGGAAGGCACCGCCGGGAGGGAAGGTTGAGGACCCAGCCCCGCCGCCTCAGCCAGCTCGAACTGGCATGCCCTCTGGCGGCGGTGCCCTTCCTGATCTTCCCTTCGGTTCTCAGTGCGCTGGCACTGGTTGTGCTGCTGGTCCCTTGGGCCCTCCGTTGGAGGATCTATGGCCGGCCGACCCTGCGCACACCGATGGACGCTGCCGTGTTATGTCTGATGCTGATGGTCCCCGCCAGCCTCTGGGCTTCAGCGCTGCCGGAGATCAGTCTGCCCAAGTTGTTGGGGATTTTCCTGGGGGTGGCCTTCTTCTATGCCGTGGTGAACAGCGTGAGATCGAGCCAGGGCCTGATCTGGGTATGGGCCGCGCTACTGGTCGCATTTGGGGTGGTCATCTCCTGCCTCGCTCTGGTAGGGACGGATTGGTTCACCCACAAGATTCTGCCACTCGGCCCGATATATGAACGGCTGCCACGGCTGATCCACAACATCCCCGGTTCCCTTCGAGGCGGGTTTCACCCCAACGAGGTGGGTGGCGCCCTGGCGCTGCTCCTGCCGGTGTCCGTGGCCGCCTTGCTGGTGGGCTGGAGCTCCAATCCGGGCGTCGACGCAGGCGCCATCACGACTGTCTATCCCATCGCCTCGCCAGCGCTCCGGGCACGATGGGCAAGGGTCCTCCTCTCTCGCAAGACACTGGTCGTGGTTGCAGGCCTCTGCTCTCTCTTGATGGCTGGCGTACTCGTGCTGACCCAGTCGAGGAGCGCCTACATGGGGGTGGCGGTGGGTCTGATCGTTCTAGGTGCTTTCCGCAGGCGATGGATCCTGTTTCTGCTCCCCCTGCTGGCCCTAGTGGGGTTGGTCCTGGTGTGGTCCCTTGGCGCCCAGAGCATTCTCGATGGGCTACTGATGCTGGATACCACGGGAACGGCCAACGGCCGGTTCGAGGTCTGGCAGCGAGCGGTGTACATGCTGCAGGACTTTCCCTACACTGGTGTGGGTCTCAACACGTTCCCCTACGTGGGCGATGCCATGTACCCCTACTTCTTGCTCGGTCCCGACGCCCGGGTGCCCCACGCCCACAATAACCTCCTCCAGGTGGCTGTAGATCTGGGTATCCCGGGGCTGGTGGCCTACCTGGCGCTGCTGACGACCTTCTTCGTGTGTGCTTGGCGGGTGTTCCGCGCCACCAAAAGTACTTCTATACAGTTGCTGACCGCGGGGCTGTTCTCAGGGACGCTGGCCCACCAGGTGTATGGGCTCTCAGATGCGATCACTCTGGGAGCTAAGCCTGGGTTTTTGCTCTGGATCATCCTGGGAATGGTGGCTGCGCTCTATACCAAACGGGGGGTAGTCTGAGCATGGAATTGAGACAATACTTTCAGATTCTGCTGAAGTGGGCCTGGTTGATCGCCCTGGGGACGGTACTGGCCGGGGGGACCGCGTTCGTGGTGAGCAAGCTGATGGTTCCCACGTATCAGGCTTCGACCACGCTCTTGGTCTCTGAGGCCACTCAGCCGAGTGTCACGGACTACACTTCGATCATGACCAGCGAGCGTCTGGCCAAGACTTACGGCGAGTGGCTCAAGAAGAGGCCCGTGCTGAACGAAGTGATAGGCAACCTGGGCCTGGGAGTGGATGCTGAAGACTTGGCCGAGCAGGTAGACGTGCAACTGGTGCGAGATACCCAGTTTATCGTGTTGAGGGTCAAGGACCCCGACCCGGCGTTGGCCACCCGCATCGCCAACGAGATCCCGCAGGTCTTTATAGCCCAGAACGAAGCCATCCAAATGGAGCGCTTCGCGGCCTCCAAGGAGAGCCTACTGACACAAATGGCCGCCCTGGAGGCGGACCTGGCGCGCACGGAGGCAGCCACAGCCGCTCTTGAGAGCAGAGGCGCAAACGACAGCGACGAACTGGCCAGGCTGGAGAATAACCTGGCTCAGTACAGGGACAGCTATGCCGCCCTCCTGGCCAGCTACGAGAGCATCCGGGTCACTGAGGCCAGCAGACTGAGCAATGTGATCGTGGTCGAGCCTGCCGAGATCCCAGATGAGCCCGTGTCGCCACGCACCCTCCTCAACACCCTGCTCGCCACAGTCGTGGGGGCCATGCTGGCTGTGGGAGTGGTTTTCCTGGTCGAGTACCTGGATGACACGGTGAAGACGGACGAGGACGTCCAGCGGGAGTTGACCCTGCCCACCCTGGCGAACATCGCCCGCATCGGCCCCATCAAGGAGCCCGGTGATCATTTGGTGGCATCGAAGCACCCGCGCTCGCCAATCTCTGAGGCCTACCGGGTCCTGCGCAGCAACGTTCGGTTCGCTTGGGTGGCGAACCCTGCGTCCGCGCTGCTCGTCACCAGTGCAGAGCCCAGAGAAGGTAAGAGCACCACAGCAGCGAATTTGGCGGTGGTCATGGCTCAGGCCGGCAAGAGAGTCATTCTGGTTGATGCGGATTTGAGGCGGCCGTCTTTGGACAAGTTCTTCGGGGTCAGAAACGACAGAGGCCTGACCGACCTGCTTGTGAGCGAAGGACTTCAACCGGCTGATGTTCTGAAGCCAACTGAAGTGGACGGATTGGAGATACTGACAAGTGGGGCTCTGCCTCCCAATCCTGCTGAACTCCTTGGCTCCGACTCGATGCGGAATCTGCTCCGCGAGCTTGAGGAACGTGCTGAGATGATCGTACTCGACAGCCCGCCAGTATTGGCGGTCGCCGATGCGAGTATCCTGGGATCTTTGGTGGGCAGCGCCTTGGTGGTGGTGCAATCTGGAAAGACGCGGAGCGAATCCTGCCGACGCGGCAAGGAGGCGTTGCAGAGTTCAGGGGTGAAGGTGCTAGGAGTGGTCCTCAACGGGCTTTCTCGACGCCGGGGCTCGTACGGTTACTATCACTATGACTACTACTCCGAGGAACACGGCGGTGCAGCGCAAGAGGGAAATCGCTCGGAATGAGTTCCCATCCCGGGGCCGAAGCGAGGCCGTGGGTAGTCGGGGGCAATCACGCCCCCGGGGACGGCCCACCGCCAGACTTTGTGTTCCTGTGTGGAGCCACTAGGGACTCTCGAATCGCGGACGCCAGCAGCACAGGCCGTGTGGCTAGACCACAAGCCCATCAGAGGCGGCAATGGATTGCTGGCGTGGGGCTCGACGCGGAGATCCGCGCTTGGAGGTGCGTGCGGTGAGTCACGATAGAGAGATCGCCCTGCACGTGAAAAGGTGTGTCGATCTCGCAGGAGCCCTACTGGGTTTGACATTACTTTGGCCCCTGATGCTACTCATTGCTTGTGCCATCAAGCTCGACTCCTCGGGCCCCGTGCTTTTCGTGCAGGAGAGAGCAGGCAAGGATGGAAAGCCCTTTCATATGTACAAGTTTCGCTCCATGGTTTCCAACGCGGAGGAGATGCTGGATCGGCTGCTAGATCTTGAAGCATTGGCCTCCCCGGCCTTCAAGATGAGGCGCGATCCCAGAGTGACTCGTGTCGGGAGGTTCCTGCGCCGAACCAGCCTCGACGAAATCCCTCAGCTTTTGAATGTCCTTAAGGCAGAAATGAGCCTGGTGGGACCACGGCCTGAGGAGTTGAGGATCGTTCGGCACTATAGCGAAGAGCAAACCCGCAGATTGGCAATGAAACCTGGCATGACTGGGCCGATGCAGATCGACGGGCGAGGCGAACTGACCTTCGAGGAGCGCATGGAGTTGGAGCTTGAGTACATTGAAACGTACCGGCTATGGGCTGATGTCAAAATTCTCCTTCGCACCCTGCCTTCCGCCGTGCGGGGCAAGGGGGCGTACTGATCAGGTCAGTGACCGATGCCGTCGCATCTGTGACTCGCCCGCGCTTGTCACGCGGATGGCTTTTGGATGAATGCTGGCTTAGCCGCCGGTATCGTAACAGGGGCCAGATCGCGGGCTCCTTCAAGCAAAGATATAATCCCCAGGAGGTAGGTGGTGCGAAACGTGAATAGATTCAGATTCCTTGGACTCGCAACCATTGTGAGTTCCGTGGTCGTAGTCCTGTGTCTTAGGGGGCTTCTGGCCTATGCGATTTCACTTCCAGCAGGTAGCTACCGAGCTGAACAGCAGCGCCATGGGTACGTACCGCGTGTGCCTCATGCTAGTCCACTCGGTGATGGACTTGGGGCAGAGGCAGCCCACCCGGCTGGGGACACTCAACAGCAAGAGCTCGACAAGTTCACCTATCTCCCGTTGGCGCTCAAGAACTACTGCGGCCCGTGGTGCCCGGACTACCGCCGGTTCGGCTTCAACTGGGTCGGTACACCTATTGCCCAGTATGACATCCCAAGGCTTCGCGCCGGCCGCTATATGCGCTATCCTGGGTTTCTTGCAGACCCTCCCCCTCTCGACCTGGAGTTCTTGCAGCTCATCCGCCTCAACGAGGACAGAAACCCGCCAAGTGAGACAGAGATAGTAGAATATGCCACCACTCACCCGGGCACCTTATGGTTGATCGGCAACGAGCCCGATTGCATCTGGCAGGACAACGTCACCCCACGGCAGTATGCTGAGATGTATCATGAACTGCATGGGATCATCAAGGGTGCAGACCCTAGCGCCAGAGTCGCTGTCGGTGGCATCGTCCAGGCCACGCCTCTACGTCTGCAATACCTGGACCTGATACTAGAAGAGTATCAGGGCCTTTACGAGGAGATGATCCCGGCAGATGCGTGGCACGTGCACAACTTCATCCTCGAGGAAACTCCAAGCGGCGGTGCCGGGTATCCTCCCGGGGTAATAGACCCCGAGGATGATGCCAGGGCGCTCGACCCTCAAGATCATGACAACATGACCATCTTCGCGGACCAGATCTTCGCCTTCCGACAATGGATGAAGGATCGAGGTGAAGGGAACAAGCCCTTGATCGTCAGTGAATACGGCATACTGTTTCCCGCCACATATGGCTTCGATGAGGCTAGGGTGGAAGCGTTCATGATAGCGACTTTTGACTACTTCCTCAGCGCCACCGGTGCTTCAGTGGGCTACCCAAGTGATGGCAGCAGGCTAGTGCAAGCTTGGTACTGGTTCAGTCTAGACTGGAAGAATGTGTGGGGTTATGAAACCTACACTCACCTCTTCGATCCCGACACAGGGCAGATCACACCCCTGGGCATAGCTTACGGAGACTACACCTCCTCCTTGCCCTAGCGGGCTCATCGTGTCTCAACAACCGACCGGGCGCGGCACTCCTGCCGCGCCCTTTGCGTCATGGACCTGTGCATCTTGTCCTCCGCGGGCCACCGGCCGTCCCGACGAGAGGCTTGTGGAACGCTGCGGTCTTGCTCCCGAGCTTCGTCGGTCTGTGTGCGCTACGGTGAAGGTTTGTGTTCCCGCTGGGGGTGAACGCAAACGTGCGGGTGAGCGGGGACTTGCGAGATGACCGAGTAGCTATCCCCCATCCGCGCGGGACACACGTGTTACCTCTTGCCGCGCAGAGATGGGCAATTCAAAAGCATGGCGACCACACGATGGCTACAGGCCTTTCCCTGCCCTGGCTACACGAGGAACGCACCACGAAGCAACGACTCGCGCAGTGTTGAAAGGCTACGCCACGTGCATGCCTCGGAACGAGAGTCGATCCTTCCTCCGACTTTGCCTGGTTTGACACCGTCTTGGAGAGCAGCCTAGACAATCGGGCATGTTGCTTTCGGCCGCGCAACATTGTCACTGTACGGCTTCGAGGAAGGCCAGCTCGAAGTTCGAGCGAGTAGTCGTGATTCTGATCAGCCTCCAGCGGCAGACTTGTATGCCTCCGCGTAGGGTGGATGAATCAACTCAGCGACCGGAAAGTCCTGCCAGGGGCATTTTTGCCATGCAAACCAGCTATAGCGAGTGAGCCCCTCTTTGGCACCCAGGTAGTTGACCGCTCCCACGATGAAGTCAACGACATCGTTCTGTGGTATGTTCTCGGTCCCGGTCCATATGACGCCAAACTCCGTGAGCCAGACCTCCCAGTTGGAGTCGTGGGCCTGGGTGAAGGCGACGTAACTGTCCACCCTCTGCCTGAGCAGGCTCGTATCCGTTGCAGCACTAGACCATCCATAGTGATGCCAATGCAGGCCGGCAATGGGTACAGTACTCGGCCAATAGGCAAGCATTTCACCCATATACTCTGTCTCATTGAGCACACCACCGACGATACACTTGGCACTTGGATCAACGTCCAGGATCGCCGCACACAGGCCGCTGTATGCGCGCGCCGCCTCGTCGGGGGCCAGGTTATCCTCACCAACGTGATTTGGTTCGTTCCCCACGAGCCAATACGAACCCGGATAGGCCGCAGCAAACGCTGTCGCGCTGTCTAGGTTGCCGTATTTGGTGCGCACCATTGGCACATATTTCTCGCCAGCCTCGTCAGCGCGGGCGCTGCTAACACTCCAATCATAGAACCAATCCGCCCCCGTTGCGTCCGCCCCTTCCTGCCACGGCGTTGTATCACACGCCAGCCCCACACCCTTTCTTGACAAGGGTGACGCCCCCAGCCCCGGACTCCATTGCTTCGAAACCAAAGGCAGCCACACCTGTGGACTTAACCCGGATGCACTTAACTCCTGCCGGTCCGATGCGCGTCCCTCAAGCGGATATGCAGTGGCCAGAGCGACTAACGCGACTATTGCCAAGGCCAGTACTTTCAGTTTTCCAATCAGATGCCGTCTCAGAATCCGTACCTCCAATCGAAGTTGTTCCAGATGAGTACGAGTCCAATTCTGACGTTGGCGAGTAATTGGACCCCTTTGCTCCAGATAAATATACCAGATAAGGTCTGGTTTGTCCAATTACGGATCCGTGAGATTTCTGACGAAGGAACGAGGAAGGGCACGCAGATCAAGGGGAAAGAAGCAGCGCGAGGAAGGCTTTCTACGAACGACTGAGCACCCTAGAGAGCGCTCTCGGGGTTAAGGATCGACTCCTGGGGGTGCCGCCAGATCCCCTGTGGCCTCTCAGCGCAGCAGGGAATGCTCTACGGCATAGATGACCACGATGACATGACCATCTTCCAGACACAGATCGAGCGCTTTCGCCAATGGATGAAGGATAAGGGGGAGAGGAACAAGCCCCTCATGGTCAGCGAGTACGGCATCCTCTTTCCCATTCAGCTTGGCTTCGATGAGCCCCGCGTGGAGAGGTTCATGCTGGCCACCTTCGACTATTTCCTGACCGCCACCAGCAGCGCCTTGGGCTGCCCTGGGGATGGCGACAGGCTGGTCCAGGCATGGGCGTGGTACAGCCTGGACCACGAGTACTTCGAGGGGTACGAGAGCTACAGTCACCTCTTCGATCCCGAGACCAAGCAGATCACGCCCCTGGGAATAGCCTACGGCAACTACACTGGATCACTTCCGTAGTGGGCCAGGGCGCTTCCAGCCGACGCAGTCCCCCGCAGACCCCCACCTCCTAGCACCCTCAACTCTCGCTCTCCCCTCATACGCACGCCTACTGACCACTCCTCATCCTGAATCCCCCTACCACCATCGCTAGTCCCGACTGGAACGGGCGGTTCAGACGTGATGGAGTCCCCCTCACACTCAGCCGGACCTGCATGGGATGGAGGTGGAAGCCTTGGGGAGTGAGGGGCCCAAGGCTCTCCGGAGCTGAGTCAACGATGCGGTAGGTCTCGGCCTGCCGGGCATGTGTCCCGTCAGAAAGGGGAGCGCCTTGCGCAGCGCACCCCTTCGTGGTCAACCCACATGCCCCCAGCGGAATTCGAATCCGCGTCGCCACCTTGAAAGGGTGGTGTCCTAGTCCTCTAGACGATGGGGGCACTTCTACCAATTATAGCCGGGAGAACCACCCAGGTCAAGTTCGAGATGGAAAGCCGCTTATGTCATAGTTGACATAAGCACAGCAACTCCACGATTGGCCTGGGGGGAGGCTGGCGGATAGCGTGCGCTTGAACTGCGGTGAAAACCGCGATGGCGTTCACCCAGGCCAATCACCTATGCCTTGAGTCCCAGCTCCTCCAACTTCTGGCCGGTGGGCACGCCCTCTGGATCCCAACCCCGGAGCCTGTAGTACTCCTCTAGCAGGGGCTCCAGGTCCACCACCTGGTTCTTGGAGTGCCCTCGGGGCAGGGTCTCCTGGGAGAACCTGGGCGGCAGGGTGTCGTCCTCTCTGGTGAAGCCCTCCCGGAGGTTGAAGAGGCGTTCCAGGTTCCAGATCCTCTCTCCTATGCCCAGAATCCCCTTTCCGTCCAGAGGCTCGCCGGTCACCGTGGAGAGCAACCTGGCGTAGTGCTCGGGGTTGAGGGCGAAGATGGTGAAGATGCACAGACCCAGGGAGTCGATGAGGGCGCTCAGGTCCTGGTACAGAATCACCAACGCCGCTTTGCCCTCGCTGGCGAAGCGGTCCACGGCGTAGGGACTGGCCAACGCCTCAGGGCCGACGAAGTAGGCCCGCAGATGGCACCCACCCCGGGTGGAGGTGGCGTAGGCCAAACCCATAGACTTGAAGCCGCGGGGGTCGTAAGCGGCCAGTTCCAGACCCTTGACGCTCATGGAGAGCTCAGGGTGCCCGAAGCGGGAGGCCAGGCGCAGGGAGCCCTCCGCCAGCATCTGGCCGAAGCCCTCGTTGCGGCCGATGAGCTCGGTGCACTTGAGCACCGCCTGGCCGTTGCCGAAGCGCAGCTCCCCGCCGACTTCGTCCCTGATTTTGTCCTGGGTGGCCTGGTCCAGATACCCGCGCTCCCATAGTTCCATGACACAGGCGATGGTGCTGCCCGCGCTGATGGTGTCGAAGCCCAATTCGTTGCAGTTGTAGTTGGCCTCGGTGATTAGTTCCAGGTCCTTGACGCCACACAAGGGCCCCAGAGCCCACATGGTCTCGTACTCGGGTCCCTCACCGCTGCGAGAGGCGGTTCTGGTGCCTCTGCCGCAGGCCACGCCGCAGGTGGCGCAGCCCATGCTCCGCTCGAAGAAGAGCTCTTTGAGCGTTTCCCCGGACACGGAGTCGGCGTCGGGGAAATACCCCTCCTGGAAGTTGCGCGTGGGCAGTGCCCCGTAGGCATTGATGATGTTGATCAGGACCGCGGTACCGTACTCCTTCAAGGCATTCTTGGTGATCGGAGCCTCGCTGATGATGGTCTGGGCGTTCTTCCTGGCCTCCTGGAAGCCCTCGGGGTCGGCCACAGGTGTCTTGTGCGTGCCCTGGACCACAACGGCCTTGAGGTTCTTGGCCCCCATCACGCAGCCGGCCCCGCCCCTTCCCGCCGCCCGGTCCATCTCGTTCATCACCGAGGCGTAGAGCACCCCTCTCTCACCGGCGGGCCCGATACAGGCCACCGACGCCTGGGGCGACGTCTCCTCCAGAAGCCGCTCGGTGGTCTGGTGAGTATCCATGCCCCACACGCCGGAGGCGTCCCTCAATTCCGTCTTCTCGTCATCCACCCACAGGTAGCAGGGTTGTTGAGCCGCGCCCTCTATGATCACGAGATCGAAGCCCGTCCTCTTCAAGGCGATGGGGAAACGGCCGCCAGAGTTGGCGCTGAGTATGGTGTTGGTGAGGGGCGACTTGGTCACCATCTCGTAGCGAGATGATAGCGCGGCCCCCGTGCCGTTCAGCGGACCGGTGGCCAGGATCAGCATGTTCTCAGGCGAAAGGGGGTCGGTCTGTGGAGGAAGCTCGTTCCAGAGGATGGCGCTTCCCAACCCTCGGCCGCCCACGTAGTCCCGCGCCAGATTCTGATCCAGACTCTCCGTGCTGATTCTTCCGTCGCGCAGGTCTACTCTCAGGATCTTCCCGTGGTAGCCGCCTCTAGCCATCAGAAGTCCTTGTCCTCTCGGTAGTGCCTGAAGGGGCAGGTGCGACACTGCTTGATGTAGATCTCCCTGACCTCTCTTCTCTGTTTGCTCGTCTGCCCGTGAGGGCAGATGGTGCAGGGGATGACTCTGGTCTGCACCCACGCCTGGGGATTGGCCCTGATCCAGTCCATGGTGGCCAGGATGGCCAGGGGGGCGCTGGTGCCGATCCTGAACTTGAGTGGGTCCTGTAGGTCGGGCCCTCTGGCTGCGGCGTAGATCAGCCTCAGGGCGGTCATGGCCTCTGAGATGCCTCCCGCTGCCTTCACGCCGAAGTCCGGACCCACCGCCTGCCTCATCAGCCACAGATGCTCGGGGGTGGCGCCCATGACGTCCATGCCCGTGGAGTTCTTGACGAAATCGGCTCCCGCGTCCTTGACCACCCCACACACCTGGACGAGTTCTTCCTCGGTCAACTCACCGGAGCGGACGATGACCTTGACCAGTTCCCCATCGGCGCCGTCGACCACCGCCTCGATCTCTTCCTTGGTGTACCCTGGATCCCTCTTGAAGCGGCCGACGTTGATCACCATGTCGAGCTCGATCTTGCCGGGGCCTTCGCCCCTCAGATCTCGGCTGGTGCTCACGGTCTCCGCTGCCAGCCGGCGCTTGCTCTCGATGGAGGATTTTCCCAGGGGGAAGTCGATGACGTAGCATTCCTTGACCGGGCTGCCCTTGAGCAACGGGGGCAGGATGTCCACCTCCACAGGGTTGACGCAGATGGAGGCGAAGCCGTAATCCAGAGCCCAGTCGACCAGCTTCTTGATCTTGGGTTCCTGGGTGTCGGCCTTGAGATCGGTGGCGTCGAGCAAGCTGGCCAGCTTCTTCGGGGTGAGCGCCTCAATGAGCTCCACCATATCCTGTGGTGGAAACTCGACCAGGGGGACCCTGG
>Ga0307380_10007998_pt1 | contig 13634 bp, 14 predicted proteins | sample UN3MG_FD_202239 | JGI IMG/M metagenome (GOLD analysis project Ga0307380, IMG submission 202239) | Soil microbial communities from Risofladan, Vaasa, Finland - UN-3 | ecosystem: Environmental > Terrestrial > Soil > Coastal area > Acid sulfate soil | place: Finland: Risofladan, Vaasa | collected... | reverse complement strand
TATGTCCGATGTGACCGGCTCATCCGTCTCTCCTTTCACGTCTCCTCTTACCCTCAGGTTCACGAGCTCGAGGAACGCTTCGCTGTTTCGTTTCTCTGAGAAGACCTCGTAGGCATCCTCGTTTCGGATCCTGTCCGCTCCGCTAACGCCGCGGTTCTTGGTGAACAGGTCGGCGTAGAGACCGCCGACCGTTTTGGCGCCGATATCACGCTTTGAGGATGACAGGTCGTCTGCGATGCGCTTCCGAGCATCCTCTTCCGGAAGTGCCTCCAGTTCCGAGAGCAAATCCTCTATCCCCTGTCTGATCCGCCCGCGCCATCCGCCGTCCCCTCTCTTTGGCATCGTGCGCCGATAGGCCACCCCAGTCCGGTCTTTGTATCTGCTCTGCTCGAACGGCGTGGAGGGGAAAACCCAGTCGAGGTCCAGGTCTGTTCCGGTCACATAATCGACGATCTCCCGGCGTTCGTGCGAAGACAGCCTGAGGACCGCGGGGTCGCGCACGTGGACATGGTAGCCCCTCCCACCCGAGAAGACGATGCTGAGGTCCGCGGCGTCGAAGCCCAGGTCACCAAGCAGAAACTCGTCCAGGAGGCGTATGACCTCCTTCTTGACACGTTCCAGCATCTTCTCGTATGGCAAGTTCTCCGCGCCTCTTACGTGGTCTGCGTCCAGGTCGAACAAGAGGTCCGCCGCAAGCCATTTCTTCTCGGCCATCGTGGGAGCGTTGGGCGTGTCATAATATGCGGTGGAGTAGTAGGCGTGAGCGGGCACGTTCTCGACGAGGTAGCGCTTCAGCGCCGCCCTTGTAGGAAACGCCATATGTCTCATCATGTACTGGCGGTCGAAGAACATGAAGCCGAACTCCCGCTTCGCAAAGCGGTCTGGCATGATGAGGGCCGAGTCTCTGTAGTGTCTCGCGAACTGTCTTGCTACGAACTTCCTCGACTCGTCCGAGAGCATCGCGGCGGCTAATCCGACTGACTCGTATATTAAACCGCTATTTGCCTTTGAGCTACACCCTGATTCCGCATCAGAAACCATAAAAAGGACACAGCACCATCAAGCGACACGACAGGAATACGATGAACAAGATATATGTCAAGATAATGCTCAGCAGCGAGGGAGAATCCCCCAAACGGCTGGTCGAACGCATGAAGCGCGTCGACGCGCTGCCCCTCGTTGGCGATTTCGATTTCGAGATCACGCTCAACTCAGACGAGCGCTTATTCGACAAGCTCGAGGCGATACATCGCACTCTCAAAGGCGCCCGCGTCAGATACACCGTGACGACTCTTGCTGATGTCAGCCGACCGCTCGAGGGCGACAGCGCCTCTCGCGCAATAGCCCCGCTTCTCGACCTAAAGCCCCCAGAGATGAAGAAGAACCTGTACACTGAGAAGATCGGAAGGTGGAGGGAGATGGGCCTGGACGTCTCGGAACTTGAGGTGTTGCTCGAGAAGGACCCGGAGCATTTCAAGGAGGTCAGCAAGGAATTCCTCAAGACACACCTGAACAACGTGTCCGTCGTCCGTGACAAACACCCGCCCGAGAACCAGCTCGACGGTGAGGTGTTGGCGTTGCTGGGCGAAACCGGGAAGACCACAGATGAGTTGGCCGTGGCCACGGGATACTCTGAGGGACAGGTGACTCTGTCGCTCGGGCGTCTCATCTCATCGGGAAGCGCTGTGCGTTCGGAGAACGGCGCGCTGGAGAAGTACTGCCTTGTGCCGCCGCCTGCACCTCCACCCATGAAGAAGCTCCGCATCTTGCCAGCGGAGAACAACGAGGAGGCGGAAGACAGGATATACAACGCGATTGCCCCGAGCGGATCGTCGAGGGAACAGATCCTCCGAGCCACGCGTCTTCCTGAAGACCAGGCGACGAAGGCCCTTGCCTCGCTGAGCAAGAAGGGCCGCATCCGTGTCATCGGCAAGGGGAAGAAGGCGAAGTTCATCCCCAACTGACGCGAGCGGAACGACATACCTGGCGCTGCCCCGCTATTCTCCAAAGATTTAATACCGGACCCCCCGATTGAGCGGGGCTTGAAGGTTGCACGATGAACGCCCTGCGCATGCGCGATGTCAGTGTCCGATATCCCGACGCCGACCGCGATTCTCTCGAAGGTGTCACGCTAGATATCGCCAAAGGCGAGTGGGCACTCCTTCTGGGCGCCAACGGAGCAGGGAAATCGACTCTCTGCATGCTCATGAACGGCCTCATACCACATGTGATCAAATGCTCGATGAGGGGGCAGGTGGAGGTCTTCGGGAAGGACGTGGCCAGTCACTCTGTGGCCACACTGTCGACCAAGGTGGGCATCGTATTCCAGGAACCAGAGAACCAGCTCTTCTGCATGAGTGCCGAGGAGGAGGTCGCCTTTGGCCCCGAGAACCTGGCGGTCGACAGGGAGGAGATAGCCGCACGCGTCGAATGGGCGCTGGAGACGGTGGGGCTGAAAGGGTTCAACGACCGCCCACCGGCGAGCCTATCTGGTGGGCAGAAGCAGAGGCTGGCGATCGCGGCGGCCCTGTCTATGCGCCCTGACATGTTGGTGCTCGACGAGCCCGCATACGCCCTGGACCCGATCGGCAGGCTGGAGCTCTACTCGCTCCTCGCTGACCTGAAGAAGAAACACAACATGACGGTCCTGGTCGTCGAACGAGACGCCGAGGAGGCCGCATCGTTCGCCGACCGGATAGTGCTCATGAGCGAAGGGCGGGTCGTCCGAACTGGCAGCCCGAAGGAGGTGCTGGCGGATCCCAGCGTGCTGCGCTCGATCGGCATCCCGCCTCCACAGCTCTCCGAGTTCGGCGAGGCCCTATATGCGAGGGTCGGGGCGCCCAAGGTAGAGGGCATCACATTGGAGGAAGTCGTGGGAGAGATATCTGCCATGCTCCGCGCCGGGAGGGGGCCGGGGTGAGAACCTCTTGATACCGCTCCCGACGTTCGATGAGACGCCCATCGCGGCTCTGCGCAACATCGATTTCTCGTACGACGACGGCACCGTGGCTCTGCAAGGTGTGACCTTAGATATCTGGCGGGGCGAGCACATCGCGCTGGTCGGAGGCAACGGCTCGGGGAAGACGACCCTCGCCAAGCATCTAAACGGCCTGCTCAGGCCGAGCCGGGGGCGCGTGCTCGTCAAAGGGAAGGACACGGCAAAGCAATCCGTCGCGGCGCTTTCCAGAACGGTTGGCTATGCGTTCCAGAACCCAGACCATCAGCTGTTCTGCCCGACGGTCGCGGAGGAGGTCCTCTTCGGCCCCAAGAACCTCGGTTTCGCCGAGGCAGAAGCCGTCGAGAAGGCGGGCCGCGCTCTGAAAATGCTGTCCATAGACCACCTCAAGGACAAGGCGCCGTTGTCGCTCAGCCTCGGCGACCGACGGAGGGTCTCCGTCGCCTCCGTCATCGCCATGGACCCCGAGGTGCTCGTGCTGGACGAGCCTTCCACTGGCCTCGACGCCCGAGAGGCTGCGGAGCTGATGCGCGCGCTGGATGGCCTGAACAAGGATGGCAAGACGGTGATCCTGATCACGCACGAGATGCGTTTGGTCGCCGAGCATTCAGAACGCGTCGTCGTCATGGCTCATGGCCAGGTGTCGCTCGATTGCAGAACACGGGTGGCGTTCTCTGAGCCGGAGACGCTTCGCCAGAGCGGCGTTATCCCGCCCGTAGCGGTTCAGCTCGCCCAACGCCTGCTTGAGTTCGACGTGTCGCCCGAGGTGCTGACGGTCGATGAGCTCGCCGAGGAAGTGGCGAGGGTGCGGGGTGCGAGGACATGACGGGGTTCGTGGACCTGTATTCCGAGGGAGACACATTCCTCCACAGGATCGACGCCAGGGTCAAGATCATCGCTGTCCTGCTGCTGAGCGTCCTCGCTTTCCTATTGTCCAGCGTCTACCCGCTCACACTCCTTTTGACGTTCATATTCATCCTGTTGTTCCTCGCGCGTGCCACCCTGAGCCGCACCTGGTTCGCGCTGAGGTTCGTGATACGCTTCATGGTGCTGATAGTCGTATTATGGCCGATCTTCGACCCATCCGGGACGCCCGTATGGGCCACCTTCGGCCCTGTGAAGATAACCGAGCCAGCGGTCTGGCGGGGGATCACGTCGGCCGTCAGGGTCGGCTGTCTCGCGTGCGTGTGGTACATCCTGATGTTCACCACATCACAGCGCGACCTTGTACGCGCGCTGGTGAAGATGGGGTTGAGGTTCGACTTCGGGCTCGCCCTTGCGATATCGCTCCGTTTCCTGCCAACATTCAGCGCCACGATAGATTCGATCAAGGACGCCGAGCGCGCACGCGGCATGGAGCTCGACAAGGGCGGCCTGCTCAAACGCTCAAAGAACTACGTGGCGGTCCTGGTGCCGACGATAGTGTCAGCGCTGCGCAGCGCTGACACGCTGTCTCTGGCGCTTCATTCGAGGGCGTACGGTGCCAGGGCCGACCGGACCTATCTGCGCGAGCCGAAGATGAGACCGAAGGACGCCGTTGCTCTCTCCATCGTGATAGCCATCCTCGTCGTGCCAGTGTTCTTCAAGTACGCGCTTGGAGTCCCGTTGTAGTCGTGGCCTCCGATGCCTCAAAGGATAATTGTGTACCCTCGCATTTGGAGGGTTTAAGTATGCCCTCCGAGTTTAGCCACCTCGATAGCGATGGAATCTCAAGCACCTTCTGAGCTGGGCCCCGAAGCGACGCCCGAACCTGCCAAGTTCGTCTCGCCCCAGACGGTCGCGTTGTACGGCATACTCGCCGCACTCACCGCGGCCATAACGATCGCATCGTACCTGCCGTTCTCCCCGACGAAAGGGTACTTCAACCTCGGCGACTCCATGGTCTTCTTCTCAGCCCTCGCCTTTGGCTGTCGGGCGGGCGCCATCTGCGGCGGCGTGGGCTCTGCGGCGGCCGATGTGCTCCTCGGAGCCGGCGTATACGCGCCGGTCACACTCGTGGCAAAGGGTGGAGAGGGGTTCGTCGCCGGTCTGATATCGCGCTCTGGCCGAGGGAAGAACTGGGCGGTCGTGCTCGGCATCGCAGCGGGAGGTGCGCTCATGATCACCACGTACTTCATGGCGGAGTGGCTGTTCCTCGATGTCGGCTTCGGCAAGGCTCTCGCCGAGGTCCCGATAAATGTCGCTCAGGTAGTGCTCGGAGGGACGATAGGTGCCGGGCTCACATACATGATAAGAAGATCCTACCCGACCCTGGTCAGGGGCTGACGGCTCCCGCTTCGAGTACAGCCGATGTTGGGCAGGGCTCACTTCTTCAGCTTGCCCAGTTCCTTCTCCCCGACCCTGTCCCTGGGCATGAGCCGCTTCATACCCGCCATCATGTTCATGCCGAAGTTCATTAACGCCGCAGGCAGAGCTATGCCGAAGCGCGTGCCGGTCTCCACGACCTTCCCTGGGTTCATTATCCCGTGGGGGTCCACGAGGTCCTTGATCATCCTGACGAGCTCGGCACCCTCCTTCCCGCGATACTTGTTGAGGTTGCCAGCGAAGAACAGGCCTAGGCCGACTGGCCTGCCGCCGTTCTCGAAAGCGATGTCGCCGAGCTTCTTGCCGAAACCCATCGCCGCCGTCGACCGCAGGAAGTTGTGCTCGTCCGTTAGGTAGTAAGGCATGAGCATGACCGTGTTCCTGTCAGCGACCGTGCCGATGATCGGCCCCTTGAGCTTCATCTTCTGCACGAGCTTCCTCGTGTCGGCGAGGGTCTTGTCGAACCCCTCGATGGGCACGAGTATCTCCCCGGGTATCGCGCCGATGCCCATCTCCCTGACTCTGAACTCGTAGCTCCTCTCGGACCACTCGTGTTCGGCCACATCGGCCGGCATCTTCGTGGCGCCTGACGATGTCATGATCTCATCCAGCATCTTCTCGTCGAGGTCCACTTTGTCCTTGGCCCCCGTGAGCGCGCAAGTCACCATGCAGCCGACATCAGGGGCGTGTTTGCCCGCCGCTCTGAGATACTCGAAGTGTGCCCTGTCGCCGAACATGATGTGCATGGGCACGACATCGCTCCTCGATAGCTTCCTCAGCGCCGGCGTGAACGCGGCCAGGTCTTCGAACGAATATGAGATGGCCCTCAGGACCTCGGGCTTGGGGAGCACGCTCAGCGTCACCTCGGTTATAACACCGAGGATCCCCTCCGAACCCACGAAGAGCCAGTTGAGATTGGGCCCGCCGCCGCTCGCCGGGACATACTTGTCACCCGTGTGTATTATCTTCCCGGTCGGGAGGACGACCTCGAGGTCCCTTATGATGTTGCCAGCGGTGCCGTACTTGTAGGCGCCTATGCCCGTCCCGCCGGTGCCTATCCATCCTCCGAGCGTCGCAGACGGCGCGCTGCTGGGGTAGCACGGCAGGAAGAGCCCCTTGGCCTCGAGCGCGTCGCCCAGAGCCTTCCAGGTGATCCCTGGCTGCACGGTGACGACGAGGTTCTTATCGTCTATCGTGATGATCTTGTCCATCGAGGTCATGTCGAGGACGTAGCCACCCTGCACCGGGACGGACCCCCCGAGCCCCCATGTGCCCGCTCCGCGTGGCACGATGGGCTTCTTCGTCGCGACGGCCTTCGCCATCATCTGTGCGATCTCCTGGGCATACTTGGGCCTGATGACCTGGTCCGGCATCGTCTTGAATATCAGGTCCATCTCTTTCGGCAGCGGCGCTAGGTCGTGGCTGTACAGTCTCCTTTCGAGCTTGTCGTCGGATGTCTCCATTGCGAACACCTACTCGGCAACGATTGTGATGCGGGCATCACGCCCGCTGGAAGGGTGGTAAGCGGTCTTTCCCAATAAAACCTACACACCACCAACCACTGACACGCGTGGCGAAAACAGATCGGCGGCGATACCCAAATAGTCGAAAGATACTTATCCAACCACAATCTGAGAGATATGGGACAACGACGTCCCATAGAGAGGGGGTATCAATGCATTCCACACTGAGGACCATAGGTCTGTTCATGCTCCTGATGGGCCTCTTCACCGCGATAGGCTACGTAATCGGAGGCATGTTCAATGAGAACTGGGTCATGGGGGCGCTCATATTCCTCGTGCTCGCGGCCATAATGAACATCATCAGCTACTTCTTCAGCTCCAAGATAGTCCTGTGGTCGTACAAGGCGAAGATCGTCAGCAAGGCGGACGCTCCTCGGCTGCACGAACTCGTCAGCAAGATATGCATGAAGAGCGGGATGCCGATGCCCCGTATCGCCATAGTCCCGACGAGCAATCCGAACGCGTTCGCGACCGGCAGGAACAAGAACAACGCAGTCGTGGCCGTGACCGAAGGCATACTCACGTTGCTGACCGACGACGAGCTCGAGGGCGTGTTGGCGCACGAGATGGCCCATGTGAAGAACCGCGACATACTTGTGATGTCCGTTGCGGCGACCATCGCGGGCGCGATATCGTTCGCAGCCCGCATGCTCTGGTTCAACATGCTGTTCGGCGGGCGCAGGGGGAACGACAATATCCTGCTGCTCCTGGTCGTTATGATCACAGCTCCGCTGGCTGCGCTGCTCCTTCAGCTAGCGATATCGCGCAACAGGGAGTACAAGGCCGACCGCGAGGGCGCCCTGATGATACAGCGCCCGTTGGCATTGGCCCGGGCCCTCGGGAAGCTCGAGGAGGGCAACAAGCGGAACCCGATCCGACGTGGCAACCCAGCGACCTCGAACATGTTCATCGTCAACCCGTTCAGGGGCGGCGGTTTCATAACGCTGTTCATGACCCACCCTCCGATGAAGAAGCGCATCGAGAAACTGCACAAGTTGGCGGACGAGACCGGTTTCATCGGCTGAGACCGACGCTCATCCGACCTTTTCCCATTTCTCCAGTTTCAGAATGCCAGATAGAGTGCCGCCTCTCTTGATCTCCTCGCGGAGCCGCTCTTCCCTCTCCATGATGTCTACGGCGCGGTTGGCCACTTCGACGGCATGTTCCTGAGGCACGACCACGACGCCGTTCTCGTCCCCTATGATCCAATCGCCAGTACGGACAGTGACACCGCCACACACGATCTCCTCGCCGATGCCTCCGTAGCCCTTCGGCTCCCCGGCGTTGGCCGCGACATGCCTGGAGAAACACGGGAAGCGCATCTCAACGATCGAATCGACATCTCTAGCGGCGCCGTCTATGACGACACCCTTGACGCCCTTGGTCACGCAGCTCCAGGACGCCAATTCCCCCCACACGGCGATGTCCCCGCCGCATGCGTCTATCACGATGACATCGCCCTCGCTCGCGCGCTCGACGGCCTCGACGGACTTGGCCCAGTCGCCGTTCACCGTTTGGACCGTCAGTGCCCTGCCAACCATCCTGACGCCAGGCGCGCCCCTCGCGACGATGCCACTCATGGCGCCTTTCCGGTGCTGAGCGTCGGTGACGTTGGGGGCGGAGACCTTCTGGAACGCTCTGACCAGCTCCTCCTTGCCGTACTTCTTGAACCGCTCGGTCAGGACCTTCTCACCCGTCTCCATCGCCTCGATGACCTTGGAGGCCGCGTCAGCAGCGTCCCTGGCCTTCGTTATGGCGCCGCCGACGATGACGATGCTCGCTCCTGCCTTGACCACCTCCGCGGCGGTCTCGCTGTTGATCCCGCCAGCTGCCGCGACCGGTATGCTGACGGCCTCAGCAACGCTCGAGAGCTCCGAGAGGGGTGACCCGCCGACCATCTGCTCGTCCACGCCGACATGCACGCAGATGTAGTCGACACCCATCTTCTCGAGTTCTGCCGCCCTGGCGGGCTTGTCGGCCACGTTGAACAGATCGACCATCACCTTGGAACCGTACTGACGGGCGCTCAGGACGGCCTCGGTGATCGTTGGGTCTGAGGATAGGCCGAGGATCACAACAACACCCGCGCCGGACTTGGCCGCCATCTCCACCTCCATGCCGCCGACGTCTATGGTCTTCATATCGGCGACTATGATGTTCCCTGGGAACGCGGCCTTGAGCGCACGGACAACATCCATGCCCTCGCTCTTGATTAGTGGGGTCCCCACCTCTATCCAGTCTGCGCCTCCCTTGACGGCCTCCGTCGCTATGGCCAGCGCCCTGTCTGAATGAACGAGGTCGAGAGCGACCTGAAGGACGGGTTTCATCGTCCTGAAAGACCGCTATCCCCGTATTAAAACCTGTCACGGGAACGCGCCCGGGCGGGCGCACAAGAAAGCATAATATGCCAATCACCGCATTCAGCGGACTGCTATGGCACTGAGGAGTGGCGAAAGGTCACGGTGCGTGACCGGTATCGAGGGCTTCGACACGGTCCTCTATGGCGGGATCCCGCGCTCCAACACGGTCCTGTTGACGGGCAGCTGCGGGACTGGCAAGACCTCCCTCGCACTGGAGTTCCTCATACACGGAGCCGCCCAGGGTGAGAACTCGCTGTTCGTGTCCGTCACCGAGAACGCCGAGAAGATGATGGCGAACATCATACCCTACAACTTCTACAACGACGACCTCGTCAAATCCGGCAAGCTCGTGTTCGTCGACTTGCCTGTGATGTACGAGCGCCTTGGGATGACCAAGGCGGAGCTGACGATGGAGGAGATCGACCTGCTCGTGACCGCCATCGCTGGCCTTGCACGAGACCTGAACACGAAGCGGCTCGTCATGGACTCGATTACATCCGTATGTTACAAACTGAAGACATCAGAGAAAATCAGGGATTTCATCCTGAAGCTGAGCAAGGCACTGGCGGACATCGACTGCACCTCCATACTGGTGAGCGAGGTGGCCGCCCAATCCAACGCCTATTCCATGTTCGGCGTGGAGGAGGCGATATCCGACGGCATCGTCCTCATGGCCAATATGGAGCGCAGAGGCGATCTCCTGAGGACGTTGCAGGTCATCAAGATGCGCGGGACCATGCACTCGCGGGCGAAGTATGTGCTAGACCTGACGCCCGAGGGCGTGTTGCTTGTCCCACTTCTGAAAGGAGGGAGCACGAGAGGATGAACGACAAGCGAGTGGCGCAGAAGGTCTCGGAAGAGCTGCTCGAGGTGCCCCCATCCTCGGCGATATCACTGGTGATGTCGGTGGACCATTACCTCGACGTCCTGAGGGGGGTCCTGGACCTGTTCGCGTCCAAGAAGGAGGCCGACGTGATCTACGTCACATCGACGATATCATTCGAAGCCATCAAGAGGGTCATGGAGGCGCTCGACATAGACACCTCTCGGGTGTACTTCGTCGACTGCATTTCGCACATAATGATGGGGGCCTCGTCCGGCAAGATGGACGACCACACCACGCTGGTCGAGAGCCCCACGATGCTCGAGAACGTCATGCTGAAGGTGGAGTACCTCATCCGTCTTTCAGAGGCCAAGGAGAAGATAGTCGTCATCGACTCCATCAACTCGCTGGCGATACACAACAACAACTGGATACTGTCGGAGTTCCTCCACATACTCGTCTCCGGACTACGCGTCCGTGACGTGTACACCATCATACTGTCCGTCGAGGAGCACTCCACGCCAGAGATAAACAACATGGTCAACCTCGTGTGCGACCAGGGCATACGCACGGGGTCAAAGGAGGACTGAGATGAAGTTCACTAGCATAGGTGTGAAGGCGCTCGACGAGCATCTCGGAGGTGGCGTCCAGAAAGGCACCACGGTCCTCGTCATGGGCACACCAGGTTCGGGCACGGAGTTCTTCGCGAAGCAGTTCGCGTCGGCGGGTGATGAGGCGGTCACGTACTTCACATCGACCGAGCGGGACGAGGACGTGCTCAACGTGATGCGCGAGTACGGGTGGAGGACCGACCTGTCGATAGTCAACATCGGCACCAAGTACTACGAGAGCGTACTGGCCAAGAAGCTCGAGATCAGCCGCTTCAGGCAGGAGGGCATCACTCTCTCTGACATCAGGCTGTTCGAGGAGAAGGACATGCACAAGGAGGAGAACTTCCTCACGTACCTATCATATGAGATATCCAAGCTCGCCCCGCCTTTCAGGGTCGTGATCAACTCGCTGGACTTCTTCCTGGAGAACTACGACAGCGCGGAGGTGCTGATGGCGATGAGGACCATCAAGGCACACACGCAGCACTCGGAGAGCGTGACCCTGATGACCATGCTCGAGGGCGTGCACGACTCACGCATCCAGAGCAGCATCGAGGACCTCGCGGACGTGATCCTCGAGCTGGACAGGGAGAGGACCGGGCACGAGTTCAAGAAGTACATGGTCGTCCAGAAGGTGAGGAACCGGCCGGTTATGGTGGGCATAGTGCCGTGCTCCTTCGACGAGACGGGCATACGGCCGTGTTGAGCGTTTTCGCAGCCGGAGGCGGCTTCTGAAAATGTCGCGTTTTCGACAAAGAACGACATTTATAAAGCTGTTTATAAAAGGAAAGAAGACGTAGTCTTCTTGAACAAGCAATAATTACGACATAGCCAGATGTTCCACTTCGTCATATGACGATGCGAGTCACGCTCACTTGTGATAATCACCCGCAAAGCTATATAAACAAAGCTCTGCGCTAATCTCTCTTACGCGGGCCGAAAGGTCCGCAGGAGGACAAAAACATGAAGAAAGTTTGGGCATTCCGAAAGGATGCCGAAGCAGTATCTCCGGTCATAGCAACCATTCTCATGGTGGCTATTACCGTCGTCCTGGCAGCCGTGCTGTATGTCATGGTGCTGGGCTTCGGTACCGGCGGATCCAGCACCCCATCGGTGCAGCTGACGTCCAGGACTAGCATAACGAGTCCTGATGGATACAAGTGGCAGTTGACTGCCCCGACAACCGAGACGACCTGGACCGACGTGACCGTGATCTTGCAGTCGGGTGCGGACAGTGCGACTTGGAGTACAGCGACCCAGACGGGTCTGACTGGAACTGGTGTGCAGACACAGCCGCTTGGCGCTCAGACGCTCGGAGCCACGAGCTTCTACCTGAACGTCACTGACCTGGGCGGGAACGGTCTCGTGAACAACGGTGACTACTTCACCATCACGGGTGCATTCGCGTCCGCGACGTCGTACACAGTGACCATAATGCACGAGCCGTCAGATGGTCAGATGGTCGCTCAGACCTGGACAGCCTAGTCCTGTACGACCTGAACCCAAACTCTAACAACTCGGGAGGGCAACCGCCCTTCCGAGCGCCTTCGCTTTTTCTTCTACACACTTCAGCCTTGGCGCAGCTTTTATGACTCCATCTCCCGCATATGCCGTCGAGGCCATGTCGCAGACGGATGATGCCGCGGTCGTGATGAGCGGGCGCGAAGCGGATGAGTTCGTCGTCAGCCTGATACAACGAAGTGGACCGCTGACGACCAGGGAGATCGAGATCTTCGCCGCACAGGAGGGCAGACGCTGTCCCGACCAGACTGTCGTGTACCTGACGAAGTTGATGCGCAGAGGACTCGTCAACGGCGAGGTCTCGGTGGAGAAGAGGGGATGGATATGGTCGGTGCCGCAGCCTCAGACTCCGCCCGGTTGACCGTGGACGATCACCGATGTGTGTGACAGCTGGTCGGTCCACTTCTGGCGTGGGTCCCTGGTCTCCACGGCCATTCCTATTACCCAGTCGATGAGCAGCAGCGGTGCGAACACCTTGGTCGCGTTCCGCATGAGTGCCTGGGGGAACGATAGGGCGCCCGTCATCGAGACGGCCTTCATCCGCATGAGCAGTTTTCCGACCGTCCCACCAACGGCGAAGTCGAACAGGCCTGAGTACAGGAAGAGGAACGCTCCCGATAGCAGGCCCGCGCTCAGGTAACGTCCACCGATGACGGATATGAAGACAACCGTCGGAACGTAGACTATGACCGCGTCCAGCACGATCGCGACGAATCTCTTCAGCCAGTGTTGTTGCAGGGCCTTGTCCTGTCCTATATAATCAAAGCCGGTGGGCATGCCTCATCAACCGGACAGCTGATGCAGGTCGATGGGATAATATCTTTGCCGCCGGAGGCGCGGAGGCCGCCACTCGGTTCGCCCGTCTGTCATCATCAGTTCAGCGGTAACTCTCTCGTCATCGTGGCGTTCCTCTATCCGCACATTCGGCATAATAATGCTTTGCTGACCGGTGGTGGGGGCACGTCTTAATACGGATGTCCCCCTCGGGACGGGTGATATGGTCGAGTCGAGGGTTTACGCTCTGATGCATCATGAGGACGACCCACGCAAGTGCACCGCAGCGCGCCTGGTCAGGGCGAGGGAGATCCGCGTGGCACGTGATGTCAGGAAGATACCGCCTGGCGCGGTGGTGCTCGACCCCGAGGCGGCCAAGGCCCTTTCGAGGGAAGACATCGACGCTGTCAGGAAGTTCGGGCTGCTCGTGGTCGACTGCTCATGGAACCAGCTCGAGCAGTTCCCCCGGCTCCGCAAGGGGCTCAGACACAGGGCGCTCCCGTTCCTTGTCGCCGCCAACCCCGTCAACTTCGGCAAGCCCCAGCGCCTGTGCAGCGCCGAGGCCGTCGCCGCCGCCCTCTACATCTTGGGCGAGAAGGACCACGCCCGTAGGACGATGGCACACTTCCGCTGGGGGGACACGTTCTTCGAAGTGAACGGGGAGCTGCTCGAAGGCTACAGCCTGGCGTCCACGAGCGCCGAGGTCGTGAAGGTCCAGAACGAGGCCATAGGAAGCATTACTGTAGCAGGAGATGATTCGGA